>ERZ650302.45-NODE-45-length-50412-cov-14.195445_pt1 | contig 50412 bp, 46 predicted proteins | sample MGYA00376238_ERZ650302 | MGnify/ENA primary metagenome ERZ650302 (study PRJEB26733, sample SAMN07839298) | wastewater metagenome | biome: urban; feature: wastewater treatment plant; material: waste water | place: USA: North Carolina | collected 2016-04-28 ... | reverse complement strand
CAAATGATCCTTCGTGAATTACTGCAGTAATGAAGTTTCCAAAATCTTCTGGAGAACCCATTTTCATTGATTTAGTATCTGTAATCAATTGTTCTTTTAAGGCTGGCCACATACTTTGAGGTACATAGGCTCTTGAAGCGGCAGAACATTTTTGTCCTTGAAACTCGAAAGCGCCACGAACAATTCCTGTCGCTACTTGTTTTACATTAGCACTTGGATGCGCTACCACGAAATCTTTACCACCAGTTTCTCCTACAATTCTTGGGTAGGTTTTGTAATGGTGAATGTTCGTTCCAATTTTTGCCCAAATATCTTTAAATACATGTGTTGAACCTGTAAAGTGAACTCCTGCGAAATCGCGACTTGCTAGAACCGTATCGGTAACCATTAAAGCATCTCCAAAAACCACATTGATTACGCCATCAGGAACTCCTGCTTCTTTGAATACATCGATGATGATTTTTGCAGAGAATACTTGGCTGTCACTTGGCTTCCAAATTACTACGTTACCCATCATAGCAGCACTTGCTGGAAGATTGGCAGCGATAGCAGTAAAGTTGAATGGAGTGATTGCGTATACGAATCCTTCTAGCGGACGGTATTCCAATCGGTTCCACATATCAGAAGTCGATTTAGGTTGATCTGCGTAGATTTGAGTCATAAATTCTACGTTGAAACGTAAAAAGTCGATCAACTCGCAAGCTGCATCAATTTCGGCTTGGTGAATATTTTTAGATTGTGCAATCATCGTTGCAGCATTGATTTTGGCTCTGTATGGTCCAGCAATCAACTCGGCAGCTTTTAAGAAGATAGCTGCACGTTGTTCCCATGCCATGTTTGCCCATGCTGTTCTGGCTTCAAGAGCACTAGCAATGGCTTTCTCAACATGTACTTTTTCGGCTAAATGATACGTTCCTACCACATGTTGATGATCGTGTGGCGCGGTCATATTTCTAGTATTACCCGTTTTGATTTCTTCGCTACCAATGTATAAAGGAACATCAATTTTTGAATTCCACATGGCTTTGTATGCTGCAAGAACTGCTGCTTTTTCTGGGGAGTTAGGGGCGTAACCTTTTACAGGTTCGTTAACCGCTTTGGGTACGTTAAAAAATCCTTTTAGCATATTTTTTATATTAAATAATTGAACAGAAAATAATTATGATTTGGCTAATGCCAATAATTTGATGCAAAAGTACAAAGTTAAAATGAAATTTTTATTCTAAATCACAGAATAAAAGTCAAATTAATTCAAAGCAAATGAAGCGCATAATCTAAAATTAGGCACAAATACTTTGAAATTTTTAGTAGTAGTAAAATTAATCATGTTGAAATATCCTTTCATAGCTCCATAAGGCGAGGATAATAAGCAACCAGAACTGTAGGTATGTTGTTCTCCTGGTTTCAAAACCGGTTTTTTTCCTATTACTCCTTCACCATCTACTACTTCATTGTAGTTGAGTGAATCATAGATTTCCCAGTGACGAGAGGTTAGTTGAACAGAATCTTTGCTGTGATTCTCAATTGTTATTTGGTAACTAAAGGCAAAATGTATTTTGTAGTTTTTGAAGTAAGTCCCTTCAAAACTAGTCAAAACCGATATTTTTATGCCTCTTGTTATTTGTGAAACCATATTGTGGAAAGTAGCTGCTTAATAATGACAAAATTACAAAAAAATCTATTGAAAAATATTTTTTTATTTAGTTGGTTATGCTAACAGAATTTATTGCTACAAAGCCAATCACGCGATCGTATCGTTGGGTGTTTTCTCTGTAATAAACAATTATTTCATATTCATTTTCTGTTTGAAAAAAGTTTCCATCAATACTGTTTTCTTGGTCAATTTTACCTTTAGTGTCCGCAACTACATATTGATAATTTGTAAAACCTTGTTTGATTAGCAATGCTTTTTCATAAAGGTTTTTTTTCTCGTTGTACTCCATTTTATTTTCTGGAGTCAGTGCATAATTGTTGAACATTCCATTAATGTAGATGTCTTTGTCCAATCGAAAGCTAGGAGCAGATAAACTGAAATAGACCCAAGCATAATCGGCTTCAATTTTATTATTGGCAGCGTTTAAATTCCGAACAACAAAATTTCCGTTAGCATCTAGTGTAAAGCTATAAGGCTGGTTCGCTCTCGCTTCGTCGGTAAAAAGAAAACTGTTATAAATGGCACCATTAGAACTTATTTTTGCGACATTATTCGCGGCGTTTCTAATTTCTTTATTATCAAAAAACCGAAATTCATTACCTCCCCAAAATTGTGTTTCTGAATCATACTTGTAAACGAGTTCATTACCGATGGTGTATTGCGGTGCGATATTTTTAATTCCAGTAGTAAATTGACGATTTTGTAATAGCAAAACTTTGACATTTTGCAATGGATTTTGAAATGTAAGGCTCTTTGACGTTATAGAAAAATCTAGGTTTTGTTTGCTTTCAATAGTGCTTATATTTCTTCCTCTTTTAACTTGTAATCGTACGTTAGCAATGTCTTCATAAATGATGAACTTTCTTGAAAAAACAACCTCTCTGTCTTCATTTAAAATTTTGATTATATAGTTACCGCTCAAAGCCAATTGAGTAAACTGGTTGGGAATGTTAAGCTGGTAATGTGAATACAATTGAAGACAGTTGAAAGAATTCGAATAATCAATAATTCTTTGATTATCAAGACCTTTTAGGTATTCTTGTTTGGGAATATCTGAAGGCACCCAGTTGTAGTCACAATGAATAATTTCGTAGTAATAATTGGCTTCATTCCCAAATAAATCATCAAAATTCAACTCAAAAGATTCCCCTAATTTAAAAACCGGAATTACATTTTGACCATTGTCCATAAAGGAAACTGTCTTAATGTTGTAAGGAGGGATTATTTCTTGAAGAGCTTGAGCTTCAACAAACGAATAAATCAATAAAAGTAAGGCAATAGAAATTTTTCTCATTTCAATTTTACTAATAATTTTCAAGTAAAGATAAGTATTTATTGAAATGGTTTTTTAGGTTAAAATAAAATCTAAATTTTCTTCAAGTTCTGGGCTGATGTGCTGTTCATCAAGCAACGCATCCGAAAGCAGTTTTTTGTTTTCCTGCAAACGAATGATTTTTTCCTCCACAGTATTTTTAGTGATGAATCGAATTACATTCACTTTGTTCAGCTGTCCAATGCGATGGGCACGACCGATACCTTGCTTCTCGGCAAAAGGATTCCACCAAGGGTCCAAAAACAAAACATAAGAAGCTTTGGTAATGTTGAGTCCCACGCCACCCGCTTTTAAGGAAATAAAAAACAATTTTGCGCGCTCTTGTTCTTGGAATTTCTGTACTTGATAGGCGCGTTCTTTTTGAGGCGTAGCGCCCGTGAGTTCACAAAAATCAATGTTGTTCTCGATGCTCCATTTTTTATAAAATTCCAAATTCGACACAAACGAACTGAATACTATCGTTTTTTGATTGGACTGTACCAAGGTTTCCAAATAACGCGTCACCGCCATATATTTTCCAGAATCCATTTCGGAGGTGGCATCGACCATTTTTGGGTGATTGCTCAATTGTCTCAAACGCATCAATGTATTGATAATATTGATTTTGTCAATCCCAGAACCATCGGTTTTTAAAAGGGCGTTTCTCGCTTTCGACTTTTCTTCTTCGTATAATTTCTCTTGTTCGGGCTCCATCTCGCAATAGAAAACTTGTTCAGAGAGTTCGGGTAAGTCTTTTAAAACTTGCTCTTTGGTACGTCTCAAAATAAAAGGACTCACTAAGGTTTTGAGTTCAGCGAGACTGTTTTCGTCTTGTTTTTTCTCAATAGGAAATTTGTAATGCTCGGCAAAAAAAGCATAACTCCCCAAAATATTCGGATTGATAAATTGCATTTGCGACCACAAATCGTCTAATGAATTTTCAATAGGCGTGCCGCTCAATGAGATTTTATGAGTGGTTTGCAGTTGATTAATGGCTTTAAAGATTTTCGAATTTTTGTTTTTGATGTATTGGCTTTCATCCAAAATCAAATAGCGAAATTGGTATTTTTCTAAAATCGAAAAATCTCTCGCTACCACCGCATAACTGGTGAAAATCAAGTCGTACTTTGCTAGTTTTTTAGACAATAGTTTTCGGTCTTGTCCTACATATTGAATTCTTCGAAAATGCGGCGTAAATTTTCTAGCTTCATTGTACCAATTGAACACCAAAGAGGAGGGAAGCACAATCAATGCTTTTAAGTATTCTTTGGCTACAGGAATTTCGTTGCCAAACAAATCGAGCTGAATGTTTTCGGCTTTTTCAACCTCTAGTTTTTCTTGTACCGCGACCAGTGTGGATAAGGTTTGCAATGTTTTACCCAATCCCATATCATCGGCCAAGCAAGCGCCTAGACCGTTGTTGTAGTGTTCCAAAAGCCATTGTACCCCTTCTATTTGATACGGTCGTAAGGTGGCTTTAACCAAAGGCGAAGGGTGGTATTCAATAGATTCCTTCACGTGCAAGGACTGTTTCAACTGTGGAATGTCTTCAAAAACCGCAAAATTACTTTTGAGCACCGCAAGATTTCCATTTTTGATTTTGGCCAATTTTGCCATCGCACTGTAGCGCGTCATCCATTCTGACGGAATCAAAAAGTAATTTCCGTTTGGCAAGGCAAACAAGCGATTTCTATTTTTTATATTCGGAATTAACTCGCTGAAATTAAATTCAAAATCATCACAAACCACCGTCATTTTGATGTCAAACCAGTCGTTTTGAATGGTGTTGGAGAATGCAATCGTTACGGTATTGCTATCGATTTTCTTTCCGTCTATTTTTAAATTTTCTAATGAAAAACCTAAGGACTCTAGCTTTTCTTTATTTTCGATTGCCCACTGAATGCTGGTGTAAGCGTCTTGAGTTGTTGTGTTTTGAGTAAGTTCAAATACATTGTTTTCGTTTTTGCTTAAACCCAAATCCAATAAGGCTTGGGTGTAATTATTTTCAGCTTCGCTTCGTTTGTATTGTACCAACTGGATGTTGTTCAAATCCTTCAGGTCAATTTCTGAATGAGTGTTTTTGGATTTGGTAGCATCAAAAACATAGCCGTCATAATCAAATAAAAGCCCAATAAAATAGTTGTTTTTGAAGAAATCATAAACTAGCTGTAGTGTGCAATTTTGTACGATTTCGCGAGTAATGACTTCAAATCCTGTAGCCGTAATGTCTACTTTTTTAGCAATGTCTTTGATGAACTTTTCAAAATAATCGGGCACTAATTTTGAGGGGATTTCCACGACTTTTTTGGTCAAAAAAGGCGTGATTTTTTTCGAATTGATGTCTTGTAGTTGATACAGTTTATGATGTGCCACAATCCAAGCTGGCTCGTCTAATAAAAGTGTAATTTTAGTATTCGAGGGGTAAAATGTAGTATCAGCATCTTTCAGTTGTAAGGTGTACGAAATCCCGTTGTCATGTTTGTCAAAATGCAGTTCGGTGCCCAAAGCTGGATTTTGAGTGGTGATACGGCTGATACGAAAATCTTTTTCTTTCCCCAAGTTCAACGAAAGAGGGAAATCGTTCTCTTGTACTAACGTATAAAATTGCGCTAAGCTTATTTTTATAAACTGCTCAATGCCGAATTTTAACTTTTCATCTTTCAGTAAATCTTCAATATTTTTTGCTGATTTGCTTTTGGTTCGGTATTTCTTAAATAGGGCTTCAGGTTGGAGTACTTCACAAAGCGATACTATTTTTTGTGTTGCAGCATCCAAGTTTCCCAGAATTATACCCATACTTTGAAGAACTTCTGGACTGGCTTTTTTTTCTAAATAGGTAATGGTATCCGTATGCCCAACTACATAGGCAGTAGGAATATAGTAATTGAGTCTCGCTTCGAAACTGATATCAAAGCAAAACTGGAAATGATTTTCGGGTTCCAAATACAATTATTTATAAGATTGTTTTTGATTATTTTAAATACAAATTTGCTTCGCCTTATCAAATCACAGATTAGCATCTGTTGATAGGTAAAGATTTTTGAATCGGTGTCTAAAAATTTAACCGCAAGGGGCACAAAGTTTTACGCAAAGCACACAAAGTTTTTTTTAATGCTCTCTAGCACTTATTTAAATCTGTGTAATCTGTGTAATCTGTGTCAAATTACTAATTGGAAAAAAGCGTTTTTTATTTAAAACAAACCGGGATTATTTCGCCTTTGGCCAAACAGTATTTTTCTACCAGTTCAGGCGCAATTTTGCGGGTATAATCCTCTTCGATTACGGTAAAACCAATGCTTCTTAATTTGTCAAAATAGTCACGCCCATAAATGCGCACGTGGTCGTATTGTCCAAATATTTTGGCGCGCTCTTTTTGGTCGGTAATCGAGTCATCGGCAAACGTCACCTCACGATTTAAGTCCTGCGGAATCTGTAAAATGGCCATTCCGCCAGGTTTCAACACGCGGTACAATTCCTGCATCGCTTTGGTATCGTCTGGGATGTGCTCCAAAACGTGGTTGCACAAAATCACATCGTATTGATTGTCTTCAAAAGGCAAATTACAAATGTCTGCTTTTACATCTGCCAATGGCGAAAACAAATCGGTAGTGGTGTAGTCCAAGTTTTTTTGTTTGCGAAACAATTTGTAAAAAGCTTGTTCAGGAGCAAAATGCAAAACTTTTTTGGGTGCTGTAAAAAAGTCCGTTTGCTCGTTGAGGTACAACCACAACAAGCGGTGTCTTTCTAGCGAAAGCGTACTTGGTGAAAGCACGTTGTTGCGTTGCGTTTCGTATCCGTAAGGCAACATCGATTTAAAGCTTTTGCCATCAATTGGGTCCGTAAATTTGTCACCTTTTAAGGTAAAAGCAATGATGGGTCGCGCCACATAACTCAAACGAATTAATAAGGGACGCGGAATGGTATTGAGTATAAGTTTAAAAGCAGATTTCATTTAAAATTGATTGTTAAAACACAAATTTCAGATTAGTGTAATTATACGACACAGATTGCACAGATTTTCACAGATTAAAATAAGAGTGAAATAGATTTTTATCAAAATATAACTCTTTTATATTTTAAACTATCCTCGCCAAAGTTAATAACAAGTCCTATTTTATTTTTAGAACAAGCTAAATAGTTTAGAGTTTGCCCCGTATCGCTACTAGTTAATTGTGAGATTGCTTTTATTTCTAATATTATTTCATCGAAAACTACAAAATCAGCAAAATAATGTTTTGACAAAACAATATCCTTGTACTCAATTCTGTATTCTTTTTCTCTTTCAAAAGGAATATTATTTTTTATAAATTCATATTGTAAGGCTTCCTTGTAAACAATTTCATTAAAACCTTTACCGAGAATTTTATGTACTTCCATACACAGTCCTATAATTTTATATGTTTCTTCTTTTAAATAAAATTCCTCCATATTCAAAAAAAATAATCTGTGAAAATCTGTGCAATCTGTGTCAAAAAAGTGACGAGTTACACCACCAAAGGCACTTTTCTAAACTCTTCTTCTTCATCGCTTTCAATGCCAAGTGCTTTGTAAATGTATTTGAAAGTCGATAAAATTTCAGGTTTTCCGTCAATGATGGCCACATCGTGTTCAAAATGAGCACTTGGTTTTCCATCGGCAGTAGTAATGGTCCAGCCGTCTTTGTGTTGTTTGATGTTTTTGGTACCCATATTAATCATCGGTTCGATGGCCACCACCATACCTTCTACAAAAAGTTTACCGCGACCTCTTTTGCCGTAGTTTGGCATTTCGGGGTCTTCGTGCATTTTCTGCCCTAAACCGTGACCTACCAATTCACGAACCACGCCATAACCGTGGGCTTCGGTATATTTCTGAATCGCATTTCCTACATCTTCCACGCGATTGCCTAATCGGAATTCACGAATTCCAACATACAACGATTCTTTGGTAACTTGTAATAATTTTTTCGTTTCAGGTGCTACTTCGCCAATTTCAAACGAGTACGCGTGATCCCCGTGAAATCCATTTTTGAAAGCCCCGCAATCCACCGAAATCACATCCCCACTTTCTAGCGGTTTGTTGTTCGGGATACCGTGTACGACCTGAGAATTTGGGCTCATACACAACGAATTCGGAAAACCGTACAATCCCAAGAAACTCGGTACTGCACCGTGGTCGCGAATAAATGCTTCGGCCAATTTGTCTAAATATAAAGTAGTCACTCCTTCTTTGATTTCGGAGGCAATCATTCCTAAAGTTTTGGAAACAATCAAAGCACTTTCGCGCATCAATTCAATTTCTTCTCTTGATTTTACAATAATCATAGCAGCTAAATTTTCAGTGGGCAAAAGTACGACTTTTAAAATAATTGTATCGCTTCTTTTTTTACAGAAGCAAAACAAATTCCATCAGAAAAATTAGGAGCGAAACAATAGGCATTTTCAGGGAGCAAGTTTCCCGCTTTCCGCTACAATCTTTTTTTCTACCTAAAGGCTAGAAAAAAAGGATTTCCACTACACCCGAGCGATAGCGAACTGGCGAAGCAATCGGGGCTAAAGAGCCAGCATTAGTGTTTTTTATGTTTAATCGTTTAACTATTTAATCAATTAATTGTTTAGTCTTTGCGTTACTTTTTTTAACCATATAAGGCATATAAGGTCATTGAAGTTTTTCTTTGTGAATACTTTGCGGTTAAATTTAGCCACGGATTACACAGATTTAACGGATTTTTAATCAACCTTATATGTCCTTCAATTTCTTATATGGTTCAAAAAAAAACACAACTTTATCCCAAAAATTCTATGGCTTAAATGTTTAAAAGTAAGTTGCTTTAGTCTTTGCGTTCCTTGCGTAAACCATTGCGACCTTTGCGGTTAAATTAGCCACGGATTAAACAGATTGAACGGATTTTACTCAACCTTATATGTCCTTAAATTTCTTATATGGTTCAAAAAACAACCATAGTTTTACTCCAAAACTTCTATGGCTTATATGTTTTTAACCCCCAAAAAATCAATCAGGATTTGCCATAATCTTAAACAACTCCGAATTCGAAATCAAAAAACGATTCTCTAAAGCAATCGAAGCCAATTGAGCTGAAACCAAATTATTCTCACGCGTGTTAATCAAGAACAACGAACTTTCTCCAAACGAGAACAATCGTTCTTCAGATTGCAGCATTGTTTCATTATTTTTAACCAAGCCCTCAATCAAACTGCGTTGTTTGGTAAGCGAAGTGATTTCTGTTTTTTGAGCGGTAATTTTGTTGGTCAATTGTACTCTTTCTAAGCTTAAAGCATATTGCGTTTCTTGTACTTTAAATTGTGCCAATTTCAAGCCTCCTCGTTCTTTTCTTAAAAATAAAGGAAAGGCAAAATTCACTCCAATCTTATAATCATTAAATTGATAATTATCGATATAACTGGGTTCCGATAAATACGAATAGCTCAAATCGATTTTGGGTAATAAGGCATTTGCTTTGAGTTTTCGGTCTACATTGAGCATATCTATTTTTCGTTCGAGCGCATTGATTTTTGGATGGTTTGTTATCGAAAAATCTTGATTTTGTAAATCATTCGTGCGTAAGGTTTCCTGAATCGTAGTGGCCAATTTACTTTCTGGAATCAACGCATCCGAAAGTTCTAGCGGGATACTGTTGTCCAACCACAAATAGTTGGAAAGCTCCAATTTGGCTTTAGCTAATTTCAATTCAGAATCCTCTAGACTTAGCGTTCTGTTTTTTACAATAATTCCAGCTTCCACGCTATCAATCGCAGGTTTGTCTCCTTGTTGGATTAAGGATTCGATACCTTTAAAACGAATTTGTGCATTTTTTTGATAGACTTTGTATAACTGAACTTCATCATAGTTTCTTTTCCAATTGAAATACGCTACCGAAGCATCATACAAAACCGCAATGGCTTCAAGTTTTCTTTCGGCTTGGCTCAATTGTACTTGCATTTTGGCCTTGCGAACATCAGCCATTCGTTGATTAATCAAAAGACCTTGGCCCAACGGAACACTAATCCCGAAAGAGGTTAACCCTTGATTAGGAAGCGTATTTTGTGGGTTTAAATAAATCCCTTCACTGTTGTCAAAACCCGCTTTAACTTCTATGCCATACCAAGTCGGAATTTTAAAACTACTATTCAAAATAGAATAATACTCTTTATCTTTGAACTGCTTTTTGTCAAAATCGACTTCTATTTTTGGGTCAAATCCACCTCTGGCCATCATCAAATTGGCTTGAGCACGCGTGATTTCTAAATCGGCATTTTTTACTAAAGGATGGTATTTTTTGACATAGCCCAAAAACTCATTATAGCTGAATTCGTTACTTGGACTAACAGCAGTAGTGTTTTGTGCTTGTAAAAAAGTACCGTATAGTAAGAAAACAATCAGGAACTGTTTCATTATTTTTTCTCTTTGGATGATTTTTGTTTAGTGGTTGTTTTATAGTAATCAGGAGGGAATCCGTTGAGGGTTCTCCAAATTTCAAACCAAACAGGAACGGTTTTTAACAACGCAATAGTCTCAGCGCCAGAGCCCACTCTCAGTTGTTTAGGCCAAGGAGATTCGTTGGGGTCTGGAGCAATCAATACTCTGAATTTCCCGTTTTCACTAATGAAATTTTCGATGGCAACAATTTGACCTCCAAAAGTTCCATAAGACATATCAGGCCATCCAGAGAAGACAATAGTTGGCCATCCATCAAACCAAACTCTGATTTTTTCTCCTTTTTTGATTAAAGGCAAATCAACAGGATTTACAAAAGTTTCAACCGCAATGTCATATTTAGATGGCATAATGGTAGCAATTGGTGTTCCTTCTTTGATGGTTTCTCCAATACCCGCTTGAATCGCACGGTTGATGTAACCACTTTGCACCGCTTTGATGTAATACATTCCGTTTCGGATACTGTAGTTGGCATATTGGTTTTCTAATTTGTTTACTTGCGCCTCAGTGTCAAACTGATTGCTCAATGCGGTAAATTGGTCGCTTTGTGCTTTGGCAATCTTTTCTCCATATTCTGCATTGATTCTGCCTACCTCAACTTTGGCATTGATAAACTCATTTTTACTGGTCAAAAGTTTGTTCTCTTGCGTTATGATTTTGGCTTCAACTTCTTGTTGTTTTAGCCTTTTTTCCTCCACATCGGTCAGCGGTTTTAAGCCTTCTTTGTTCAGTTGTACCGCACGATTAAATTGTGTGTTGGTGATTTTGAGTTGGGTTTTTACCGCTTCTAAATCTGTAGAGTCGCTTTTTATTTTCAATAAGCCTTGTCTGATTTTGTTTTGGGCTTGTTCTAATTTGAGTTTTCTTTCGTTTTCTATATTTTGTATTTGAGAAGAAAGCGTGGTTACTTTTGAGCCATAGGATTGCAAAGCCTGTTTTTTGGCATTGACTTGATTTTTGGTATTGGCAACCAAATTCGGGTCCATATAATCTTCTTTAATCTCTGAAATGAACATAATAGTGTCACCTTTCTCTACATAATCTCCTTCTTGTACGTACCATTTTTCAATTCGTCCAGAAATCACACTCTGAATAGATTGTGGTCTTTGGTTGGGTTTTAATGTAGTTACGGCTCCAGAGCTCGAAATGTTTTGTGTCCAAGGTAAAAATAGTGCGATAACCGCCAAAATCGAAACTGTCCAAATGATTCGGTTTAATATTTTATAATGCGGTCTATTACTTAAATTCTTAACGGTTTTATAGCGTTGTAAGGATTCTAAGCTGGTTTTGTTGCCTTCTGAAATATTCAACATAATGTTATTTTTTTATATCTGAAATGATTTGACCTTTTTCCATAGTGAGGAATCTGTTGCATTTTGTCTTCCAATACGGATTTTTAGATGAAACTATTATCGTCCATTTATTTATATCTGATGTAATGAAATCAATGATTTCATTGGCTACTTTTTCATCCATAGCATCCGTTGGGTCTTCATAAAACAGCACTTTTGGTTTGTTAATAATACTTCTTGCTAACAGAATCTTTTGTGCATTCGATGATGATAGTTGTTGTCCTTCAGGGAAAATCTGTGTTTCTAGTCCTTTTGGTAATGATTTGATGTAAGGGGTAAGTTGTACTCCATCCAAAGCCCATTTCAAATCTTCATCGGAACAATCTGTGTTGTTGAAGATAATGTTATCCAAGATAGTCCCTTCAAAAGGAGTTTCACTATGAATAATATTGCCAATTTGAGAGCGGTATTGCTTAAGATTAATTTTTCTGAAAGTATCGTCATTAATATAGAAAGCACCTTCTGAAGATTGAAGCAAACCAGACAGGATGCGAATTAGCGTCGTTTTTCCAGAGCCATTTTTTCCTTCGATAAAAACGCGTTCTCCTTGGTCTATTTTTATATTGATATTGTCTAAAATTTTCTTAGCAGCCCCAGGAAATTGAATGCTTAAATTTTCTGTAGTAAGTGTTATGGCGTGAAAACATTTGTTGGCTTCATAGTTGGTATCTTCCTCCATTGTCAAGTCTGTCACTAGTCCTATTTTTTCAACTGCAGTCAATACATCATAAAGCGTTTCTAGTCCTAGAATGATTTTTTCTACAGAATTGATTACTAATAAAATAATGATTTCGGCAGCCACAAACTGACCAATATTCATTTCCTGAGAAATTACCAAATACCCTCCAATTGTAAGTAAACTAGCGGTAATGATGATTTTAAAAACAATCAAATGACTGAATTGTCTTTTTAAAACATTAAAAAGGGATTCTCTGTAATTGAGGTATTCACTGGCGAATTTGTCATTTTTTTGCAAGGCAAAATCATAGTTGCGTTCTTTTCTAAAACTATAATTGTTGCGCGCCATTTCTTGCAACCAGCCCGCTACTTTATACTTGTATTTAGAAACTTTTAAACTGTTTTCTAATCCTATGAAATACGAATATTTAAAGATTAAATACAGTAATACCAGCAATAAAAAGCCCAGCATAATAAAGTAAGGATGATAGAATGACAGCAAGATGATACCAAACAAAATTTGTAGTAAGGCAGCCGAAAAATCAATCAATAACTTTGAAGTCCCTTTTTGAATAGTCATTGTATCAAAGAAACGATTGGCTAACTCAGGAGGGTAAGAATCATACAATTCTTCAAACCTGATTCTAGGTAAACGTGCAGCAAATTCAAAAGAAGAACGAACAAAGATTTTTTGCTGTAAATTTTCGGTGATTCGAAGTTGCATTAGCGATAAAATCCCAACTAAGGCTACTCCGATAACTACAAATACTACAAGAACTACCCACGAAACGGTAACTCTACCCGATTGAATAAAATTGATAATAGCTTGTATGCCTAAAGGAAGTGATAAACTCACCAAACCAGCAAAAATGGCGTAAAATATAATTTGATAGACATCTTTTTTGTCTAGTAACAATAATTTGAAATAGCGTTGTAATGGTGTCATTATTTTTGTTTTAGAAGAGTCGTTATTAAATGCGTATAAAAATCAGATGGGCTGACCTCATCGTTACAATTGGTGATGGTTTTTAGATGATTCATTAAAAAATGTTGATGTGAAGCTCCTTCCATAATTGATGAAATCAAACTTTTTGCAAAAGGATATTCAGGATTGACTTCGTGAACCATTTGTACAATTCTATTAATCACTCGCTTATAAATCAAAAAGAACCCATCTTTATTTTCCTCGTCTACATCCTTGGTATGAAGGGTTTTTGTGAACTCTTGGATGATGATTTTGTTTAAAATGCTCTCATTGATGTGAGTTGTTGCTTGGTCGTCTTCAACTTTTTCAGTTACAATTTGTATGGCCTTTACTAACCTTTCAAGAGGGTTGGTAATGTTATTGGTCGAAAAGACCAATCGGTACTCCATCGAGCTCCAATACCAAGAAGATAAATATACTAATAATTTGTGTTTGTTCTCGAAATAGCGGTAAATAGAACTTTCGTTTGAACCTATTAACTCGCCCAGTTTTTTGAAGGTAAACTCTTCAAAACCAATTTCGTTGATTAATAAAATGCTATGCTCTATGATTTTTTTTCCCAAAGTAGAAGTTTCAGGGTCTTTTACATAGATTTTGCTGTTTACTTGGATTTTTAGGTTGTTTAAAATACTATCCATTTGCAATTATGATTTCGATATTATTTTAGATTTGTTTTGTAAATCAAAGTTAAATATGGTGTTAATGATAAATCCGTTATTGTGTTGTATTACGTTTCGTCCGTTTAGCTCGCGACCCAATTGTAAAATTTGATTGATGTATCCCCCTTCTAGCCTAAAAGTATTGTTGAATTTGTATCCCAAAAGCAACCCAAAACGATTTTGGTCGAAGATGTTTTCGTTGACATTATTACCAAATCCAATCAGAATTTCATCGTAAATCGCTACATAAGGTGTGTGGTCACCAATAGTGTTGCCTTTTAGAGGAACTTGTGCACGGAACATATAACGGAAGCGGTTTGAGAATAAGTAATCGTCTTCTTTGGTAAGATTGGCAGTAGAATATCTTCCTACCCAACGCTGTTCGAGCATAAAGCGATGTGACAGTTCTACCATTTTTATTTTGTCGGTAAGTGTTACCATTTCATACATTCGATGTTCCGTAAAATCTTTCCCAAATCCGTTGATTGGAATATCGCCATACGGATAGGTTTCTGCTAACGCATAGCCAACGCGCAATTGGACTTTGGGGTCTATTTGATAATTAATACCAAGACGAAGCAAGTTTTGTTGTTTGTCTTTTATCCATTCGTCTCTTCGCCATTGGAATTCTGTGTGAAGACTAATCTTTGGATTTAGTTTGAAAGTGCCATTGTAAACAAACCAAGCGATTGAATTATTATCTGTAATTCGAGTACTTTGAGCAAGAGTTAGCTGGCTTATGGCTATGAAAAGCAGGAATAATTTATTTTTCATTCAAATGGTTTTCTTTAAAAATTAATTCTAAATCCAAAATTCATATTTTCCTGTGGATTCATAGGAATTGGAACAGCGTTATTTTTGATGTCCAATTGTTCTAAATGCTTTAGTCCTCTTACTTCTTTTGGAAATTCTTTAAAGCGATTTTGATTCAAATACAGTTGCGCTAAGTTTTTCAACAAAGCAATTTCACTAGGTAAGCGTTCCAGATTATTGTTTTCTAAGTGAAGCATCGTAAGTTTAGGAAGTTTTGCCAAGGCTTCGATAGACTTAGGTAAATTGATGTTTTTGAATTCATTCAGATAAACTTCTTCAAGGCTTTCTATTTTGCTAATTTCTTCAGGAACTCTAGTGAAATCGTTACCACTAATCTCTAAAACTTTTAATTTCTTTAAATTTGTAATTCCCTTAGGCAATGTTTTGAGATGGTCATTACTTAAATTTAAATACTCTAAGTTTTTGAATTTAGACCACAATGGAGAGTCTAAGTGCAACGACTGATTGCTTAAATTCAAGCGATATACTTTTTCAGGTTCTTTTACAGCCTGTTCCCAATTGGTATATGTTTTTTTTGTTTGTAGGGTGTCTAATTGTTGCCCCCAACTCAGTTGTAATCCAAATAGTAAAACCAATACATAAACAACGATTGTTTTCATAGTAATTATTTTTTTAATGAGTAATTGCATTACAAAAAAGTTATTTTGATTACAAAAGTAATAGTATTACTTTTAATTAATAAAAGTTTTAACTTTTTATTGTGCTTTGATTATTTCGAAAAAAGCAATTGTTTTCCTCTGATTTTTTTCAATTAAAAGATATAAAAGCTATCTTTATGAGCATAAATCACAATAATTATGGGTAAATACGTTACCGCACCCGAAGCAGTAAAAGTGGTGCAATCAAATGACAGAGTCTACATTCACGCCGCTGGAGCTACACCCAATGTACTAACTAAAGCTTTAACAGAACGAGCTTCTGAATTGAGAAATGTAGAAATTTGTCATTTACATACCGAAGGTCCTGCACCATACGCTAATCCTGATTTAGCAGAAAGCTTTCACGTGAATTCTTTTTTTATTGCAAAAAATGTTCGACACACATTAACAGCAGGAAATGGTTCTTACACGCCAGTCTTTTTAAGTGAATTGCCGCGTTTGTTTAGAAAAAAAGTAGTTCCGTTGGATGTAGTTTTTATACACGTTTCACCACCAGACAATCACGGCTATTGTTCCTTAGGGGTTTCTGTAGAGGCAACAGTCGCAGCTATAGAAAGTGCCAAAACGGTTATTGCGCAAGTAAATCCAAATATGCCAAGAACTTTTGGTGACGGAATTCTGCACGTATCCGAAATAGATTTTTTAGTCGATGTAGATTGTCCAATACACGAAAAAGAAGAAGAAGCAATAACGCCTCTCGAAGCCAAAATAGGCGCACATATTGCCTCTTTAATCGATGATAAAAGTACGCTACAACTAGGAATTGGTTCGATTCCAAATGCTGCTTTGGCTAATTTGATGAATCATAAAGATTTGGGACTCCACACCGAAATGTTCTCCGATGGTGTAATTGATTTAATTTTAAAAGATGTCATCAATTGCAATTATAAAGGAGTGACTCGCGGACGTGTGCTTTCAACTTTTATGTTGGGTTCAAAGCGATTGTATGATTTTGTGAACGACAATCCATTTATAGAGTTAAGAGAATCGTCTTATGTAAATGATACCGCCAAAATACGACGAAATCCAAAAATGGTCGCTATCAACTCGGCTATTGAAGTCGATATTACAGGACAAGTTTGTGCAGATTCAATTGGCGGATGTATGTATTCTGGTGTAGGAGGTCAAATGGATTTTGTTCGTGGCGCCTCTTTGAGCGATGGAGGAAAAGCGATTATTGCCCTGCCTTCGGTTACCAAAAATGGAGCGAGTAGAATAGTCCCTTTCTTAAAACAAGGAGCTGGAGTGGTTTCTACCCGTTCGCACGTGCAATACATCATCACCGAAAACGGAATCGCAGATTTGTATGGCAAAACACTTAAAGATAGAGCAATGGAAATGATAAAAATTGCACATCCCAATCATCAAGAATGGATTGATAAAGCCTATTTTGATTTACTAAATACAGGAAGACGATTTTAGTAGTTGCCTGAAATGAATGGCAATTAAGTAGTATTACAGAAAGAGGTGTTGTGTAAATTGTCAGAACGCCTCTTTTTTATGAAATATTTAAAAAGCAACTGTATTAAAATTAATATATTTGTCGCAACAAAAAAATCGACCTTATGTTTGGAATAGGAGGAGGAGAATTAATTTTTATTATGTTCATCGTTTTGATGTTGTTTGGTTCTGATAAAGTGCCAGAAATTGCTCGTACTATGGGAAAAGCGATGGCGCAGCTAAAGCACGCTACAAACGATATTAAAAATGAAATTCAAAAAGGAGCAGAGGCCAACGGATTGGACCAAAACACTTTAACCGATTTAACCGGAGGAATTAATTCCGAAATAGATAAAGCCAAACAAAATCTATTAGGCGATTCTGCCAATTCGATTACTAGTTTTGCTACTAATTTTACTTCCGAAATTACCAATGCATCAAATGCCGTAGAAGGAAAACCTTCTGCAACCGAAACGCCTACTACTGAAGAAAGCAAGGAAGTTGAAGGACCGATAAAAAGACAAATGTAATGTTAGAAAAGCTAGAAGCATTAGACATTCAGTTGTTTGTTTTTTTAAATGGTTTAGGTTCTGAGACCTTCGATGGTTTGTGGTTGTTCATTACCAAACAAGTCAATTGGACTCCCTTGTTTTTGTTGCTTTTATACATCATTTACAAAAAAGTAGGAGCCAAGCAAACACTCTTTTTATTACTCTTTGTTGCAGTTTTAATCGCTTTTACAGACCAGACAACCAATTTGGTCAAAAATACGTTTCAACGTTTGCGCCCTTGCAATAATACAGACATCAATAGCCTAATTCGCGTCGTGCAATCCAGAAATTCTTTTAGTTTTTTCTCAGGCCACGCGGCCAATTCTATGGCGGTGGCTACCTTCTTGTTTTTGGTGTTGCGAAATAAGTTTCAGTATTTTGGACTTCTCTTCTTATGGCCTTTGATTTTTGCCTATAGCCGAATTTATCTAGGTTTACACTATCCAATAGACATTCTTACAGGATATTTTTGTGGTTTCACCTTTGGTTTTTTAACCTATAAAGGGTATCAAATTCTTCAAAAAAAGTACTTTCCAATTACCAATTAGGAGCATAATCCAGCTGTACATTACAATCTTTTGGTTTGAAACTGTTTTTTTCTAAGACCAAAAAAGAGCTTCTTCCAGTCGCTTTTTTTAGTCAAGAAAAAATACCGTTCAACCCAAAAGGATTTTCATTCCCATCTGGGCTAGGAATCGTATTTTGATAAGACGTATAGGGGTTTAAAGTACTCTACTCACCGTAAGTCCATCTCGAATAGGAAGTAAAACCGTTTCTACTCTTGGGTCATTAGCTAGGAGTTTGTTGTATTCCAATAAAACTTTGGTGCTCAAATCATTTTTTTGCAAAGGCTCAACAACTTTACCGCTCCACAAAACATTGTCTGATAAAATGATACCACCTTTGTTCATTTTAGGAACAATAAGTTCAAAATAGTTTAAGTAGTTTTCCTTATCGGCATCAATAAAAACTAAGTCAAATGTCAAATCAATAGTAGGGATAATACCAATTCCTTCTCCTAAATGCTGCACAATTTGATGTCCCCAAGCCGACTTGTCAAAATGTTTTCGCTGAAAATCAACCAATTCTTCTTTGATGTCTATGGTGTGTAGTTGTCCATTTTCTTGCATTCCTTCACACAAACACAAAGCTGAGTAGCCAGTGTAAGTACCTATTTCAAGAATATTTTTTGGACGAATCAGTTTAGAAAGCATACTCAAAACTCTTCCTTGAAAATGACCGCTAAGCATTCTAGGCAATAGAATTTTTTGGTAGGTTTCTTTGTTCAAGGCCGCTAAATGAGCGGGTTCTTTTTCAGAATGTTGCTCAATGTAATCCTCTAAATCTTGAGATAAAAAATGCATTCGAAGTGTTTTTTGTTTCTAGTTGCAAAGGTATTAATTCGCCCGCTAAGTTGATTCGTTATTTAAAAAACAAATCAAAATTTACCTCAATCTCATTTTTAACTTTTATGATTCCACCCATTTTTACAGGCGGACTTAAACCTAAATCAGAGAATGTAAGCGGCAATATACCAGTTGCTTGCTGAGTTGATTTGGAATAGGTCAATACAAAATCTTTGTAAGTCAGTGTTTTATTGGTTAAAGTAAAAACCAAAGTGCATTTGTAAGTGTTATTGGCGGTAAATTTTAGATTGCTAATGGTTACATAACTATTCGGGAATGTTTTGACTTTTACGGTGCTTTGTAAATCTTTGGTCATTATTCTATGGCCACAATCTATGCTAGTCATTGGGATGGTAGCTTTGATGGTGTTCTTTTCTAATGCTTCGAGATTTAGGGTATCTTTTTTGTACAAAATAGTAGCACAAGTGTATTTTCCAACGGTCGAATTTCCTTTAATTTTAATCTCAATTTTATGGATTACTCGGGGTATTTTTTGATAAAAATAAAAAGGTTTGGCACTTACCGTTAATAAGATAAGTGCCAAATCAATTAAAAATAAGGATATTTTTTGTTGCATTTATTAGAATGTGATTACAGCTTCGAACAATATTCCGTTAAATTTTCCGCCATATAGGTCATTCGGATGCCACTTACGAATTGAGAGAAATCTTTATAATTTTGACTTACATACACAAATTTAGCTAAAATATTTTTAGTCATAAACCATCCTGCTGCAGTTTCAAATCGATTGATTGAAATAGCATTAGCATCTGCATTTTTTAATTTTCCATCAACCACATTGTAATGTGCACCAACATAGAATTTTTCATTACCTCCAAAACGGTACACTATATCTCCTACATATTGATTAACGTTTCTTTTTGCATCAACACCTCTTCCATCTCCTCCGGAGGCAAACTCAAGTGTTGCAAAAAATTCTAGTCCTTTAAATTTTATAAACGGATTAATCATATATGATGTAGCCCAGTTACCAAACCCTGGATTGAAACGTCCCGTATCTTTATTGGCTGCAGGGTCAAAGTTATTAGCAACTGCTCCATTTGGACCAGTGTATGCCGCGTGGCTCATTACTCCATAAAAGCGGCTTCCTGCACGGTCTGAGGAGTATATGTTACCACTAGAATTGGCTGTGTGATAGTAAGACCCTGTAATTCTTATTCTTAAATCGTCATTAATTTGTTTGTCATAGCCAAGTTTCGCTAAAATCGACGGACTTATGGTGGTGTTTGGGTCTGGAGCTGCTGGGGTTGGGTTAGCAGGTATGATTTCTTGAACGTTTTGATTTAATTTAGAGTTAGTTACCCCAATCATACTTACTTAGCCACCACGGTTATAATATACTTCCATTCCCATCTCTGTAATGAATGCATCCATAATATTATTTCCTACGAATGGATTTACCAATGAATTTCCATTGTCAGATCTTCTAAAATGGGCGTCACCATAGTTGTTTTCCATTTGTCCAATTTTGATAGTTGCATATTTCATGAAATCTTTCAAGAAGTCTTTTTGGATAAAGTCTAATTTGTCAATAACCTCCTTTTACCCAAGTTTCATTGTGGTGTCTTGCAGCTAAGTACAAATCTAAATTAACACGAACACCATCATATAATTGAGCACCAATGGTCATGTTTGCGGTTGGAAGATTCAAGTTATTAGCCAAGTTGTTTAGTTTATAACCTGTAATTGCAGCTCCAGATGGATTGGTAAAAGAACTTCCTTTGTGACCGTTAAAGGAGTTTATCGCTTGAAATTGCAAAGCAAATGCAGCTCCTAAATCGATACTTAAACCTTTGAATAACAGTATCTTTTTTAACATCAAATTGATTGATACCTGTTTTGTCTCTTGGAATTAAGTTTTGTATTTGTCCAAATCGGTCTTGTGCTTGCGCAGCAGTTAAGCTTAATAAAGCGGCTGCTAAAAAATAAATTACTCTCATTGTCGTTAGTTTTATTTGTAATTAAGATTGAATTTTATTGTTAGTTCTTTTCCTGTTTTGATAGTACCTAATAAGGCAGTTGGTGCTTTCATTCCAAATTCGTCAAAAGTGATTTTGTTTGAACCCTGAATGTTAACTACTCCATTTACTACGGCTACTTTTATTTGAGTTTTCAAGTCTTTGCTAACTCCTGCAATGGTGTAGGTTCCTGTTAAGTTCCAAGTAGTTTCATTAACTTTTGTAGCAGTTTTTAAAACATATTTAATGGTTTTGAATTTTTTAACATTTAGTGTTTCGTAAGCTATTTTATCCATTCCACTTTTTCCACTTTTAATAGTTTCTACTGCTAAGTCAATAATGATGGAATTGATGTCAACAACTTTTGAATCTGTTACGGTAAGATTTGCATTACCTGTTTTGGAAGCCGAAGTCATTTCCCAGTCATGTAATGTTGAAGTCCCAAGGACTGAAAAATTAGTCTTGTTATCTAGAGTGTAACTCTTTTGTGCAAAGGCAGTGATATTAATCAAAGCTAAAGCAAATGTTAAAAAAATGACTTTAATTGTAGTTGGTTTCATTGTTCTATATTTAAAGATTATTGATGTATTCTTAACAATACTAGGATTTATTGTGTTTTTTTACAGCGATATCCGTTTTGTATTATTTATATAGCAAATTTCGCTACAATGTGCTTACTGGAATATGATAAAGTCATACTTATAAATTTTAAGCTTTTTTTAACGTTTTTACATCGATTTCGTAGGTTTTTTATTTAGAAGTAGTTTCAATAAGAACTAAAAACTCTTTAAATTAATCAGAATTACCGTATTTTGTTTATTTCATTTTTTCTTTTTTTATTCAAAAAATCAGTCGTTTTTTTTATGATTTTAATTGTATTCTCAAAAAAAAGTTGTTTTCATTCGATTTCTTTTGAAATTCATTTTCTTGCTTTTGGTAGAATAAATTCTATTAATAAGTGAAATTGAATTCAAAACATTAAAAATTGAATAAATTTGCAGCATGGAAATCGAGAAAAAAGATATTAGAGCATTATCTAAAGAAGAATTGCGCGACTTTTTTGTAAATAATGGCGACAAGGCTTTTCGTGGGAATCAAGTATATGAATGGTTATGGACCAAGGGAGCGCATAGTTTCGAGGACATGACAAATGTGTCTAAAGCTACGAGAGCTATTTTAGAAGCACACTTTGTCATTAATCATATCAAAGTTGATACTATGCAACGCAGTGAAGATGGCACAGTCAAAAACGCCGTTCGTTTACATGATGGATTGGTCGTCGAATCGGTTTTAATTCCTACCGAAACTAGAACTACCGCTTGTGTTTCGAGTCAAGTTGGCTGCAGTTTGGATTGTAATTTTTGTGCGACAGCACGATTAAAAAGAATGCGTAATTTAGAACCAGCAGAAATTTACGACCAAGTAATTGCTATTGATAAAGAGAGCAGACTCTATTATAATCATCCCTTGTCTAATATTGTTTTTATGGGAATGGGCGAGCCATTGATGAATTATAACAATGTGTTAAAAGCTATAGAAATGATTACTTCTCCAGAAGGTTTAGGCATGTCTCCAAAGCGAATAATGGTTTCTACTTCTGGTATTCCAAAAATGATCAAGAAATTAGCCGATGATGAGGTTAAGTTTAAATTAGCAGTATCACTTCATTCTGCTATAGACGAAACTCGGGCCAGAATTATGCCTTTTAGTGCCAATTTTCCTTTGAAAGAGTTACGAGAATCTCTAGAGTATTGGTACCGTAAAACCAAAAGCAAGGTGTCCTATGAATACGTTGTTTGGAAAGGAATCAATGATGATAAAGCGTCAATTGATGCGTTGGTGAAATTTTGCAAATATGTACCTTGTAAAGTCAATCTTATAGAATACAATCCTATTGATGATGGTGAGTTTCAGCAAGCATCTGAAGAGGCAATAGCAGCTTATATTAAAGGCTTGCAGTCGATTGGTGTTGTTGTCAAAGTGAGAAGAAGTAGAGGCAAAGACATTGATGCTGCTTGCGGACAATTAGCAAATAAAGAAGCGTAACAATTGAAACATAATCATATAAATTTAAACTAGTACTATTTATGTCTTTTTTTATTTTATATGCTATATTTGAATCCTAAATGAATATCACCTCACAAATAAAACAACCCATCTTTGATGAAATGGAACTTTTCGAGAAAAAGTTCTATGAATCAATGTCTTCAAAAGTAGCCTTACTCAATCGAATTACGTATTACATCGTAAACAGAAAAGGAAAACAAATGCGTCCGATGTTTGTTTTTCTTACTGCAAAGATGATTTCTGGAGGAACAGTAGAAGAGCGTACTTATCGAGGTGCTTGTGTGATTGAGCTGATTCATACCGCTACTTTGGTACATGATGATGTTGTAGACGATAGCAATCGCCGAAGGGGTTTTTTCTCCATCAACGCTTTATGGAAAAATAAAATCGCGGTTTTAGTTGGGGATTATTTGTTGTCCAAAGGTTTGTTGTTATCCATTGACCACGGTGATTTCGATTTGCTACGAATCATATCAGTAGCCGTTCGCGAAATGAGCGAAGGAGAACTATTGCAAATAGAAAAAGCCAGAAGACTCGATATTACAGAAGAGGTGTACTACGAAATTATCCGAAAAAAAACGGCTACACTTATTGCGGCTTGCTGTGCTTTAGGTGCTAGGTCTGTTAGTGATAATGAAATAATTGTAGAGCAAATGCGCAAGTTTGGAGAGCTTATAGGTATGGCTTTTCAAATTAAAGATGATTTGTTCGATTATACCGAAGATGCCATCGGAAAACCTACTGGAATTGATATCAAAGAGCAAAAAATGACTTTGCCTTTAATTCATGTACTCAATACCTGTACTTCAAAAGAAAAAAGTTGGTTAATTAATTCCATCAAAAACCATAACAAAGACAAAAAACGAGTAAAAGAAGTTATTGCTTTTGTAGTTAACAATGGTGGACTTTCTTATGCCGAACAAAAAATGATTGACTTTCAACAAGAAGCATTAGCTATTCTTGAAAATTTCCCCACTTCAGATTATAAATCGGCCTTGACCTTAATGGTCAATTATGTAATCGAAAGAAAAAAATAATTTTTTTTCGTCTGTAAAGTGCCGTAATCATTGGTTTTTCTATTTTTTTATCAAAAATAAAACAACTGCATGCAACCTTTTTGTTGCTTGCCTCGTCTATGCTAATAGAAGTCGGTTTTACAAAAACAACAACTGCCGACTCATACGTTTTATTATATGAAAGTAATTCCATTACATCATGAAGAACAAAAGTTGATTCAACTTGCCATTGAAAACAATAGGCAGGCGCAACAACAGTTGTATTCTAAATTTTCTTCAAAAATGTTAGGAGTTTGCAGACAGTATATCAAAGATATTCATCAAGCCGAAGATGTAATGATTACCGCATTTATGAAGGTTTTTGTGAATCTAAGAAATTTTGAAAACAAAGGAAGTTTCGAAGGTTGGATACGCAGAATTATGGTCAATGAATGTATTTCTTTTTTAAGAGTAAATAAAAAAATGAAATATACCGAAGACGAGTTTTTTGTTGAGGAAAGTTTTGATGCCATTGGAGACCAGTTCTCCGTAGAAGAAATTCAAACCTTAATCGATACACTTCCAGAAGGGTATAAAATGGTCTTTAATTTATATGCGATAGAAGGATACAAGCATCAGGAAATTGCTCAATTGCTTGGTATTTCTGAAGGAACTTCAAAATCACAATTGTCGCACGCTAGAAAAATGTTACAACAGCAGATTAACTGCTTAAAAAATAAGCAAAATGGAACTAAATAATTTTGAACAACAAGCCAAAGAGAAGCTTTCCAATCGAGAAATTGCTCCCTCAGCTCAAGCTTGGGACCGATTAGACGCCATGTTGTCTGTCCAAGAAAAGCCAAAGAAAAAAATGACTTGGTGGTATGTGGCAGCAAGTGTTACGGGACTATTATTGGTAGGGACGCTTCTTTTTAACACATCAAAAGAAAGTAATGTTATAACACCATCTCAAGAAATTGTAGTGACTTCTACTGAAGATAAAGATTCGGTTACAACACAACCTTCTATTGAACCAACAAACGAAGTAAGTGTTCAGCCTAAATCTGTTTTAGCAACAAATGAATCTAAGGTTAATAATAATCCAATAAGCACTACAAAAACAAATCATCAGGAGCTTTCAGTCAACAATCAAATCACAACCACCAACAATCAAATTACTACTACTATCGAAAAAAACACAGAACATCAAGCTATTGCTGCAATAGATGAAAATGTGCCAGTAGTAGCTGCAGGAATTCAAAAAAAGCAAAAAATACAAGTCGACCCTTCTAGTTTATTATCACAAGTCGATGGAGAATTAGAACTCTCTTTTAGAGAAAAAGTAATTGCAAAAGTGAATAAAAATTATCAAACCGTAAAAGTGGCTTTGGCCAACCGAAACAATCAAGAATAAAAACAATCAATCATCAATCAAATTTTTAAAAACTAGTAATCATGAGAAATTTTACCATTTATCTAGCCGCCCTATTCTGTCTTTTAGCCAGCAAAATGATAGGTCAAGAATCCTTCGAGAAACGCGCTAAGGAAATCGCAACGCGAATTGAAAAAATCACCAAAGAAGAAAAAGCAGCACTAAAAGAAGAAATCGAAGCCGTAAATCTTCAGTTACAAGCCGGTACAATTACCAAAGAAAAAGCCGACGAGAAAAAGAAAGTATTGGCCGAAGCAAGAGCCATCAATATCGAAGCCCGAGTAGCCAAAGAACAAGAACAATTGAACGAATTGGTACAGCTAAAAGTGGATGGTAAAATCAAAGAACAAGATTCCTCTCGCACACTCGTTATTCATTGGGACGACGATTTCATCTTTAGAAATAAAAAGAATGAAAAGAAATTTAAAGAAAAGAAATTTGGTGAAAAAAGAACCACTAGCCAGTTTGTTTTTGCCGCAGGTTTGAACAATGTTATGGTCGACGGCAAGATACAAGACGAAGATTATAAGTTTATGGGTTCGCATTTTTATGAGTGGGGAACTACCTACAATACCAGAATCCTAAAAGACAATAACTTGCTGCATTTCAAGTACGGGATGTCCGTAATGTACAATAATTTACGTCCTACAAATAACCGAACTTTTGTAGTAAATGGAAACCAAACCAATCTAGAAGTATACTCAAAAGACCTCAAAGAATCCCGTTTTAGAAACGTCTATTTGGTAGTTCCTATGCATTTAGAATTCGATTTTTCTGGCAGTACAATGAACGACGACAAGCGTCAATTCAGAACACATAAATCAGTTCGATTTGGTGTAGGAGGATATGCAGGAATCAATTTGAAATCCAAACAAAAAATAGAATATCGCGAAAACGATGAGAAGATTTATCAAAAAACCAAAGGAGATTTCAATACCAATAATTTTATTTACGGATTGAGTTCTTACATCGGATACAAAGAAACGAGTTTGTATATAAAATATGACTTGAACCCTTTATTCGAAAACAATACAATAGACGTAAATAATATTTCAATGGGAATTCGTTTCGATTTCAATTAAAATTAGGAGCGAATCATCAGGCTTTTTCAGGCAACATCGTTCCCGCCATCATTCCTAAACCTCGTGAGCTGAACCCCAGCTCACGAGGTTTTTCCCTTCTGTCGGGGCTATAGGATTAGCAAGGTTTTTTCCTTGGAAGAAATTTTGTAATAACGGGTGAATGATAAATTACATTTTATAACTATTCAGGTATTTTTTTGGATGTTATTTGACTCCAACTTTAGAGGGATGAAATTTGAAAGCTTTAAAGGCTTTAGTCAAAATTAGCTGCTTTTATTTGGCTAAAGCCAATGAAATCAATTCCCATAACTCCAGCTAAAGCTGGAGTCAATTCAAAGCAAGACTTAGTTTAATAATCCAAAATTAACTTTGTATCTTTGGCCTTTGCCAACTCTATCCCTTAATAAATTGATTTCAAAAGCAACCATAGATACCGTTTTCGAAACTGCTCGTGTAGAGGAGGTTATTGGCGATTTTGTGCAATTAAAACGCGCTGGGAGCAATTTTAAAGGCTTGAGTCCTTTCTCAGACGAACGTTCTCCTTCTTTTATGGTGTCACCAGCCAAAGGAATCTGGAAAGATTTTAGCTCAGGAAAAGGTGGTAATGCAGTAGCTTTTTTGATGGAGCACGAACATTTTACCTATCCAGAAGCCATTCGATATTTGGCCAAAAAATACAATATCGAAATCGAAGAAACAGAACAAACCGATGCCGAAAAAGCCAATACTGATGTTCGAGAAAGTATGTTTCTAGTGTCTGAATTTGCGAAAAATTATTTTCATTCCACACTATTAAATACAGAAGAAGGGAAGGCGATAGGCTACTCGTATTTCAAAGAAAGAGGTTTCACCAACGAAACCATAAAAAAATTCGGTTTGGGGTATTCTCCAGAAACTTGGGACGCGCTGACTAAAGAAGCACTTGGGAAAGGATATCAATTACAATATCTAGAAAGTACGGGTTTAACCATTCCAAAAGACGACCGTCCTTTTGATAGATTCAAAGGAAGGGTGATGTTTCCTATCCAAAGTATGTCGGGTAGAACTTTGGGTTTTGGAGGGCGCATCTTAACCAATGATAAAAAAGCGGCCAAATATTTAAACTCTCCCGAGAGCGAAATTTATCATAAGAGCAAAGTCTTGTACGGAATTTTCCAAGCCAAACAAGCCATTGCCAAACAAAACAATTGTTATTTGGTTGAAGGATATACAGACGTAATTCAATTTCATCAAGCGGGAATCGAAAATGTCGTGGCTTCATCAGGTACGGCTTTAACACCCGACCAAATCCGACTAATCAATAGATTGACCAAAAACATTACCGTACTTTTTGATGGTGATGCTGCGGGTCTTCGTGCTTCCATTCGAGGAATCGATTTGATTTTGGAGGAAGGGATGAACGTAAAAGTGTGTACTTTTCCTGATGGCGACGACCCAGATAGTTTTGCTAAAAAAACTTCTTATGATGATTTAGTAGCTTACTTAGAGAATAACGCAAAGGATTTTATTCAGTTCAAAGCTTCTCTTTTAATGAACGAAGCTAAGAACGACCCAATAAAAAAAGCCGATTTGATTCGGGATATGGTGACGAGTATTTCTAAGATTCCAGACCGTATTCAACGAGAAATATATTTACAAGAATGTTCCAGAATTATGGATATTTCTGAGCAAGTTTTGGTGAGTACCTTGGCACAATTAGTTCAAAAAGACATTACCGAAGTAGGGAAAAAACAAAAGCAAGAGCAAAAAGCATTTGAAATTGTAAAGAATGAAAATCCCTTTCAAACAGAGAAAGTTGATGTTTTATATCGTTTAGAAAGAAAGATAATCGAAATTTTATTGCTCTACGGAAATAAAGATGAAGTTTTTGAAGATGTACTTTTAAAAGCTAATCCAGATGGGGAGATTGTTCACGTAGTTGAAAAAAAGGAGTACAAAGTTTTTCAGAGAATCTATTTGAGTTTACAAGAAGATGAGGTAGAGCTTGCACATCCCCATTTCAGGGCTATTTTTAACGATTTGATTTCATATTATCTTCAAAATGAAACAGAAGGAATTGATAATTATCTAAAAAATTTAAAACCTGAGTTTGCACAAGAAGTTACGGATATTTTGATGGAAGAAGAACAAATCGTGCTTCATAATTGGGAAGGGCAGAATATTTTTGTAAAACAAAAAACAGAAACAGTAAGTCAACACACTTCGGAAACTATCATATCCATTCGCGAATACTTAATCAATAAATTAATTATGGATTTAATGAATGAATTCACTTCAAATCCTAAAGCAGATGTAGAAGAGTTGAAAGTAATGATTAATGATTATAATAAGCTCAAAGTCAATTTGACTGGAGCTATTGGTCGAATTCGTTCTACTTACATATAAAAAAAGGAAGTCTAAAAATAGACTTCCTTTTTTATTTTTTGCGAAAATTAGTAAATCAAAAATCGAATTAAACGATTTCTAATGTTTTAGCTTTATTAACCAAGTCGACCAAATTGGTTACATTTAATTTGGTTAATAAACGCAATTTGTAAGTACTAATTGTTTTTTCGTTTAGAGAAAGAATATCGGCTATTTCGTGGTTTTTCTTACCATGGCTCAAATAGCGCAAGACTTCAATTTCTCGGTTAGATAATTTACGATACAAACGTTCGCTTTTACTTTGTTTGGCTATCAAAGCCATGTTTTTACGAACATTTTCGTTCACAATAATTTTGCCTTGATGTACTTTTACAATAGATTGACCTAATGTTTCAAGTTTCTCGGATTTGTGAACATAGCCAGAAACTCCTGCTTTAATTGCATTGGGAGCATAAATTTGTTCCGAAAGACTACTAAAAATAATAATCTTCGTTTTAGGGAAGTTTTTCAACATCGCCTTAATTTCTAAAATACTCGCCAATCCTTCTAGTTCTAAGTCGATTACCAATACATCGATTTCCTTGTTTTGGAGGATGTCTCGAACCATCGAAAAATTACCAACATTGGCTACAATAGAGATTTCATCGTGGTCTTTAAAGTACGATTTAACTCCAAAATGGGTTACAGGATAGTTGTCTGCTAAACAAACTTTAATCATGGTATTTATTTTTTAAGAGTTGTCTATCAAAATGATAGCATAAATGTAGTAAAAAAAATACAATAAATACCAGGAATGTTAATTTTTTTTAATTTTTATCAATAATACAGACTGGTATTGGGTTCATTTTGTGTTGGTTAGCATTATTTAGTCGTTTGTAGGTCGTAAAAACGTCCTTTTCTCTACCCTCAAAGTCCGAAATCGTTTTCCCAATTTCGTCTTGCAACATGGCCCATTCCAATTCGTCATAACTTGCGCCAAGTTGATCTTCGTCTGAACGGTCATCTCCAAAAAGGCCATCTGTGGGTGCGGCAATTAGAATAGAATTTGGAACTTTCAAATATTCTCCTAGTGCATAAACATCTGATTTTAATAAATCTGCAATTGGACTTAGGTCTACTCCGCCATCACCATATTTAGTATAAAAACCCACACCAAAATCTTCTACCTTATTTCCTGTTCCAGCAACTAGTAGTCCATGAATACCTGCATAGTAATACAAAGTGCTCATTCTTAAACGTGCTCTTGTGTTGGCTAATGACAAGTTCATTTTAGCGGTATCTTCGTGTTCTGGCACTACTTTTTTGAATGCTTCAAATACAGAAGTCAAATCAGAAGCAGCGCTTTTTACATTAGGGAAACGTTCTTTGAGTTGTTTGATATGCTCTTGAGCTCGGCTTATATGAGAAGGTGCTTGATGAATAGGCATTTCTATGCAGAGTACTTCCATACCTGTTTGTGCACAAAGTGTTGAGGTAACAGCAGAGTCGACTCCGCCAGAAATACCAATCACAAACCCATTGGATTTGGCGTTTTTGGCATAATCGGTGAGCCATTTTATAATTTGAGAGTTTACTTTTTCTGGTGATAAGGGCGTTTTTTTAATCATAATAGTTTACGTTTTAAAAAGCAGGAATGTATATTTGCAAAATCTTTTCAAAATGGGAATTTATTCCGAAAATATTTAAAAGCTAAATTAAATAATAAATATCAAATCGCCATAATTCCGAACCATAAACTAGAAGGGAAGTAGTGTGATTAAAATAAAGAATACACAAATAATTTATAACTCATGAAAATCTATCTTTTACCACTTGCCATTTGCTTCTTTTTGCTTTCATGCGAAAAGAAAAATAAGATTGAAAAAGCTGTAGAAGAAATTCCAGTTGAAATTAAAGTTGATAGATTTGACAAAGCTTTTTTTGAAACTAAACCTGAGGACTTAAGTCAGTTAAAACAAAAGTACCCATATTTTTTTCCTGCAGGAACGGATGATGCAATTTGGATTGAAAAAATGCAGCATCCTCAATGGCGAGAATTGTATGGAGAAGTGGAAAAAAAGTATGCTGATTTTTCAACTATTAATCAAGAGATAGAAACGTTATTTAAGCATATTAAGTTTTATTTTCCTAAAACTAAAACGCCAAAGGTTGTTACTTTGATTTCTGAAATGGATTATAATACCAAAACGATTTACGCGGATAGTTTGGTAATTGTGTCTTTAGAGCTGTATTTAGGTAAAAATCATAAATTTTATCAATTTCCTGAATACATCAAACAAAATTTTGAACCCACTCAAATCGTTCCAGATATTGCTTCAAGTTTTCTTCAAACAAAAATGGTTCCAGATACGGATAAGTCATTCTTGTCTCAAATGATTTACTTGGGAAAAGAATTGTATCTAAAAGAATTGTTGTTGCCGGAATATACTGATGCCGCTAGAATAGGATATACTCCTGAACAAATAAATTGGTGCGCGGAAAACGAGGGGTATATTTGGCGTTACTTTATTGATAAAGAAATGCTATATAGTGTAGACGCTAAATTAATTCCTAGATTTTTGAGTCCAGCACCATTTTCTAAATTTTATTTAGAAATAGATAATGATTCGCCAGGACAAGTAGGTGCTTGGATTGGTTGGCAAATAGTAAGGTCGTATATGAAGAATAATGATGTTACTATCAACGAATTAATGAATAAAAAAGCAAAAGAAATTTTTGAACAGTCAAAATATAAACCAAAGAAATAATGTCAAATATACATACCTCAGAAATTAAGTTTCAAGTTGAATTAGATGAAAATAGAGTGCCAGAAAAACTATTTTGGTCTGCAGAAGATGGTGGCGTGACAGCAGAAGAAGCTAAAGCGATTATGCTTTCTATTTGGGATAGCAATCACAAAGAAAGTATGAGAATTGATTTGTGGACGAAAGATATGCCTGTAGATGAAATGAAAATTTTTTTCCATCAAACGCTAGTGGCTATGTCTGAGACATTTAAAAGAGCTACTAATGACGAAAAAATGGCAGACACAATGATGGATTTTTGTGATTATTTTGCCGAAAAGCTTGAATTGAAAAAATAGATTAGTTTAATCTTAAAAAAAATCCAAATTCCAAGAATTATCATTGGAATTTGGATTTTGTATTTAAAATGAATTGTTGTTTTTAAAGACTTCTTGGTTAACCTCGTCTATGTAGTTCAATAATTCTTCTTTTCCGGTAGACTCTGTAGAAGAAGTAACAAAATAATGAGGCATTTCAGCCCAATTGTTCGCTAGCATTTTCTTTTTGTATGCAGCTATATGTGAGTCAATTTTTACCTTACTGATTTTGTCTGCTTTAGTAAAAATGATGCAAAAAGGGATTTCGCTTTCTCCCATATAAGACATGAATTCAATATCTATAGTTTGTGCTTCGTGGCGAATATCAATCAGTACAAAAGCACATACTAATTGCTCTCTAGATTCAAAATAGTCTGTGATAAACTCTTGGAATATTGATTTGGTTTTTTTTGAAACTTTGGCGTATCCATAACCAGGTAAATCAACTAAAAACCAATTGCTGTTGATTAAGAAATGATTGATTAACTGCGTTTTTCCAGGCCTTGCAGATGTTTTTGCTAATTTCTTATGATTGGTCAGCATATTAATCAATGAAGATTTGCCTACATTAGAACGACCAATAAAAGCATACTCGGGCAAGAAGTCCTTGGGACATTTGCTTACATCAGAATTGCTAATAACAAATTCGGCAGTATTGATTTTCATTTTCTAATCGTTTTGATTAATGTGCAGCTAAGTGAGTATGAGTTAACCAATCTTCTAAAACTCTGTTGAATTCGTCAGGATGTTCCATCATTGCAGCGTGCCCGCATTTGTCAATCCAATATAAACTTGAGTTTGGCATTAGTTTATGAAATTCTTCTGCAACTTCCGGAGGAGTTACTTTATCATTTTTTCCCCAAATAATACAGGTTTGTACATGCATTTTTGGTAAATCTTTGGCCATATTGTGTCTAATTGCACTTTTTGCAATCGTTAACGTTTTGATTAATTTGATTCTATCGTTTACGGTTGCAAAAACTTCATCGATTAGTTCTGGTGTAGCAATCTTTGGGTCATAAAAAACATCTTCTGCTTTTTTCTTGATGTATTCATAGTCACCTCTTTTAGGATAGCTATCGCCCATAGCACTTTCATAAAGCCCAGAGCTACCTGTAATAACTAGACCGGCAACTTTTTCTGGATACATTTTTGTGTGGTATAATGCGATATGGCCTCCCAACGAGTTGCCCAAAAGGATAACACGATCCAGTCCTTTATAAGTGATAAAGTTTTTCACATAAACTGCAAAGCTTTTAACGTTAGTCTTTAAAATGTTTTGCGTATAGATAGGTAGATCTGGAATTATAATTTTGTACCCTCTTTCAGAAAAATAACTTGCTACAGCATCAAAGTTACTCAATCCTCCCATAAGTCCGTGAAGAATTACAATTGGGGTTCCTTCTCCAGCTTCATAATAGCTATACTTACCTTCTATTTTATAGTATTTTTCCATGTAATATGTGACTCGGTTTCAATTTCGACAAATATAGGATTTATTAAATTAATATAAATTGTTAGGGTTGCTTTTTACTGATTTTATTCTTTTTCATTGGTTTATTCGTTTTAAAATGAGTGATTTTCATTTTGCAAAAAGCTAAGATTAGGCATAAAAAAGCAAAATCGTTTTTGTGAGAATTATTGTAAATTTTAATATAGATATCAACTTTATCTTAATAAAAAAAAATATTTGCTAACTGTTTGATAAACTATAAATTAAAGCTTTTTGGTTAAGAGTGGGTAAACTTATCAACAAAGTGGTATAAAGTGGTAAATTGTGGTAAAAATTTATATATTTTTGCTTAATACAATCTAATGCAAATTTTGTGGACGCAATTATTGGTACATATGAGTGTAAAGTAGATGCTAAAGGAAGGGTAATGTTGCCTTCTCCTTTGAAAAAGCAGTTGGCTACTTCTCTTCAAGACGGTTTCGTTTTGAAGCGCTCCGTGTTCCAACCTTGTCTAGAATTGTATCCTATGAAGGAGTGGAATGTGATGATGCAAAAGGTGAATGGATTGAATCGGTTTGTGAAAAAAAATAATGATTTTATTCGTCGATTTACTGCAGGCGTAAAAGTGGTAGAAATTGATGCCTTAGGTAGGATGTTGATTCCGAAAGACTTGGTGGGTTTTGCAAGTATAGCCAAAGATGTTGTTTTTTCTTCTGCGGTAACAATTGTTGAAATCTGGGATAAAGACTTGTATGAAAAATCTATAAGTGGAGAGGATCTTGATTTTGCCGATTTGGCAGAGGAAGTAATGGGAAATATAAATAATAGCGACAATGGAATATCATAATCCTGTATTGTTAAAAGAAACAGTAGATGGTTTGAATATCAAACCAGGCGGAGTGTATGTAGATGTGACATTTGGTGGGGGAGGGCACTCAGCCGAAATTCTTAGAAGATTAGGTCCTGATGGAAAATTGTTTGCATTTGATCAAGATGAAGATGCTTTGGCAAATGCTTTGCCTGATGAGCGTTTTACTTTAATAAATGAAAATTTCAGATTTATCAAGCGCTTCTTACGTTTTTATGGAGTTAAAGGGGTTGATGGAATTTTGGCAGATTTAGGTGTTTCATCTCATCAGTTTGATGTGGCTGAAAGAGGTTTTTCTACTCGTTTTGATGCAGAATTAGACATGCGTATGAGTCAAAAAAATGATTTGAGCGCCTATAGAGTAGTCAATGAATATGATGATGCGAATTTGAGAAGAGTTTTTTGGGACTATGGAGAATTAAAAAATGCTCCTGCTTTGTCTAGAACTATTATAGAAGCGAGAGAAAAGCATCCTATTAAAACAACAGATGAATTGAAGTTGATTTTGGCTAAATACTTACCAGAGAAGGTTCGTAATAAAGTATTAGCTCAAATATACCAAGCCATTCGTATTGAGGTAAATCAAGAAATGGATGTTTTAAAAGAGTTTTTGGAACAATCATTAGAGATTTTAAATCCAGAAGGAAGATTAAGTGTAATTTCTTACCATTCACTTGAAGATCGATTAGTGAAAAGATTTATCAAAAACGGCATGTTTGAAGGAGAGCCTGAGCGTGATTTTTTTGGAAACTTTTCTGTTCCTTTCAAAACTATAGGTAAGTTGGTTGTTCCTTCTGATGAAGAAATAAAAAGTAATAATAGAGCACGAAGTGCAAAATTGCGTATTGCAGAAAAGAAATAAAGGATTATGAAACAAGGAGTTTATGCCATATTAAAAGCTAAATATTTGATTCATGATGACGCAATCAAAAATTGGCGTTTTATAGTTTTTTTGGTAGTACTTGTGATTTTAATGATTGCCAATACACAACGTTTTGAGCAAAAGGTTTTTGAAATAAATGAATTGAATAATCAAGTAAAAGAGCTTCGATCTGAATTTGTAGATAAAAGATCTGAATTGATGAAATTGAAAATGGAGTCGACGGTAGCAAAAAAAATGGAAACTAAACAAATCTTTCCATCAACTGTGCCTCCAGTAAAAATTAAAGTTAAAAAAGAAGAAGACCCGAATATATTCGAAAAATTATGGCAGTAGAAGATAAAAACATATCGTATCGTATTTATCTAGTGGCATTTTTCCTGTTCATAATGGCCGTGGCTATTGCTGTGAAGCTAACGAATATTCAGTGGGTTGAAGGTGATTATTACAGAAAGTTAGCCAAAGAAAGAACGGTTAAGAATTTTGTTATACCTGCCAATAAAGGAAATATTTATTCGGCTGATGGAAGCTTATTAGCTACTTCGATACCTAATTATGAGATTCGTTTTGATGCTGTTGCACCAAAAACGGAAGTCTTTGAAAAGAATATTAAGCAATTAGCAGATTCTTTGGGTAAACTTTTGAATAAATCTTCGGATACTTTTGAAAGAGAGTTAAGAAGAGCAAGGGTGAACAAAAGTCGCTATTTTTTGGTAGCTCGTGACTTGAGTTACACAGAGTATATTGCAATTAAAAGTTTCCCATTGTTCAACTTGGGAGCATACAAAGGAGGTATAATTGTAGAGCAAGAAACAGTTAGAGAGCATCCAATTGGCAAAATCGCAGAGAGAACTATTGGTTACATCGGAAGAGATGTAAATGGTCATATTAATCCTGTTGGAGTAGAAGGAGCTTACAGTAACTATCTGAACGGAAAAGACGGTCGCATTTTAAAACAAAAAATAGCCAAAGGGCAATGGAAACCTATTAGTGATGTAAATCAGGTTGAGCCTCAAGACGGCTATGATGTTATTTCGACTATTGATGTATTTATTCAAGATATAGCGCATCATGCTTTGTTAAAGCAATTAGAGGAATATCAAGCTGATCATGGTTGTGTAGTTGTTATGGAAACAAAAACAGGCTATGTAAAAGCAATTTCTAATCTTGGGAGAAATGAAAAAACAGGCATGTATTCTGAGCGATTGAATTATGCAGTTAGAGAGTCTCATGAGCCTGGTTCAACTTTTAAATTGGTTGATTTAATGGCTTTGTTAGAAGATAAATTAGTAGATACAAGTGCTGTTTTTGATAGCAAAGGAGGAGAAATAAAATATTTTGGTAAATCTGTGCGTGATTCACACAAAGGAGGTTATGGTAAAATTTCTTTGGCAAGAGGATTTGAAGTTTCGTCAAATACTGTAATGGTTCAAGCAGTATATAACAACTACAAGTCTAATCCAACGCAATTCGTAAATCATATCAATTCCTATGGTTTAAATAAAAAATTAGGAATTGATTTTAATGGAGAAGGCGCGCCTTATATTCCTCAGCCTTCTGATAGAAGCTGGTCTAAATTATCATTGCCTTGGATGGCTTATGGATATGGTGTTTCTGTAACTCCTTTGCAAACATTGGCTTATTACAATGCCGTTGCCAATAATGGTGAAATGGTAAAACCATTGTTTGTTTCTGAAATTAAAGAATGGAATAAAACCATTAAAAAGTACGACAAAGTGGTTTTGAATCCTAAAATTTGTTCTCAAGAGACGATACATAAACTCAAAGCGATACTTGAAAATGTTGTAAAAAGAGGTACTGGTTCTAAGTTGTATTCAAAAGATTTTTCTATGGCGGGAAAGACAGGTACGGCTCAAGTAAATTATGCAAAAGCTGGGGGGGCTGAGAAGTATTATGCTTCTTCTTTTGTAGGTTACTTTCCTGCAGATCATCCTAAATATTCTTGCATAGTTGTGGTTCATAAACCCAATACAACCAATAATAATTATTATGGAGCTGATGTGGCAGGACCTGTTTTTAAGCGTATTGCTCAGAAAATTTTTACTGACTCGCCAACAACCAATGAGATTAAAAATTTGAATCGAAAAATTCAAAAACAAGAGAGTAATTACAATTCTTATTACGCAAAAGCACAAAAAAAAATCAAATCGATTCCTAATGTAAGAGGAATGGCGGGTATGGATGCTGTTGCATTACTTGAGAATTTAGGGTTAAAGGTTAAAGCAATCGGTATTGGAAAAGTAAAGAAACAATCACTTCAAGCAGGTGAGAATATAAATAAAAATGCAACTATAATATTAGAATTGTCATGAGAATACTAAAAGACATACTGTATAAAGTAGCAATAGAAGCATTAAACGGGTCTACTGATAATGCTGTCAATCATTTGCATTTTGATTCTAGAAAAATAGAAGCTAATGATGTTTTTGTTGCAATAAGAGGTGCGGTTTCAGACGGGCATAACTTCATAGATAAAGCAATTGCTTTGGGAGCTACTACAATTGTTTGTGATGTGTTTCCTTCAGAGTTGCAAAAGAATGTTACTTATGTTTTAGTAAAAGATACTAACGCTGCTTTGGCATTTATGGCGGCTAATTTTTATGACAATCCTTCTCAAAAATTAAAATTGGTTGGAATAACTGGAACAAATGGTAAAACAACAATTGCATCATTACTGTACCAATTATTTAAAAAAGCAGGTTTTAAAGTTGGCTTGATATCTACAGTTAAAATTTTGGTTAATGATGAAGAGTTCAAAGCAACGCACACCACGCCAGATTCTTTGACAATAAACCACTATTTAGCTGCAATGAATGAGGCTGGTGTAGACTATTGTTTTATGGAGGTAAGCTCGCATGGAATTCATCAAAAAAGAACGGAAGGGCTTCACTTTGTTGGCGGAGTTTTTACGAATCTTTCGCATGACCATTTGGATTATCATCCAACTTTTGCAGAATATCGCGATGTGAAAAAGTCATTTTTTGACTTTTTGCCAAAAACAGCATTTGCTTTGTCTAACGGAGATGATAAAAATGGAGCAGTTATGCTGCAAAATACTGCTGCGACCAAACGAACGTATGCACTCAAATCTTATGCAGATTACAAAGCAATAATTCTCGAAAATCAATTATCGGGTTTGTTGTTAAAGATCAATGATAATGAAGTTTGGGTCAAATTGATTGGAACATTTAACGCCTATAATTTATTAGCCATTTACGGTACTGCCATAGAATTAGGTCTTGAGAGTCTAGAAGTACTTAGATTGTTGTCTGAATTAGAAAGTGTTTCTGGTAGATTTCAATTTATTGTTTCGGCTCAAAATATAACCGCTATTGTTGATTATGCGCATACTCCGGATGCCCTAGATAATGTTTTGAATACGATTAACGATGTACGAACTCAAAACGAACAGTTGATTACGGTTGTTGGATGCGGTGGAAATAGAGATAAAGCCAAGCGTCCAATTATGGGAGGTATTGCGTCTGATAAAAGCGATAAGGCAATTCTAACCTCGGATAATCCTCGTGATGAAGAACCAGAAACCATAATTGAAGAAATGGAGGCTGGTGTAGCGCCACAGAATTTTAAAAAGATTTTAGTAATTACAGATAGAAAACAGGCCATAAAAGCGGCTTGTCAGTTGGCTCAACCCAATGATATTATTTTAATTGCTGGAAAAGGACATGAAACCTATCAAGAAATCAAAGGAGTTCGTCAGGACTTTGATGATATGAAAATAGTAAAAGAAACATTAGAACAATTAGGAAAATAACAAAGATCAAATCTAAATTCCTTAAACCATTATTTAAGCAGAATTTTAGAATTTGAATTTAAATTTTTAAAATAGAAAAATATGCTGTACTACTTATTTGAATATTTAAACAAGACTTTGGATATCCCAGGAACAGGGGTTTTTCAGTACATCACTTTTAGATCGGCATTGGCTTTTATGTTGTCATTGTTGCTTTCAACTATTTACGGTAAACGAATTATTGGTTTTTTGCGTAGACAACAAGTAGGAGAAACTGTGCGTGAACTAGGATTAGCGGGGCAAAACGAAAAAGCGGGTACACCTACTATGGGAGGACTTATCATTATTTTTGCAACTTTAGTCCCTGTACTTTTGTTTGCAAGACTTCAGAACATCTATATCGTTTTGCTAATTGTAACTACGCTATGGATGGGAACTATTGGTTTTGTAGATGATTATATCAAAATTTTCAAAAAAGATAAGCAAGGTTTAAAAGGGATTTTTAAAGTATTTGGTCAAGTTGGTTTGGGCTTAATAGTAGGTTCAGTGCTTTATTTTAGTCCAGCAGTTACGGTAAGAACGGATACTGGTAAAATAGATGTTTTTAAATCAGCTACTCAAACAGTTATTCTTCCTGCACCAATTGAGGAAAAATCTACTGCTACTACCATTCCTTTTTTCAAAAATAACGAATTTGATTATGCCGAATTGTTGGCTTGGACTGGAGACGGTTATGAAAAATGGGCTTGGTTAATCTTTATTCCAGTTGTGATTTTTATTATTACAGCGGTTTCGAACGGTGCCAATTTAACAGATGGAATTGATGGTTTAGCAGCGGGAACATCGGCAGTGTCTGTTTTTGCGCTCGGAATATTCACATTCGTTTCAGGAAATATAATTTTCTCAAACTACCTCAATATTATGTATATCCCCCATTCTGGAGAAATGACGGTATTTATTTTCTCGTTTGTAGGGGCGCTAATTGGTTTTCTTTGGTACAATTCCTATCCTGCATCTGTGTTTATGGGCGATACCGGAAGTTTAACTATTGGAGGGATTATTGCGGTTTTGGCCATTGCGGTAAGAAAAGAAATGTTGATTCCGCTTCTTTGTGGGATTTTCTTAGTAGAAAACTTTTCGGTGGTGTTACAAGTAAGTTATTTTAAGTATACCAAAAAACGATTTGGTGAGGGAAGACGAATATTTTTAATGTCGCCTTTGCATCACCATTATCAAAAGAAAGGCTATCACGAGAGCAAAATAGTAACTCGTTTTTGGATTGTAGCAATTATGTTGGCTATTTTATCTATCGTAACCCTAAAATTAAGATAACATGAGATTAGTTGTTTTAGGTGGAGGCGAAAGTGGAGTAGGAACCGCTATTTTAGGACAAAAGCAAGGCTATGAAGTATTTGTTTCTGATTTTGGAAAAATAAAGCAAAGCTATAAAGACGTTCTTGATAAGTATGGAATTCCTTGGGAAGAAGAGCAGCATACAGAAGCGTTAATTCTAAACGCTACAGTGGTTATGAAAAGCCCTGGTATTCCTGACAAAGCGCCAATTGTGAAGAAATTAGTTGAGAAAGGAATATCCGTTATTTCAGAAATTGAGTTTACCGCTCCTTTTACAAACGCAATAACTATAGGGATTACAGGTAGTAATGGAAAAACAACTACTACTATGCTTACCTATCATTTGTTAAAGAATGCCGGTTTGAATGTAGCCTTGGGAGGAAATATTGGAAAGAGTTTTGCGTGGCAAGTGGCAGAGCATAATTATGATGTGTATGTTTTAGAGTTAAGTAGTTTTCAATTGGATGGAATTATCAATTATAAGCCACATATCGCAATTTTAACCAATATTAGCCCAGATCATTTGGATCGATATGAATACAAATACGAAAATTATATTGCTTCGAAATTTAGGATTACAATGAACCAAACAGCATCAGATTATTTGATTTATGATGCTGATGACGAAGCAACTCAAGAATGGTTAAAACACAATACAACAAAAGCACAATTAATACCTTTTTCTATTTCTCAAACACTGGATTTAGGAGCATTTTTAAAAGACAACAATATGGAAGTTAAAATGAATCAAGAAGAATTTTCAATGGAGACCGAGTACATTGCATTAGAAGGGAAACATAATATGAAGAACGCAATGGCAGCAACATCTGTAGCAAAATTGATGCAAATACGAAATGCGACTATCCGTGAGAGTTTATCGAATTTTCAAGGAGTGGAGCACCGTTTAGAAAAAGTGCTAAAAATTCAAAATGTGCAATACATAAATGATTCTAAAGCTACCAATGTTAATGCAACCTATTTTGCTTTGGATAGTATGAATGTTCCAACTGTTTGGATAGTTGGTGGTGTTGATAAAGGGAATGATTATAATGAGTTAATGTCTTTGGTACGCGAAAAAGTAAAAGCGATTATTTGCTTGGGAATTGATAATTCAAAAATAATTGCGGCATTCGGTAATGTAGTAGACGATTTAATTGAAGTAAATACAATGAATGATGCCGTAAGAATGGCACAACGTTATACTGAAAAAGGGGATGCTGTTTTGTTATCACCAGCTTGCGCAAGTTTTGATTTATTCGAAAACTATGAAGATCGTGGGCGTCAATTCAAACAAGCAGTTTATAATCTGTAAATAATATAAATCAGTTTAAAATAGTAAGCAATGAAGGAGCTAGTAAACAAGCTAAAAGGAGATAGAGTAATTTGGTCATTCGTGGCTTTATTGGCTTTGTTTTCGTTTATGCCTGTTTTTAGTGCTAGTAGTAACTTAGCCTATATAGGTTTAGGTAAAGGGAATACTCTTGGGTATTTGTTGAAACATCTTGCTCATATTGGCATAGGCTTTTTGATTATTTATTGGATTCATAATGTTCCCTATTTATATTTCAGAGCAATTTCAAAGGCAGCTTTGCCCGTTGTTTGGATAATGTTGGCTTATGCATTAATCAAAGGAACGGTTATCGCTGGAGCCAATGCAAGTCGTTGGATACAGATTCCTTTTATAAAAATTACATTTCAGCCTTCAACTATGGCGGCTATTGTGTTGTTTGTGTTTGTTGCTCGTTATTTATCCAAAAAAAGAGAAACACCAATAGATTTTAAATCTTCTTTAATCGAATTGTGGTTGCCTGTTTTTATAACATTAATTTTTATTTTGCCCTCTAACTTTTCTACCACTGCTTTGATTTTTTCAATGGTTTTAATGTTGGTTTTTATTGGCAAATATCCAATGAAGTATATTGGCTTTGTTATTGGCTCGGGTGTTGTGATGTTGTTGTTTTTTGTATTGATTGCAAAAGCTTTTCCTGATTCAAGGTTTTTTAGTAGGGTTTCAACATGGGAAAGTCGTATTGAACGATTCACTTCTGATAAAGCCGATGAAGATAATTATCAAATTGAAAAAGCAAAAACGGCTATAGCCTCTGGTGGACTCTATGGTTTAGGCCCAGGCAAAAGTGTTCAGAAAAATTTTCTACCTCAATCCTCCTCTGATTTTATCTTTGCCATTATAGTAGAAGAGTGGGGATTGATTGGTGGTCTTTCTGTACTTGGATTGTATTTGTTATTGATGTTTCGTTTTGTAATTGCATCTCATAAGGCCAATACATTATTTGGAAAATTAATTGTAATTGCTCTTGGTTTTCCAATGATTTTTCAGGCCATGATTAATATGGCTGTAGCAGTAGAGTTGTTGCCAGTTACAGGTCAAACATTGCCATTAATTAGTAGTGGAGGTAGTTCTATTTGGATGACTTGTTTCGCACTTGGTGTCATTTTGAGTGTCACCAAAAAAGAAGAAGAAATTGCTCAAGAATTAAAAGAAAAACAAATTCGAGAGGAAGCATTGCAAAAGTTGATTGATGCGCAACTCGAATCTGATGCTCAAGAAAAAGAAGAAGAATATTCTATAGAAGATCATGCTAATCCAATGAATGCGGTACTTAACCGATAGTGTCTGATAGTAGTAAATTGTTTATTTGTTCTAAATTTTTTAAGATGTCAAAATTAAAATTCATATTGAGTGGTGGTGGTACTGGTGGTCATATCTATCCAGCAATTGCTATTGCAAATGAGCTAAAGAAGCGATTTCCAGAAGCAGAGTTTCTTTTTGTGGGCGCCAAAGACAAAATGGAAATGCAAAAAGTACCTCAAGCCGGTTACGCTATTAAAGGGCTTTGGATAGCTGGTTTACAAAGAAAACTGACACTGCAAAATGCATTATTTCCCATTAAACTGTTAAGTAGTTTGTGGGAATCCAGAAAAATACTAAAAAGCTTCAAGCCTGACGTAGTTATTGGTACGGGAGGTTTTGCAAGCGGTCCTTTGTTGAATGTAGCCAATAGTTTGAATATTCCGACATTAATACAAGAGCAAAATTCATATCCAGGTATTACAAATAAGTTATTGAGTAAAAAGGCCGCAAAAATTTGTGTTGCTTATGAAAACTTAGAACGATTTTTTCCTAAAGAAAAAATGATTTTGACAGGAAATCCCGTTCGTCAAGATTTAATTGATGTTTCTAGTAAAAGGGAAGAGGCAATTACTTTTTTTAAACTAGATCCAAAGAAAAAAACACTATTGGTTTTAGGAGGAAGTTTAGGTGCGAGAAGAATCAACCAATTGATTGAAAAAGAATTGCAAGGTCTTTTGTCGCAAAAAGTTCAAATTATTTGGCAATGCGGTAAACTGTATTTAGACGACTATTCTAAATACAATTCAGCTCAAGTGCAAGTAGTTGCTTTTATCGAGCGTATGGATCTTGTTTATGCAGCTGCAGATGTAGTTATTTCTAGAGCTGGAGCTTCGTCGGTTTCTGAATTATGTATAGTTGGGAAACCAGTGATTTTTATCCCTTCTCCAAATGTTGCAGAAGATCATCAGACGAAGAATGCACAAGCAATAGTAGATAAGAAAGGAGCAATAATGATTAAAGAATCTGCTTTAGAGGATGAATTTAGTATTGTTCTAGAAGCTTTGTTGAAAGATGAAGGAAAACAACAACTCTTGGGCGATAACATAAAAAAGTTGGCTTTACCACAAGCAACGATCCAAATCGTTGATGAAATTGAAAAGTTATTGAAAAAATAGAGATACTATTTTGTTAATTTTTAAAATTGAAAAATGAACTTAAATCAAATACATAACGTCTATTTTGTTGGCATTGGAGGCATCGGAATGAGTGCTTTGGCTCGTTATTTCAAAAATATTGGAAAACAAGTTTGTGGTTATGATAAAACGCCGTCGATGTTGACAAACGAACTTATCGAGAGCGGAATTGATATTCATTTTGAAGATAATATAGCTTTAATTCCAGCTAGTTTTAAACCAGAGAACACTTTGGTAATTATCACGCCAGCAGTTCCAAAATCGCATTTGGAGTGGAATTATTTCTTAGCCCAAAACTATGAAGTAAAAAAACGTGCCGAAGTACTAGGGATAATAACCAAAGACACTTTTAGCTTTGCTGTAGCAGGTACACACGGAAAAACTACTACTTCAAGTATTCTTGGGCATATTCTTTATGAAAGTGGTGCAGATGTTACTGCTTTTATTGGCGGTATCGTTGAAAATTATAATTCCAATTTAATTGGTTTAGGCAAAACAGTTACCGTTGTTGAGGCAGATGAATTCGATCGCTCTTTCTTGCATTTACATCCAAATATTGCTTGCGTGACATCAATGGATGCGGATCATTTAGATATCTATGGAACAAGTGAGGCTATAGAAGCTTCTTTTGTAGAGTTTGCAAACAAAGTTGAAGATAAATCAAAATTGTTTGTCGCCCAAGGCTTGCCTCTAGAAGGAATGGTTTGTGCAATAAATGATGATGCTCAATTTAAAGCATTCAATGTTAGAGTCGAGGATTCTAGTTATGTTTTTGATGTGCAAACACCAACAGAGCTTATTACGAATTTACGTTTTGGTTTACCCGGAAGACATAATTTAATGAATGCGTTGATGGCATTGGCAATGGCTAAAACTTACGGCACCTCAACTGAGGCAATTGCTAGTGCTTTATCAACATTTAGAGGGATAAGAAGACGTTTTTCATATCAAATTAAACGTCCGGATTTGATATACATAGATGACTATGCGCATCATCCAACCGAAATTAATGCGGTGCATCAAGCGGTAAGAGAGTTGTATCCTGGTCAAAAAGTATTGGCAGTTTTTCAACCGCATTTGTTTAGTAGAACCAAAGATTTTGCTGATGACTTTGCTGCTAGCTTATCTAATTTTGACGAAATTTTATTACTGGATATTTATCCTGCACGTGAACTCCCAATGGAAGGTATTACCTCCCAATGGTTAATGGATAAAATGACAAATGACAACAAGAAATTGGTTCAAAAAGAACAATTAATTGCGTCTATTCAGTCTTCAGAGGCTAAGGTTATTGTAACTATAGGCGCAGGAGATTTAGGAGAAATGGTTCCATCAATAAAAAAGGCATTAGATGAAACGTTTTAATTGGCCAACAATCCGATTGCTTTTAATGTTAGCCTTGGTGATTTTTTTGTATTCTTTCACCGGAAAACGGAATTTGAATCGAAAAGTAACGAAAGCAGAGGTTGTTTTTGTAGGAGAAAATCAGCTTTTTGTTAAACAACAAGCGGTTAATAAATTGTTAATAGAAAATAGACAGGACCCTAAAACTATTGCTATAGATGCCTTAGATTTGAATAAACTCGAGAAAACCATCGATTCACACCCTTTGATTGACAAGTCTGAAGTGTCTGTGAGTGTAGATGGTGTTCTAAAAGCTGTTGTAAAACAAAAGACTCCAATAGCAAGAATTAATGGAAAGGGAGCATCTTTTTATATTGATTACAAGGGAAATAAAATGCCTTTGTCGGAAAATTATACAGCACGAGTTCTTCTTGTTTCGGGGGAAATAAACGATAAAAATAAGGAAGATTTAGCTAAGCTATTTCGTGTAATTTACGACGATGTTTTTTTGAAAAAAAACATCATTGGAATGCAAGTTATGCCAAATGGTAGCGTTTTAATGCTGAATAGAAACTATAATTTTAAAATTGATTTTGGTCAATTGATAAACGTTGAACAAAAATTTAAAAATTATAAAGCTTTTTTTCAAAAAGTAGTTTTAGACAGTTCAATTGCTGAATATAAAAAAATTGATCTTCGATTTGCGGAACAAGTAGTGTGTACTAAATAATAGAAAATGGAAAAAGAGAATATTGCGGTAGGTCTAGATATTGGAACAACCAAGATAGTTGCCATGATTGGCAAAAAAAATGAATACGGGAAGTTAGAAATTTTAGGAGTTGGAAAATCCAAAAGTTTGGGTGTGGCTAGAGGTGTTGTAAATAACATTACTCAAACCATTCAATCCATTCAACAAGCTATTTTTGAAGCAGAAAATAATTCAGGTTATAAAATTAAAGATGTAGTTGTTGGTATTGCGGGTCAACACATTCGAAGCATTCAACACAGCGATTATATTAGCAGAAATAATCCAGAAGAAGTAATAGGTGATTGTGATATTGATTTATTGATTAGTCAAGTTCACAAATTAGCGATGTTACCTGGAGAAGAGATTATACATGTACTACCGCAGGAATTTAAAATTGATGGGCAATCCGATATCAAAGAGCCTGTTGGGATGTATGGAGGACGATTAGAAAGTAGTTTTCATATAGTTGTAGGACAAGCTTCATCGATAAGAAACGTAGGGAGATGTATTCAGAGTTCAGGAATTGAGTTGTCAGGTTTGACTTTAGAGCCTTTAGCTTCATCTGATGCAGTATTGAGTCAAGAAGAAAAAGAAGCAGGAGTTGCTTTGATTGACATTGGTGGGGGAACTACAGATTTGGCAATTTTTAAAGATGGAATTATTAGACATACAGCTGTAATTCCTTTTGGTGGTAATGTTATCACTGATGATATCAAAGAAGGATGTTCTATTGTTGAAAAGCAAGCTGAATTATTGAAAGTAAAATTTGGTTCTGCTTGGCCAGGGGAAAACAAAGACAATGAAATTGTTTCCATCCCAGGAATCAGAGGTAGAGAGCCTAAAGAGATTTCTTTGAAAAATTTATCTAAAATTATCCACGCAAGAGTTGTGGAAATTATCGAACAAGTTTTTGCAGAAATCAAATTATATGGTCACGAAGACCCACGTAAAAAACTAATCGCGGGAATTGTATTAACAGGTGGTGGTGCTCAATTGAAACATATTAAGCAATTAGTGGAATATATTACTGGAATCGATACCAGAATAGGTTATCCAAATGAGCATTTAGCGGGTAATTCGGATGAGGAAATTTCAAGTCCATTATATGCTACTGCAGTTGGATTAGTAATGAATAGCATTGAGAAAAAAACTCAAAGTGCTGTCAAAATTGATAAAAGTCCTGTTCTAGAAAGAACGCCATATTATAGAGAGCATCTGGTAGAAACTGTGCCAGTACCTGAAATCGAAAAGCCTTTAGTTGTCGATTTAGAGGTGAAAGAAGAAAGACATGTGCCAAGCCCAGAGTCTACAGAAACTAAAATTAGACGATCTTTTCTAGATAAATATGTAGATAAGATTAAAGAATTTTTAGATAACGCAGAATAAATAAAATAAGTAAAGCCCTTTTTGTCCCAAGCAAAAGAGCAAAAAATATAAATAAGAATTTCAAAAACCCAATAAGATGACAAGCAACTCAGAATTTGGAAGCATTTCATTTGATTTACCAAAAAACCAATCAAATGTAATTAAAGTTATTGGAGTAGGAGGTGGAGGTAGTAATGCCATAAATCACATGTTTAAGCAAGGAATTAACGGTGTTGACTTTATAGTTTGTAACACAGATTCTCAAGCTTTGCAAAATAGTTCAGTACCCAACAAAATTCAATTGGGAGTAAATTTAACCGAAGGACTTGGAGCAGGTGCCAACCCAGATGTTGGACATCAATCTGCTATTGAGAGTATCGGTGAAATCGAAAAAATGTTAGACAGCAATACCAAAATGGTTTTCATCACTGCAGGAATGGGTGGTGGAACAGGTACAGGTGCTGCGCCAGTTATTGCTCAATTAGCTAAAGAAAGAGATATCTTAACAGTAGGTATTGTTACTTTACCATTTCTATTTGAAGGTAAAGTTCGACAAGAACAAGCTATTATAGGTATTGAAAAATTGCGCAAGCAAGTTGATTCCTTGATTGTAATCAATAATAATAAATTAAGAGAAGTATATGGTAATTTAGGTTTCAAAGCTGGTTTCTCTAAAGCCGATGAAGTTTTGGCAACCGCTTCTAGAGGAATTGCTGAAGTAATTACACATCACTATACACAAAATATCGATTTACGCGATGCTAAAACAGTTTTGTACAATAGTGGTACTGCTATTATGGGTTCTGCTACAGCTCTTGGTGAAAATAGAGCAAAAGAAGCTATTATTGCTGCACTAGATTCTCCTCTATTAAATGATAATAAAATTACCGGAGCTAAAAACGTATTGTTGCTTATCGTTTCTGGAACCAATGAAATTACTATTGATGAGATAGGTGAAATCAATGACCATATTCAAAATGAAGCAGGTAATAATGCTAACATAATTATGGGGGTAGGAGAAGATGAAACACTAGGTGATGCCATTTCTGTTACCATAATTGCTACAGGTTTTGATGTTGAACAACAAAATGAAATCGTAAATACTGAGCCAAAGAAAATCATACACACTTTAGAAGAAGAGCAAAGAAGTGTTCATAATTTGATTAATACTCCTGTAACTACTTTCAATTTGAATGACTCACCTTCAGATGTTACCGCAGAGCGTGTAGTGTTTGAACTAGAAGAGGAAATTGAAGAAGAAGCGCCTGTTGTTTTGGAAGTGAAAAAGCCTGTAATGAACAACGATGAATTGATTGTAATGTCTGAATTTATCAAAAATTTAGACGTGACTTTTGAAATCGTTTCTCCAATTGAAGATTTTGATTTTAATATTTCACTGCCTTCAAAAGAAGAAGTTCAACTTCCACAAGCCAATATCATTGAGGAGCAAAAACAAACCGCTTTCTCTTTTGATTTGCCTGTAACACCAAAACCAACTTTTGTAGCTCCTTCAGCTCCTGTAGTTGAGGAGAAAATAGTTTTTGATTTGTCAAATGAAGCGCATAATATTAATGTGGTTCAGCCAATTCAATTTGTTCCTGTTACTGAATTAACAGACAACGGGATTATTAAATACTCGCTAGAAGAGTATATGGAGGTTGAAAATGATTTTGTACAATCGAAACCACAAGTAAAACAAGAAGAGGTTCCTGCAGAGTTAAATATAACTATGAAGCAAGTTGCTCCAATCGAAGTTAATGAAGTAGCTGCAGAATCAGTTTCTCCAATGGATATGACTATCGAAGAGACGCTTCGTTTTAGAGCTGAAGAAAGAAGAAAAAAACTAAAAGAATTCAATTATAAGTTTCATAATAATGTGACTAGAATTGATGAATTAGAACGTGAACCAGCCTATAAACGTCTAGGTGTAGATTTGACTAATCAAGCTACTAGTCAAAACTCAAGAATATCAGTTAGTACAGATAGTAATAATGACTTACAATTTCGTTCTAACAATTCTTATTTGCACGATAACGTAGATTAAGTTTTGAAATAAATTAATGAATAGCCTGAAAATCTATTTCAGGCTATTTTTTTTGGATTTTTATTAAAAGAAGGAAACATTTACCGAGTTGTTAATGCGACTTAAATGTTCTAAATTTGCAGTGCTTTTATTTGTTTTCAAAGGCAAATAGGCAGATGTGATTTTCAAAAAATAAATTAAACATATAGTATAATGAGTTTATCAGTACGTATCATGGACGAAATAAAAAACGCCATGAGAGCAAAAGATACTTTGGCTCTAGAAGCCTTAAGAGCAGTTAAATCGGCTATACTTTTAGCACAAACAGAAAGTGGAGCAAAAGAAGAAATTGCGGCAGAAGAAGAAATCAAATTACTACAACGTTTGGTGAAACAAAGAAAAGATAGTGCGGCTATTTACACGCAACAAGGAAGAGCGGATTTGGCTGAACCTGAGTTGTTGCAAGCCGCTGTAATCGAGAAGTTTTTACCTGCTCAATTGAGTGAAGCTGAAGTAGAAGCTGTGGTGGCTAAAATTATTGCTGACAATGACGCTTCTGGAATGGCAGCAATGGGTAAAGTAATGGGATTGGCGTCTGCTGAGTTAGCTGGAAAAGCTGATGGTAAGACGATTTCAACCATAGTTAAAAAATTATTATCTTAATTTTTTTATTCCAAATTCCATTTTCTTGGAGTTTGGAATTTTAAAATTCAATGGATATTGACTGCGTAGTTCAACTGGATAGAATATCAGATTTCGACTCTGAGGGTTGCAGGTTCGAACCCTGCCGTGGTCACATAAAAGGATGAGGAATGTAGTGTTTCGCATCCTTTTTTT
>ERZ650302.44-NODE-44-length-50617-cov-14.626696_pt1 | contig 50617 bp, 50 predicted proteins | sample MGYA00376238_ERZ650302 | MGnify/ENA primary metagenome ERZ650302 (study PRJEB26733, sample SAMN07839298) | wastewater metagenome | biome: urban; feature: wastewater treatment plant; material: waste water | place: USA: North Carolina | collected 2016-04-28 ... | reverse complement strand
GGTTGGTAACAAGGCTGTTTCTGAATTGGAAAACAAACAATTTTTTAGTTTTCCGTCGGCGGTGAGACGAATGCGGTTGCAGGTGCTACAAAATGGATTCGTAACCGAACTGATGATCGAAAAACTACCTTTAAACCCTTCGATTTTATAATTTTTAGCGGTATCGTTGGGCTGGTCTTGTATTCGGAGCAATTGGGTTTCTGAATAGACCGAATGGACTTGTTCTATGATTTCCGCATAAGAAACGAGTTTTTCTTTGTTCCATTGATTGCCATCGAAAGGCATGAACTCAATAAAACGGATTTGAAGCTTTTGTGCTTTGGTCAATGCAATAAAATCTAAAATTTCATTGTCATTAAAACCCTTAATTAGCACCACATTCAATTTGACTTGGAAATCATTTTGCTGCAACAATTCAATGTTGTTCCATAACTGATTAAAAGAATCCCTACGCGTTATGGCTTTGTATTTTTCTTTTTGCAAGCTATCAATGCTTACATTCAAGGCTTTTATTCCAGCTTTTTTAAACGTTGGAATAAAATCGTGTACCAACAATCCGTTGGTCGTCAGAGTAAGCTGCACCCCCAATTGTCCCAATCGCTCGATAATACCGTGAGCTTCCTTACGCACTAAAGGTTCACCGCCCGTTAGTCGAATTTTGGTCACGCCCAAATCTACAAAGGTTTGCGCTATGGCAACAATTTCGTCTTCGGTCATTAAGTGAGGTCTTGGCGTTAACGCAATTCCTTCGGCAGGCATGCAATAGGTACATCTCAAATTGCATTTTTCGGTAATCGAAATGCGCAAATAAGAATGATTACGCTGGTGCGTATCCTGCAACAAAGGGGAATTATTGACCATGATTAAAGCCATTTAGAAGTTGGAACAAATGTAAGACCGATGGAAAAACAGCATCGATAGATTCGCTAGCTCCTGCCGTAGATCCTGGCAAAGCCATAATTAACGTATTGCCTTTGAAACCCACCACACTTCTAGATAACATAGCATAAGGCGTGCGCTGTTGTCCGTACGAACGAATCGCTTCTTCGATACCAGGAATTCGGCGATCTAATAATGGAATAATCGCCTCTGGTGTAACGTCTCGATTGGACAAACCTGTGCCACCGCTTAGAATAATTAACTCCTTTTGGTCTTCACAGAGTTGGTTGATAGTGGTTTGAATGTCTTTGATTTCGTCTGGAATGATGGCGTAATGAGACACTTTTAAACCTAAATTCGTTATTTTGTCTGTGATGACTTTACCAGCACGATCTTCTTTTTTACCAGCCGAAACACTATCCGAACAAACGATAACTGCTACGGACAAATCCAATCTTTTTTTTGCACCAAAATCGGATTTGCCACCTTTTTTGTGCAAGAGTTTGATAGTTGAAATTTCGACTTGTTTGTCAATAGGTTTGAGCATGTCATACATGGTCAACGCTACAATTGAGGCACCGTGCATGGCTTCAACCTCAACACCTGTTCGGTAAATGGCTTTTACGGTTACTCTAATTAGTATAGAATCCTCTAATAATTCGTATTCAATTCCGGTGTATTCAATCGGTATAGGATGACAATCCGGAATGGCATTCGATGTATTTTTTACCGCGAACAAACCAGCAGTTCGGGCCACTTCCAAAACGTCGCCTTTGGGCACCGTTTTGTTTACAATCGCTTGCATAGTCTCGGGTGTCCCTACTTTAACAATAGCCTGAGCGGTTGCCGTACGTTGGGTGATTATTTTATGGGTGATGTCTACCATTGGATTTAGGAATTATGATTTAGGAATTATGATTTAGGAATTTGGAATTAGGATTTAGGAATTAGGATTTAGGAATTAGGATTTAGGAATTGGGATTTAGATTTTTAGCATTTCAACCAAAAATTTAAAACAAGCTATGTTGTTCCCTCTTAGGGGGTTAGGGGGCTATTCTCTTTCCACACATACGTTTCGTCTTCCAAAATTTCTTTCCCGAAAACGGGTGCTTTTTCTTTGATTTCCTCTACCAAATATTCCAAAGCTTCGTAAACCACTTTGCGTCTTGGAGCAGAAACAAAGACAAAAAGGCAAATTTCGCCCGCATTCACTTTACCCAAACTATGGTAGATATGCATGCAGGTCAACTCGAATTTTTCAAAAGCCGATTCGCGTATGGTATGAAAGGAAGCTTCAGCCATTTCTTCATAAGCCGAATAGTCAATGGCGGTTACTTTCTTCCCGTTAATTTCGTCTGCACGTACTTGCCCAAGAAAAATATTATGGGCTCCAATACTGGTTTTGCTTTGGTGCTTGGCGATTGAATTCCCAATGAACTCGGCGGTGATTTGTCCTTGGATAAAGGAACTTTTCTTTGGCTTTTCAGTTGACATTTTTCTGGTGTATTTTTTTAATTTTTTATTGTAATTGGTTTTTCAAGGATTCGATACCTTTTTCCAAATGGAAAACACTAGTAAATTCTGATTTTTCAAGATACTGCATCGCTACAAGACTACGCTGTCCGCTTTGGCAAAAGAGTAGTATTTCCTGATTTTTATTCAAATTCTTACTGTACGCTGCTAGTTGACCCAAAGGAACCTGAATGACATTCGTTCCTTTATACTCCGGAAGTTCCTCCACTTCCCGAACATCAATTACTACTATTTCAGGTGAATTGCATTTCTCTAAAAAAGCTTTTGCATTTAGACCATTGTGCTTTTTCTTACTATTCAATATCTTATTTCCGTTGATGACACCCTTCTCTATCGCTTTTTGATTTTTGGCGAAAGTCATCATTTGGGTTTGAACACGAAGAGCATCATATAGTAACAGTTTACCCGATAAGACCTCCCCAACGCCTAAAATAATTTTCAGTACTTCGGTGGCTTGAAAGCTCCCCAGCACCTGAGGAACTACTCCCAGCACTCCCGACATTTCGCAACTCGGAATGGCGATTCCTTCTTCTTTTTCAGGAAACAAACAACGATAAGAAGGTCCGTTTTGATAATTAAATACCGAAACCTGCCCTTGAAATTTATGAATAGAAGCGTAGACCACTGGAATTCTTCTGGCCACTGCCACATCGTTTATCAAATACCGAACACCAATGGCATCGGTACAATCGACAATGATTTGGTACTTCTCGACCATAGTCGCAGTATTCGAATCGAAATATTCAGTAAAAACGACTAGGTCAACTTCAGGATTGAGTGCCTGTAGCGCTTGTTTGGCCACCACAACTTTTTGTTGTCCCACATCCGAATGAGTATACAAGGACTGACGATGCAAATTGGATTCGTCCACCACATCACCATCTACAATTCCGATATGCCCGACACCAGCCATTACTAAGTTCTGCAAAACCGGACAACCCAATCCTCCAGCACCAATCACCAAAACACGAGCGTCAAGTAATTTTTGCTGACCGAGCGCTCCCACTTCTGGAAGAATGATTTGTCGGGAATAGCGGGTGTTGTTGTGCATTTTTAAATATTGTATTTAATTCTGTTTAAACATATAAGACATTGAAGTTTTTTCTTCACAAACTCTCTAGTTAACTTTTTTAAACCATATAAGGCATTGAAGGTCATTTAAGTTCTTCTTTGCGAACTTTGCGTAAATCTTTGCGATCCTTGCGGTTAAATATTATGAATATAGGAGTCATCTCAGTATCCTTTTTATTGACTAGGTTATAAAGAAAAATGAAGCCCATAAAAGTAAACTCAAGTCAATCATAAAAAGATTCAGATACAATTTTATTTACTTTTTTCAACGCTCTTCTATGGACTTTTACTACTCATCTATAAATAACTTTACTATTATAATTAAAAACTTATTTGACTTAAATGTTTCATTTTTTTAAGTGATTATTAATCAAGAAAAAAGTGCTTTATTATCCACCAGCAAAAGGAGGCAAAAAAGCAATCTCATCATCATCTTTCAAAGCAAGGTCATCATTACAAAGCGCTTGATTCAAAGCAATGCTATAAGCTGTTTTTTGAAAAACAGGGAAACGATGTTCTACCGCACTTTTCAATCCCAAAAGCGTATTGACATCCGCAGTCAACTCCATTTGTTCTTCGTTGCGATGGGTAATTTCTGCCAGAAAGCCAAAATATTTTAGGGTAACTCTCATCCTTTTAAATTTTTATATTCTTCTGGTGTGTTGATGTTTTGCAATTGCGCACTCCATTGTTCAGGGACATTGATTGTTTGGTGTGTGAGTTCGTCCACAAATTTTCTTACTTTCAGTTGGTTTCCTGCTAAAAATTCAGGCAACAAAATGCGAACGGAACGATCATACACCGCGACCAACGGACTTGGTTTATCATTAACTTGTACTTGCGTCATTTGATAGGCATCCGAATGTGCATTGACCAACCACTGTAACAATTCGGAAGAAATCATTGGAACATCCACACTCAAAATCAGATTGCGTTTGGTTGTGGTATGTTTCAATGCCGTGTAAATTCCGCCAAGAGGGCCTTTGTTCGTCACGATATCCGAAATTCGGGTTACCCCAAAAGCATCGTATCGTTCATCTGAAGAAATTAGTACGATATTATTCCCCACTACGGGAGTTAAAGCAGCGATAATATTCGCCAAAAAAGACTGCCCTTTCCACTCCAAAAACCCTTTGTCCGTGCCCATTCGTTGGCTTTTTCCTCCTGCTAAAATATAGGCTGTAATGGCATTTTCCATATTCATTTTCTAATTAAGCGGTCGTGTATAATTTAAAAATAGCAATTCCCAAAACCAAAGCCAACACATATCTCAATTGACTGGTGTTCATTTTTTTACTTCCAAAAAAAGCACCCATTACTCCTCCTACAAAGACAATCGCAATTAAAAGTAAGGAAGCTTCTGGCAACGTACCGCCTTTCGTAGCAAACCCTATTAAACCTGAAATAGAATTTACCAAAATAAACAAGGCCGAAACCGCTGCGGTTTGTTTGATGGTAGCCCATCGTAGCAATAACAAAACAGGGCTTAAGATTATTCCTCCTCCTATTCCCAACAAGCCCGACAAAAAGCCAATGATTGCGCCAATGGTCAACGCCAACGGAATGGATAAAGGTCTTAACTCTGTATTTTCTTTACCAAAAACCCCAAGCAATCGAAGTACTGCAAAAACCAAAACAGTGGCCAAAATTATTTTGTAATAAAAAGCGTCGATGGTCAAAAAGCCACCTAAAAAAGAAAACGGAATCGAAGTAAGAGCAAAGGGATAAAACAACGACCAATTCATTTTCCGTTCTTTATAATAAAAATAAAACGAAACTGCCGAAACCAAAATATTCAGTACCAAAGCCGTAGGTTTCATAAAAGTCATTGGAAATGAAAAAAGACTCATCAAGGCTAAATAACCACTGGCGCCTCCGTGTCCCACACTTGCATACAAAAAAGCAACAATAGGCAATAAAAGCAACAAAAGAGGCGTGTCAAAAAGTGTGGCAACCGTCATAGATTTTGTTTTTTTAATTGTTCGTCTAAATACTCCCAGCAAGAGCGATTGATCGTTTCAAAAGAAGCGATTAACGATTTCCCGTAAGGCGTCAACACAGTCCCTCCGCCTTTGCTTCCGCCAATTTGAGTAGTAATCAAAGGGCTTGATGCAGCCTTGTTGGATTCATCGACTAACTTCCACGCTTTTTGATAAGACAAATTCATCTCTTTTGCCGCTTTGTTTAGCGAACCCGTTTCATCGATTAGCTTAAGCAATTGCACTCGGCCTTCGCTAATCAAAACTCCTTCTTCGGATTCAATCCAAATTTTACTTTTAATTTTCATTCGGTAAAATTTATTTTTGATAACGGTTACTATTTATCTGTACTTACTTTAGATTTAAAACTATTCGTTATACTTTCACAAATATAACGAATTTTATTTTATAAAAAAGCGATTATCGCATTGAATCTGTTACATATCTAATTAGTGCAACTGAAATTTTTTCTCCATTATCCGCATAAAAAAAACTGCCCTTTTGGACAGCTTTTCATTTAAAACTATATACTAAGCGCTAAATATCATTCCCTTATGATAATTGTACAAGACCTTATCGTAAGGCACATATAGTGAAAGAATCTTTTCAGAATTGCTATCAAAAGTCATTTGATTGTGCTTTCTAAATAAATAAATCTCCTTTAAACAATTGGACAAACTTTGATGGATAAAGGTTGTAAACATTGGCAATTGTTTATCCCCTACATACAAGTCCAATTGATAATTGGAGCTACTTTTTGATAAATTGTTTCCAACAATTCGTATCGTAAATTTTGTTGGAACACCCTTGTGCGTACCTTGGTATTCTAAAATCATATCGGCTATTTTTTCGGTTATTATTAAACTAACTAATCAATAGTTGTATTATATTTTACATAAAAGTATAAAAATAGTATTATCTTTTTGCAAATAAAATACTAATTCTTTACCCCATATACCGTAACTAATTCATTTTCTTTCAATTCATAATTCCCATCAACTACATATACTAAAGCATTTGCTGTTGAAAAAGTATTTAGCATAGAAGAAGCCTGATGCGATAGAATCGCCACTTTACCATTCGTGATTTTTGCTTTCAAAAATTGAGCTCGGCTGTTGTTTACAGAAAGATGATGTTCTAATGGCAAACTATTCCTTGCTTCATATTGCGTAATCTGTCCAGAAATTCTTTTTAAGGTAGGTAACACATACACATAAAAACAGGTCAAACAAGCGGCTGGGTTTCCAGGCAATGCAAAAATCATCTTTTCATTTACTTTTCCAGCAAAAAGAGGCTTCCCAGGCTTTTGATTGACTTTATGAAACAACGTATTTACTTGTAATTCTTGAAGGGCTTGAGCAACAAAATCATAATCCCCTACTGATATTCCGCCAGAAACCAAAATCACATCGTGCTTTTCTATGGCGGTTTGAAGGGTGTTTTTGGTACTTTCAAAATCATCTTTTACAGCGTAACGCGCAACATCATGAAAAAAAACATCCATTAAAGCAGCTTCAAGCATTACACCATTGCTTTCATACACTTTCCCATACGTTAAAGGTGTACCTGGAGTGAGCAATTCGTTGCCCGTTACTACTATCCCAACACTAGGTTTTTTAAATACTGGAACAATAGTTATTCCTAAAGCAGCCAAAAAACCTATGGCGGCGGCATCCAACTCAGTGCCTTTTTCTAGGGCTAGCTCCCCTTTTTTGATTTGTTCTCCTATAGGCCGAATGTTATCCTCTAGTTTTGGCACACTTTGTACTGTCAAAACCGATTGTGTTACAGTAACTTTCTCAATCGGAATCATAGCTTGCGCTGTATCTGGGACAGGAGCCCCTGTGAAAATCTTAACAGCTTGACCGGGTTGCAAAACAAAAGATTCGGCATCACCCGCTTTGATTTCACCAATAATTTGATAGGTCAGCTTATCGTGTATACCAACCGCATAACCATCCATAGCCGATTGTCGAAAAGGTGGCATGTAGATTGGAGAATGGATGGACTGTGAAAGTGTCTTTTTTCTAGCTTCAAGCAAAGAGCAATTTTCTTCTTTAAGAGTAGGTAGATTATTTTGTAAAATTGAAAACGCTTCTGAAACGGTAATCATAAAATTAGTTTTTGATGCATTCAAAAGTACAATTCCGAATTGATTTTACGGTGTCAGAATGTAACATAAATTGCATTTATTGTTGTTGTTTATTCCCTGAAGGCAAATAATACAACCATCCAAAACCAATTAAAAAGAGAATCAGTGAGGCAATAAATGCCGGAATCAAAATCTCCCGATTATTTTCTAAAGCATTGTTCAAAGAAGCGTACAACAACCAAATTTGTATCGTAACATTCAATATCAATATAAATATCAAGGTAGAGAGAATATTATTCAGTTTGTTGGGATTCGCTTGATTTTGACGGGTTCTAAAAGTGCTCATTCATCCGTTTGTTTTAAGTTTATTGTTTATGCTCTATTTGCATTACTGATACTTATTTATCAGTTTAAACCGACTGTGCTTCACTGCTGGAAGCTTTTACAAAAATGTCATTCCCTTTTAAAAATACTTCTAGATTTGGCAATGCTCTTGGTGGAGGACCGGCTAATACTTCTCCTGTTTTGGCATCAAAAGAACCATTATGGCAAGGACAATAAATAATATCCGTACCGGGCTTATAAAAAACAGAGCAAGACAAATGAGTACACTTTTGTTCATAGGCTTTGAATTCCCCCGATTCTAAATGAATTAAAATATAAGGAATGGTGCTGCCTTCAATCACAAAAGCACGAGTTCCTCCTACGGGAATTTCGTCTTTTTTACACACGAAATGTTCGCCTGCTACTTCTTCTTTTGGGAGTATATAGGCTTTAGCCGCAACTAGTCCGCTTCCCACCATCAATCCACCAGAAACCAGCGTAAGGAATTTGGCAAAATCACGGCGACTCACATTACTCGCTTGTTGCTTGAGAATTGGAAAATCCTTTTTCCAATTTTTATTTAGGTTATCTTCTTTTGACATAAGACAGTTATCTGTTTTCGGTTATCTGTTATCAGTTATCAGTTATGGTTTTCTGTTATGAGTGTTCAATGTGCTGTGAAATTACCTTTGGAGTTGGTAATTTCTAATAAATGATTAATTCCGTACTTCCTTTGGGCATCATAATATTGACTTTGGTATTGACTACTTCTTTTCCAAAAACAAACGTATTGACAGGGGTGCTGTTAGGTCGCATTTCTTCGATTTCAGCTCTGGTACCATAAAACAAAGCCCCACTAGGACAAACGGTAGCGCACATCGGTTTTTTGCCAATGCTGGTTCGGTCATAACACATAGTACACTTCATCATCAAATCGTAGGATTCTTCCTTTTTAGGCACGCCAAACGGACAAGCCATCACACAATTGGAACAACCTATACAACGCTCAGTATTTGCGGTATGCACGATACCGAACTCGTCTTTTGAGATAGCATCGGCTGGGCACACATTAGCACACACTGGATCATCGCAATGCATACAAACCTGCACCGTAGTTTGAATGGTCGACGCTCTATCTACATAATTGACATGAATCATAGAATCTTGCCCATTGGTTTCGCATTCGGCACAAGCCATCTCACAAGCTTTGCAGCCTATGCAACGTTGCATATCTACAAAAAATTCCTCGTTTGTATTGAAACTGGTGTAGTTCATATTTCTTTTTTATAGATTAAACACTAGCATAAGCTGTTGATTCTGTAGATGGCCCCGCTATTTTCCTGAGAGGTTCCAAATGGCAAGCACTCACTTTATATTCGGGTATTTTAGAAACCGGATCTAAAGTTGCTGGTGTTAACTGATTGGCCGATTTTTTTCCGGACCAATGGTACGGGATAAAAACCGTATCCTCTCTAATGGTTTCAACGATATTCGCAGGAAAAATTCCTTCTCCCCTTCGAGTGGACACTTTTACCAATTCTCTTTGTTGGATACCATATTGCTGGGCTAATTTGGGATGAATTTCTAGCAGCGGTTCTGGAAATTGGTCTACTAATTTCCCTATTCTTCGGGTTTGCGTACCACTCAAATACTGCGAAACCACTCGACCTGTTGTCAAAACCACGGGATATGCTGCATCGACTACTTCTCCTGGCAATTTATAAGGTGCTGGATTAAAATGGGCTTTTCCATCGGGGGTTTTAAATTTTTTATCTTCCCAAAGTCGGGGTGTTCCGGGGTGATCTTCGGTAGGGCAAGGCCAAAAAATGCCCATATTATCCTCTATTCTTTTATAAGTGATTCCGTTATAATCGGCTGTTCCTCCTTTGGAGGCTACTCGCAATTCATTAAAAATAGCTTCACTATTGTCGTAGGTAAATTTATCTTTTACCCCCAAACGATCTGCCAACTCTAACAAAATGGAAGTATCTGTTCTTGCATCTCCAGGAGGGGTTACCGCTTGACGAATACGAATGACGCGCCCTTCTGCCGAAGTGGTGGTACCTTCCTCCTCTTCTTGTAAAGAACCCGCCAAAATCATATCGGCATGACGGGCTGTTTCATTCAAGAAAAAGTCAATACAAACATAATATTCTAATTTTTCTAAGGCTTCGCGAACGTAATTGCTATTAGGCAAAGACACCAGAGGGTTGAAACAAATCGAAAGCAATCCTTTTATTTCACCACGATGAATGGCTTCTATAATTTCATAAGCAGACAATCCTTTTCCGGGTAAATCCTTTTCATTGATACCCCAAACTTCCGAAATATATTTACGGTGTTCTGGATTTTCGATATCTCGATTTCCAGGCAATTGGTCGCATTTATGCCCGTGTTCTCTACCACCTTGACCATTTCCTTGCCCAGTTATCGTTCCATAACCACAATAAGGTTTCCCGATTCTACCTGTAGCCAATACGAGATTAATACATCCTACAACATTGTCTACTCCTTTGGAATGGTGTTCTATTCCTCGAGCATGCAATAAAAAACTGGTTTTGGCTTTGCCCCATAATTCGGCCGCAGCTTTTATTTTATTCTTATCGATTCCAGTTACTTCCTCAGCCCATTCTAACGTATAGTCTTTTACTGCATCAATGGTTTCTTGAAATCCAGAAGTGTAATTATCAATAAAATCGTGATCCAAAAGATCATGCGCTACTAAATAGTTCAACATGGCTCCATACAAGGCTGAATCCGTTCCTGGCCGAACATCCAAATGAATATCGGCAGTTCTAGCGAGAGGAATCATGCGCGGATCTACCACAATAATCTTAGCACCACGATCACGGGCTTTCCAAATCCAATGAGTTAGGGTTGGAAACGTTTCACTAATATTGGCACCCGCCACAATAATTACTTCAGCATACTCTAAATCGGAATAATTATTAGAGGCTCTGTCCAAACCAAAAGCTTTTTTATTACCCGCTCCTGCACTCACCATACACAAACGACCGTTGTAGTCTAAGTTTTTGGTTTTCAAAGCGACTCTAGCAAATTTACCAACCAAATAACTTTTTTCATTGGTCAAGGAAACACCTGAGAGCATCGAAAAAGCATCTTTCCCATATTTTTCTTGAATACGTTGAATCTCTGAAACCGTTTTTTCCATGGCGTCATCCCAACTAGTAGGCATAAATCCCTGTCCTTCTACCCTCTTTAAAGGTGAGAGTAATCGGTCGGGGTGGTTATTTTGCAAATAGCGTTGTACGCCTTTGGGACACAATCTCCCTTCATTAAATGGAAATTCCCTCCAAGGCTCAAAACCAACTACTTTGTTGTCTTTGACCAACAATTCGATACCGCATTGCAAACCGCAAAAACAACAATGGGTTTTTACATTTTTATCGGGTTCATCTCTACCTTCATAGCCATCTTTGGGAGCATAATTCAAATGTGGACCAAACTTGGCAATAATATTTTCTTCTGCGACTGGTAATTTTGCCATTTTATATTTTTTACAATTGTCAGTATTCCGTTCCTTATTTCTAAAATCTAACTTCTATCCTTTACCTTATCATCCTGAGCGGAGTCAAAGGGCTAACTTCCAAAACTATCCAAACAAGTTGCCTCCCGCTTGTCTTGCCTTCAAATGGGCTTGTGCCAATCGCGATCTTTTGCCCTCTGGACTCAAATCCAAATGAGAAGTACCATCTTCATGCGAAAAATCGAATCCTAATTCTTCTGTAACCGTTTTCAAGTCTTGGATGTGCAATTTGGTAGCAAATTCTTCTCCAGTATGAGGACATACGGCCATACCCATTTTCATTCCTTGTTTTTTATAGATATGTGCGCCAATTTGGGCGGGTCTTTGAATGATGTGAAAAAACTTTCCAAAGGGAATCCAAATCAAAAACAAAATCACGGTAACGGCATGTAAAACCGCCAAGAAATCAAAAGCGAAACCTTTCATGAATTGATACGAATAGGTCAATCCTAAACCTGTCACTGAAATAGCTATCAACAAAATCAGCGGCAATAAATCCCCTTCAAAAGTTTGAGTAGCAATCAAACCGGGATTGATCAAACGTCTTCTTAAATAATATAAAGACCCAAAAATTACTAAATAAGAAGACCAATTCAAGGCATGAAAAGTTAGAAACGCCATAATGGAATCGAGTTCAAAATCCATTACTTTAAATCCAAAGAAATAGGCTTCATAGGTAGCAATCGTATTGGGTGCCATAGCAAAGTGAATCCAACCGAAGGTGAGTGGAATGGTAATCAAAAAAGCTGAGGTACAGCCCACGGCTATCATAAAATGCGCCACCCAACGGTATTTTCCTCTAGGATAAATAAACTTTTGAAAAGCAATATTTTCAATTGACTCTTTGGTAGCAAACCAAAAATGAGAAAACACCTTTCCGGTAACCAAATAGGTAATGCCTCTTTTGAAATAAATCCAAGTGGGCGGTCTTTGCAACCACACCGAATAGCGATAGACAATTCCGAAAAAAGCGAAAACAGTTCCAAACAAATACGTAATTAAAGCCGCATCGAAATTTTGCAATTTTCTAGAACCAAAAAACACCAAGGCAATCATCACGATGGAAAGTGCTGTTGCTATTAATAATGCTTTAGTATTAAGATTTTTATTTTTCATTGTATAGCATAACAAATTAATACTTTTAGATTTCACTTCTAACTTGGTTTCTCACAGCCTTTTCGATTGTAAAACCACCAATTGATGATAGTAGCTAAGATACAAAAAAGAATGAGACCTATAAAAAATTGATTAACAGTACCATTAAACGTTAAATTACCCCCAATAAGTTTAGAAAAAATGAATGGTCCAAAAGCAGCAATCGCAGCCGTCCAACCAATAACACCTGCAGCCTGACGTTGGTTATCTGCAAATATGATAGGGTATTGTCTAAAAGTTCCAGCATTACCCACACCAGTAAAAAAGAACATTAAAAATATAACCCCTACAAACATTGGGAATTGGTCTAAACTAGTTGGCGCTACCAAACCTTGGGTAATTAAAACAATAGCCCCTCCAATAATCCCTACTCCTGTCAGCGTTGTCAATATAGCCCCCCCAACTTTATCAGCTACAAAACCAAAGACAACACGGCTCGCGGAACCAATTAATGGTCCATAAAAAGCATACACTAAAGGATCAGGAGCATTAGGAAAATCACCATATAAAAACTTAATCATTAAGGGAAATGCTGCTGATAGTCCAGCAAAAGTTCCAAAAGTCATGACATAAGTTATGGTACAATACCAAGTATGTTTGTTACCAAAAATATCCATTTGTTCTTTTATAGAAGAATGCATCGGAATACTTCTGAGATAAAACCAGCTGATAATCGATAAAATGATAAGAAATGGAACATACCAAAAGGCTGCCGATTGAATATAAATGGATTTATTTACGACAGCTTTAGTATCAGGGCTCAACTGATTCATTATTTTTTCAGCTAATTTTGGATTAGCATTTGCCATAACTTTGGCTTTTGCTTTGGCGGGTAATGCAACAAATAGAGTCGCATTATCAGTAGTACCAATAGTAGCTTTTACTGAATCTAAAACAGCAGGTTTTACAGATGACAATAATGCGGTTTGTACTTGTGGTTCTAATGCACTAAATACATCTTTTTGTTTGGTTGACTCGACAGTTTGAAAAACGGACAGCGCCTCTTTAGCATCAATACTGGTAAAAACTGCACTAGCTCCATAAAGACTAACACCCAAAATAAGCGGGGTAACAAATTGAGCCAAAGACACCCCAAAATTACCAATACCCGCTTGAATACCCAATGCGGTTCCTTTTAATCGTTTAGGAAAAAACAAACTAGTACTGGGCATGTAAGATGAGAAATCTCCACCACCAAAACCACAGGTAAAAGCTAAAATAGCAAATACCCAAAAAGGAGTGTTGGTATCCATAACCGCAAATCCAATACCTACTACAGGAATCAATTTGATTAAAGTTGCCCATGCTACTACGTGTCGTGTACCGAAAATTGGCAAAATAAAGGTGTGAATGATTCTAAGAAAACCAGCAGCTAAACCAGGAATAGCCACCAACCAAAACAATTCATCTTTTGAAAATGCAAATCCAAGTCCAGGTAATTTTACAGCAATGACACTCATCATGAACCATGAAGCAAAGGATAAGATTAATGAAAGTGTAGTAATGGTGAGTGTTTTCCAAGCGATTGCACTACCGGTGTTTTGCCAAAATTCATTGTCCTCTGGTTCCCACTTGTCTAGCCATGTTTTCATATGATGTTTATTTACTGTTAGTACTATTTGAAAATTATTAATCTGAATAGCCTAAGCTTGTTATGCAAAGGCTTTATTTATGCTCGATATGATTTGAAAATTGAGGAATTTGAACGCGAATGGCTTTGATAATGGTTTTGTGCATCCAAATCAAACAAATCGTTGAAATGGCAAAAATGAAAATCCACGAACTCGTCCACAAACCTGTGGTACTGAGCAAATACCCAAAAATAATAGGCCCAAAAAAACCACCCAAACCACCTATTAATCCAACCATTCCTCCAACTACACCCACTTCATTTGGAAAATACTCTGGAATATGTTTGTAAACTGCTGCTTTACCAATTCCCCAAGAGGTTCCGATTAAAATCACTAAAACTAAGTATACCCACATGTTCGCTTCAAACTTAATTTGTGTGATTCCTTTAGCGATTAGTTCTTTCTTTTTAACGGATTGATTCTGCTTCACCACAATTTCTTGCCAAGATGCTTTTTCAGGTAAAATGGCTGTTTTTTCATGTTCAACAGTTTTCCGAGGAATTACAGTATGTACTTTATCGTCAATTTGTATGACATTAGAACTCACTTGGGTTACTACCCCACTTTCGGTAGCCAAAATACCTGGACCTGCGGTAAATATTTCCATTTTTGGAAACATCAATAAAAAGCTGATTACAATAGAAGAACCCAATACCCAATACATTACTTTTCGTGCCCCAAACTTATCCGATAAATACCCACCAAAAGCTCTGATTACACCCGAAGGCAAACTAAATAAGGTGGCAAACATACCGCCCATTACCAATGAAGTTTGGTAAACGTTCATAAAATTGGGTAGTAACCATTGGGAATACGCTACAAAACATCCAAAAACCAAAAAGTAATACGCTCCAAAACGCCAAACACGCATCGATTGTAAAGGTTTTAGAAGATTTTTAAGCTCTTTAGCTTCAACAGCTGGTTTTTTATTTTTAGCCAAAAAGATGAAAAGCAACCCCATCACGACTAAGACCACACCATAAGTGACGGGCAACATTTTCCAACCCTCTGCAGGATTATCTTGAGAAAAATTTGTAAGCAAAGTGGGAGCTACAAAAGTTGTGATAGCGGCACCGGCATTTCCCATTCCAAAAATCCCTAAGGCTCTACCCTGCCAATGCTGCGGATACCAAACCGAAGTAAACCCAATGCCTACTGCAAAACTGGTACCCACCATCCCAAAAAGAAAACTCAAAATAGCAAAACTCCAAAAACTAGTAGCAAAAGGCAGTAAAAACAACGGAATCGCACAGAGTAATAATAGAATAGAAAAAACTATTTTTCCACCAAACTTATCGGTTAAAATTCCGATAGGCAATCTAAATATTGACCCTGAAAGAATTGGAATTCCGAGAAGCCATCCTACTTCTACCACACTCCAGTTGAATATACCTGAATCAACCAAAAAAGTAACTAATACACCATTAAGTGTCCAACAGGCAAAACAAATGGTAAAAGCCAGAGTATTTAGAAAAAGGATTTTATGAGATTGCGATAAATTATTCATAGAGAGTGCCGTATAAAATTTATGGTAAAACTTCAAAATCAGATAAAAGAACTTTACAAGTATCTAATTTAATCAAAAAATCCGAAAATCAATTCTTTAGATTTAATTCTTGTTGGTACTAAATAATCTTGGACTAAAAGAGACCATTAGCCAAGCCCAGTTATTGGCATCAGCAGCATTGGTAACATTCTTTACTCGCTCTAAAGTAGTAGACGTAAATATTTGAGAGAAACCACCCGAAATCACAATATCTTTTTGCACTACATAAGACGCGGTCAAATCAATTTCAGTTCCTAAATAGCTATCCATTTGTTTGCCTTGCGCGTCCAATACTTTATTAGGAGCATTAAAAATATGTGGCATCAAAGTAAGTTGCCACTGCTTGCTTTTGTAATTTAACTTCAAATAAGCATCTTGTAAACCCACATTATTTTGATGATTTCCAACATAAAAATAGTCCATCAATCCGTTGAAAGCATGGTGTGTTCCGAACAATGGAGTAAAGGATTTTAGCTTCGTATCGGTATCGTTTTGGTCTTTACCCGAAAGAAATTCATAGCCTAATCCTGCAGAAAAACTATCGACAATAGCATAATTTACATAACCTGAAGCATACCACGCACCAAGTTGCTTACCTAGGCTTTGCCCTGTTTGTCCGTAGAATCCAAAATTAGCATCCCATTTTTTGTCTTTGAACGTTATGTACGTTCCAAAAGTTTGTTTGTAATCTACTTCTAAATCGTTTGGACTTTTCTGAAATTCATAACCTGTGTTTAAAAATAACAAACTCAGACCAACCGTAGTCCAATTGTGGTGCAACCAAGCATATTGCATTGCTTTGTAATTAGTAGTATAGGGTGTTGTGGGTGCTACCAAATTCTCAGCATTAGCATTTAATGCAAAACCTAAATCCAAAAGGCTATTCTCTTTTTTGTAGCTAATTAATGCTGCATCGTGACTTTGCCCTTGTTGCAACCAATCAATTCCCCCCATAATCCTCTCGTTATCATAAGAAAGTACCTGTCTGCCTAATGTTGTGCTCCAATTTTCATTAAAATGGTATTTGGCCCAAGCTTCAAAAACAGCTAAACCATTTTTACCTGCTGTGGCCGTCGTAGCTGCATCGCCCCAAGTCCGAATGTCTTGAACACTTAATTTGGCGGTCAATCTTTCTTGGTGAAAAGCAAGATTCAATCGAGAACGTTGTGAAATAAACGAGGTGGCTTCCTCTGTATCTAAAAGAGGACTTTTAAAACCATTTCTGAATTCAAAACGAGGGCGTAATTGAAGATTTATATCAAATTCTTGTGCAATTGCATTGGCATTTACAACTATAAAAACAGTCAGTAATATTTTTTTCAAAGTAGTCATACACATATATTTTTTTTTTACGATTCAAATGTAGAAGATGTTTTTATCCTTTATTATGATAAAAATCATTTTATGTTAAATTTATTAAAAAATTACAAATTAGTATCTTTTTGCATTAAAAACCAACTCTAAATTAACTAGTGTAAGTATGCACACTGTTTTGAGCCGTGGGAAGATAGTTTACTCCAAACCAACATATTAATAATATTACAAAAGCAGATGCTAACAAGTACATCGCCTTTTTATCTTCTCTAGGATGGTAAAAACGATAATGAATGTAAAGGATATACCCAATCCACGTAAGAAAAGCCCAAGTTTCTTTGGGATCCCAAGTCCAATAATGCCCCCAAGCTTCTTTGGCCCACAAAGCCCCAAATAACAATCCTAAGGTCAAGAAGGCAGTACCAATGTAAACCAAATTATCAGCCATTTGAAGACTTCTCTCTGATGGTTGAATCAATTCTTTAATCGCTACAATACAAGAAACTCCGAGCGCAGCATATGAAAACAAATACACAATAACATGTGGTACAAACCAAGGACTTTGCAAAGCAGGCATCAGCGTTTGTGAGTACATGTCAGGATTAAAATAATTAAGTGTTAAGAAAAGAAACGCCATAAGAATGGTGTAAAACAAGATCCAAACATATTTCCATCTTATATAAAAAACGGTTCCGATAATGGGTAAAAACAAAGCATACCACAATCGTGTTTCACCCAAAGTTCGCATAGGAGGACGATCCAATTCTTGCCATAAATAAACAATAAAACCTGAAATAACAAGTATTGCTAAGACATTAAAAACCAAACCTAAGGATAAAAATTTATTTGATTTTTTAAAGGATAGTAGCAGGAATATAATGGCAAAAAACCACAAAACACTACTGATATAATAAAAGGAGTTATAATCAATCATTTTTTTTAGATTTTACATTGCCAATAAAAAAGAGATAGATTGCCCCAGCAATCATCATAAATACACCCAAATATACTACGGGTAACCAAGGATCTTTTACCAATTCGATAGTAGACGTGGTCGAAAATTTTCCAAATCGGTCATCATAACTCAATTGATACATTTTCCAACCCATGACTTCGAAGGGTTTATTCACTTCCAAAACCGCAGCATACTCTTCTTTGTCTACGGTAAAGACTTTAATTTTGGAGCTAAACTTTTTAGGTTCTGGTTTAGTCAAAACCAAAAACTGATGATGATCTAAAGCTAAAGACTGTTGATCGTACAAAAATGTTCCTGATGCTAACCAACCTTTTTTATTAAAACCGGTAGTGGCATTGGTAACTTTTACATACACTGCAGGCGTTGCACCTTCTTGGTTAACGGCTCTATAGGTAGCATCAAACTTTACGGCGTCAGGAATATAATCTATGACTTCAACGGCATAGTTGTTTTCTAACACTACCTTCAGACCTTTTTTGACTAAAAATAAGTTTTTCCCTTTTTCTTTAATCAATTCTCCTTTTTGGTTGATCAACGCTAATTTTGGCGCAAATTCTTCCATAACAAAATCCTCCAAAACCAAAGCTATAGGCATGACAATAGCTTTATTATTCTCGTCATTGGCTACCCATGATATTTTCCCTTCTTTGAGTTCCATGGTATACCGAATCAAATCACTTGATCCAAAAATTCCGGCATTTAGAGCGATATATAACCCCAAATGATTGGCCAAAAACCCTAAATTAGAACGAAACCCTAAACTAATTCTCTTGATACTTACCATTAATAAAGCGGTAGAGAAAAAGAAAACTAGCAGTAAAAAATACCAGGTTTGGATTACTTTATTCAAACCCAACAGCGTAATAAAGGTTTCCTCTTGTTCGGGAACTTGAGGAATCGTCCCAATAAGCATGGTCAAAAAAAGCACCATCACGATGGATACCATAGAGGCTGGGATACGCGTAATCCAACGAATGGGTTTCGTACTTTTAAAAAGCACAAAACCCATTACACAAATAACAATATGTACAACAAAAGTGATCAGGTTAAAGGGCCATTGCAGGCTTAACTCTACAGACTTACCCAATAGAATTTGCAAAACAATTCCCAACAAGAGTAACGTAATCCCAACAATTATCGATTCTCTATACCCCCATGAACCTTCGTTCTTTGTTTTATTTTCCATATTTACTTTCTCTTTCCTTTGCCTTAGCATCCCAAGTTGGCAACACTTCTTTTTTCCATTTTTCTTTGTCGGCATGCAATTTTTTCATATTCAAACCTACGTATTCTTGCGCTTTAGCTTTAGTAGAAATATCAGGCATGGAAACAGGCGTTTTTTGACCTAAAGCAGCTAAAACTCTTGCTAATTTTACACGAGCCTCAATAGCAATTGCCAAACCAGAAGAAACCGTTCTTCCAATTTCAACAGGAGCATGAAAAGAAGCGCCATGACCTGCAGTGGCATAATCCCAACGCCATTGTGCGTGACGAATATCCATCAAGATATCTTTCATTTGAGCCTCTTTAGCTCCTAATTTCCAAGCTTGACCTGCCTCGATATGCGCTTTAACCAAGTTTTCTTCTAAAGAAGTTACGTTTTCCTTGATACTTTTTTGACGGGTATACACATCGTCAATTAACGAATTGGCATCATCTCTATGACAAACATTACAAGAATTTTGAACATTATTCAAAGGAGATTGTAAATGGTGATCGGTAAATTTCGTTCCGCCTTCTGTTTTATAAGGCATGTGACAATCGGCACAAGAAACGCCTTTTTTGGCATGAATTCCCGTAGTAAATGTTTCGTAATCAGGATGCTGCGCTTTAATCATTTTCGCTTTACTTATCGGGTGTACCCAATCTTCAAAGCCTTTTTCGTCATAATATTTTTCGATGCTTTCAGCCGTCATTCCTTTTTTCCATGGGAAAGTCAAATAAGGAACTTTTGGGTTTTCAACCGTTTTTTTGTCAAAATAATATTCCACGTGACATTGGGCACATACTAAAGATCGCATCTCGTTATGTGTTGCTTTTTTGATATCTTTTCCTTGTTTGGCATACGCTTCAATCAAAGCAGGGCGTGTAATGGTCAAATTCATAGTTTTAGAATCATGACAATCGGCACAACCAATGGGGTTTACAATTTCTGGACCCAATTTTTCAAAAGATGTTTTATAAAAATTGGCCACACCTTTTTCGGCCATATATCTTGGTACATCTGGGCTTTTACATGTCCAACATGTTCCTGGCATTCCTTTGGTTGTATCGTTTGGATACAAATTACCCGTACGAAGTGTATTGCGTAAATCTTTGATTGCATAAGCATGACCTCGACCTTGAGTGTAATCTTTCGAAAAAGCGTAGCCTGCCCACAAAATTACAAGTTTTGGATTTTCGGCCAATTCATCAATCATGGCACTACCATTATACATACTTCTAAATGAGGTGTCTTGCGTGGCCATATAGGTCTCATACTGCTGCGGAAATTGATCTCCCCAAACGGCATTTCGAGGATCATTTTGGTCAATATCTTTTTTTTCTAAACCAGCAAAACTAGATTCGTATTTGCGCTCGATGATTGAAGTGGCTAAGATTCCTAATACAAATACGATTAGGATGGTACCGATAAGAAACGACCAATTTCTTATGTTTCTTTTTTTGATTGGATCCATTTGATAATTCTATTTATTTATTTTTTTTTTGTTTTTTTCTCTTCTAATTGTTTTGCCAACCATTCTGGCATTTTATCATCCTCTTCGGTTGTTTTTTTTCCTAACATAGAGGAAGTAGACAAACTTTTGGTTCTACCGTGAGGCATTTCTCTATGACAATCCCAACATTTTCTATCGGTTCGATGTACATCATAATCTGCCATCAATCCCGATTGTTTCGGGTTTTTCAATTGTCGATCATGACAACGAATGCAATTTTCCCTTACTACCTTCTGACCAGGTTCGTGCATGATGATAGCTTCGGGTTCTGTTCTTGTAGTGAACACAAAAGCATGATATAAACCATCTTTTGCTTTAAAAAAGTATTTGTTAAAAACATTGTCATGAGGTACGTGACAATCATTACAGGTTGCTTTTTTAGCATGCGAAGACACCAACCAAGTGGCATACTCACCATTCATTACGTGACAATTAATACAAGCCTTTGGATCATCAGAGGCGTAAGAGGCCACGTTACCAATTTTTAGCATGTACAATCCTAAACCGATTATTATGCCCATAAGTAAAAGCACTGCTGGTCTCCACTCTGGCGGCGGATACATTCTTCTAATCCATCTTGCTTTCATAATTCACTTATTTACTTTATATATACTTGAGAATTTTCTACAACAAAAATAAAAAGGACAAGCCAGTCTTTTTATGATAAATATCATACTCAAAAAAAATATTAAGTTTTTTTTAAGACTTTTAAGACTATACTAAAAAAGAAAAACTAGAATCTGCATCTAGTTTAAATGCAATTTCTAGTTTTTAACAAATTAAATAATTAAGCCTAAATAGGATAGTACAGAAAACCATAAACAGAGGTTTTACTAAGAAGTGTGTGGGTAAAATATTTCACTACGAATTATACGAATTATCACAAATTCAATCATCCAAAAATTTGAATAACACTAATTTTAAGGTTTCATCAAGATTTGTAAATTTAAAACACGCTATCCTTCGTGTAAATTAGTGCAATTGTTTCACCTGTTTGCTTATGCTTGAGTCGTGGCTAACTTTTTTTAAAAAAATTATTTCAAAACCCACTCAATTCTTTGTAGTACCAAAAACATATTACATAAATCTTACGGCAAAAATTTTAAATTATGTACCTCTTATTGCTGTAGTTTATTTTACAAATTCATCTTAATGTTCAGCCTCCTCAATAATTTTATTAACCGTGGCGTCGGAATTCACCCCTAACCCTTCTTGCTGAAAAACAAGTTCACCTTGAGTATTAAACACACTAATAATATTAGAATGAGAGAAATCTATAGGAGAAACTTTTTTGTAATTAACGGCTAATACTGCGGCAAACTCACGGGTATTCTCTTCAGAAGACCTAAGAAAAAGCCATGGTTTGGCATCCATTTTATTTTCTATTGCAAAAGCCTTTAATCGTTTTGGAGTATCCACTTTTGGATCAATACTCACCAAAATGAGTTGCACCTTGTCTTTAATTTTGTTTGGTAAGCGACTTTCTATGTTTCTCATATCGGCAACGAGTCTAGGGCAAGCTGCTTTACAGGAGGTGTAAATCATGACCATAACCAAAACTTTGCCTTTTAAATCTTTCATCTCCATATTTTGACCCTCTTGTGAGGTCCATTGTGAAGGCAAATTATAGATAGACAAATCTGAAATTGGTTTTTCTTTGACAACAGACTCCTTTTTTTGACAACTTTGCAAAGAAAGAAAAAACAATAGAAGAGGTAATGCTAAAATAGAGGATCGGTTCAATAACACCCTCGTTTTTTTGTGATTGAATAACAATAATTTCATTTTGAAACGTTTTTATAGATTTGGATACTACTTATCTTTAGCACATCTAAAACCTAAATTCTTAGTTGTATAATTTGCCTTGAGGCTCCCCCTAAAAGCGTAACGCATAAAAGCGGCATAATTCATCAAATCGGTAGCATTTACCGAACCGCTTCCGCAAAAGAGATTTTTATCGGTAGCTTTATCTTTTCGAGACTCACCAGAAAGAAAAATACTGTTGAAGTCGGCTGTCCATTCCCAAACCAAACCATGCATATCATACACTCCCCAATAATTTTTATAGGTTTTCCCTATCGGATTTAAATAGGTTTTGGGTTTTTCGTACCAAGACATAATGTATTTATTAAACTCCTCTTTGGCACGGGCATCGATACGTTTTTCATCAGCCATAGCAACATATTCCCATTCGTCCATAGTAGGCAATCGTTTCCCTTGACACTCGCAATATTTTTTGGCAGCAAACCAAGAAACATTAGTCACAGGAGCGTTTTCCAAGTTATTTTTACCATAATTATAATCACCTTGCCATTGATAGAGATAACTTTTGTCGGCAAAAAGGGCTTTCATTTGAGAACGACTATAGGCTGGATTTTTTTTTACAAATGCAAGATATTGCGCATTGGTAACTGGATATATATCGATACTAAAAGAAGCTACTTGTACTGGTTTTTTTGAAGTTGTACCATAGAGGGGGACAAAAGCCCCCCTATTTATGGTAGCCATTTTTACATTTTGAGCATAAAAAGTATAATCAATGAAGAATAAAATGAAGATAAATATTTTTTTAAAGGATATCATTGAAAAACTTTTTTGCTGGATCTGTATTATTTTCTTTGGGCTTTTACCATAGCTGGTGTAACCACTGTTTTATTATTACCCCAACTTGCATATACATAAGTCAATGCATCTGCAATTTGTTGATCGCTTAACGCTTGTGCTGGCATCGCTCCACTGAATTTTTTTCCGTTTACTGTAATAGGTCCTGATAGTCCTTTTACTACTCCTTTTATGGCGCGATTAACATCTTTGTTCAGGTAATCGGATTTTGCCAATGGAGGAAAAGCACCAGGAATACCTTGCCCAGTTGGCTGATGACAAGCTACACAAACTTTATCATAAACTCCTTTTCCCTTGGCTGCATTTTGAGCAAAACCATAGCAACTTACCACTAGCATAGCTGCACTTAAAACATACTTTTTCATTGAATTAATATTTAGATTATAAGATTACAAATTAGTGAGCTGCCGTTTGCTTTGGAGCTGGTTTTGCCCTAACTGCTTTAACTTTGGCAGGAGTCACAACCGTTTTGTTGTTGCCCCAACTACTATAAACATACGTTAATACATCGGCAACTTCGTCGTCGGTTAAGTTTTGACTTGTCATTACATTGTTAAACTTCTTGCCGTTTACAACTACCTCACCACTTAATCCATGCAATACAGCACTAATTGCTCTATCAGGATTAGCATTCAAGAAATCAGATTTGGCCAATGGAGGAAAAGCATTTGGCACTCCTTGTCCTTCGGGTTGGTGGCAAGCAAAACACGTTCTACCATACAATTCTTTACCTGATTTAATTTGTTCAGGAACTGTTTTTGCAGCTACTTTTTTGGCAGTTCCGTTTTCTTTAGGCATGTTTTGAATGGTTCCGCCTTCAGGCAAATAGATTCCTTCTTGAGTCGTACCTGAATAGATTTTTTTGTTTTCTTCCCCTTCTACTTTTAACATTCCCAGAGCTCCTTTATTGAAAGCTCTAAAGATAGAGTGGTCAACCAAAATAAATGTCCCAGGAACATCAACTTTAAATTCAACAATAGCAGAACCACCAGCTGGAATAAGGGTTGTTTGAACATTCTCATTAATCATGTCCCCTCCTTCTATATGTACTTTGTCAAAAATCTCACCAATTACGTGAAAAGAAGAAACCAAGTTTGGACCACCGTTACCCATATAGATACGTACTGTTTCACCTACTTTGGCAGTAATGGCTTTGTCACCAGCAACAGCACCCACTTTTCCGTTGAAAACCACATAATCAGGTTGTTCTTTGATGGCTTTATTCATATCAAAGGGTTGAGATCCTTGTTCTCCATAGGCCCCTTTGGTATAAAAATCACCTTGCATGATGTAGTATTCTTTATCAACAGGAGGTAATCCTCCTTCTGGCTCCACCAAAATCAAACCATACATTCCGTTTGCGATGTGCATTCCAACGGGAGCTGTAGCACAATGGTACACATATAAACCAGGATTTATAGTTTTAAAATTGAATACTTTTTCATGACCTGGAGCAACCAGTGATGAAGTTGCACCACCACCTGGTCCTGTTACCGCATGTAAGTCAATATTGTGTGGCATTTTATTATCGGGATGGTTTTTTAAGTGAAACTCTACTTCGTCTCCCACTCTAGTTCTGATAAAACTTCCAGGAACCGATCCACCAAAAGTCCAATAGGTATATTTTACACCATCGACCATTTCGCCTTCTTCTTCCTTAATTTCCATGTTGACTACCAATTTTGTGGCAGCGCGATCTCCTACAGGTTTTGGCACAAAGGGTGGTGCAGTTAGTTCTGCTTCTTTTTGTCCTTCAATTTTTATATCATGATAATCTTGAGCTTCCTTTTCTTTTTTAGAACAAGAAAAAAAGAAAAATAACGCCATAAAAAGCAATGGGAGTAATCGATAACGATTGCGAATACTAAAATTTGTTTTCATTTTTTGGGTTGTAAAGGTTTGAGTTATAATAAAGGATGAATTTATCCTTTATTATAAGTGTAAATTTAAAATAGCTATTTTATTTAAAAAATGACAATTATCATGTTTTTAACGTTTTGTTATGAATTATTTCAGCAATATCATTATAGACATAATCAAGAATAATGTAACTATAAGGGTTGTTTTCCAAAAGATATGTGCCTTTTTTAATTCCATAAAATGAAAAGCAACCAATATAAATTTTGCTGCCGCTAATCCCATTAGCAGCAAAACAATAGTTTTTGAAAGGAAAGAAGCACTTGAAATTACTGCCGAAACCAAGGTTAGGAATAACAAAATAACATAAACTGAGAGAAGTGATTTTTTCATATACTAAAAGATTAAATATAAGGTTGGAAATAAAAGCAACCATATCAAATCACACATATGCCAAAAAGCAGCACAGCCTTCTACATCTTCAATAGCAGTATCCGATTTTTTTTTTATCATTCCGTAATTGGTCCAAGCCAAAATAACCATTCCAATAATAACATGAATAACATGAAAACCTGTTAATAACCAATAAAAAGTGTAAAACATATTAGTGTCTAATGTAATTCCGTTTTCAATTTTATGATAATATTCTACGCTTTTTAATGCCAAGAATAAAAACCCACCCAAAATAGCCAACTTAAAATATACCGATGATTTCAAAACTTCTTTCTCTTTGAATAAATGCACCGCATTAGCCATAAAAAAACCACTTGTCAATAAGAAAACAGTATTCACCGCACCAAAAGTGGTATTTAATTCTAATCGAGATTGATGAAATACGGTCGAGTTCTCGCTCCCATAATAGACAAATGCAACCAATGCCATTCCGAAAGTGATGAGTTCTAAGAAAATGATAATCCACATTAGGATTCCGCCAGGAGGATAGTAGATATTCTTATAATTTATTTTTAATCTTTCCATAAGTTACTCTTAAAGTTTCAATAAACATAGCCTTCTAAATTAAAACTCAATCATTCAATGTGTTTGATTCCTGTTTATTTCCAATCCAATAATCTTTTCTCTCCTTCGATTTTTTTGATATCGGTAATATCCTGCGACATTTCGATTACGCCTTTGTAGTTTTTATTGGCATCTCGTACAGCAAAATAGCGAATATAGATCAGGCGTTCTTTGTAATTAATCCAAAAAGACGATTCGTTTTGAGTTCCTTTTCTGAATTCTTCTAAAATTTTAAGCACCGTTCCTACGCTTTTTGGAGGATGGCAAAACTTTACTTCTCGACCAATGATTCCAGCACTTCTTGGGAATACACGTTCTTCGCCTCTATTATAAAAAATCACTTTATCATTTTCGTCCACATAAGTTAAATCCAACGGCATTGTTCTGAAAAGCAAATTCACTTGTTCTACAGTCATGTATCCTTCATCATAATGCGAAGTGTTTTCCAATGAAAATGGCATTTCTCTGATGGTGAAATCCTCACTTGGATGCACATATTCCACTTTTGGGAAAGGCGGTGGTGTTTGAGACAACATCCAACCAATTTCTTCTTCGCCTTTTCGCATTTGTATCCAATCCTCTTCGGTAAGTATATCTAATGCATTAGGGAAAAGCACAGTATCTTCAACTCCAATTAATCGGTAAATACCCTCTACCAAAAAAGGAGTATTTGTTGCTATTCTTTCGGGATTATTCATTTTTAGATAATACTGAATCAATCGAAATTGCTCTCGCAAATTATCATGAAACGACCACATTCCTTGAGATGGACCAACCCAACCTTTCTTTTCCAAAAAAGGGAAAAGCTGATTCTCTTTGCGGGCAAATCGTTTCTCAATTGTAAGTAATTGATTGAATATGTTGGTGTATTTTGGTAAATCTTTCAAAGGATTTACCGCTTTAATTTCTTCCAAAAGGCTATTGATAATTTCTTTTTCCTGAAAGTAAATCGAAACGGGATGTCCTTCCGGCAATGCTGTGGTATTAATTGTTTCTGTCATTATAATTAAATTTTAAAACATATAAGTCATATAAGTTTTCATAATATATCAAGCTCAAAAAATCTTATATGACTTATATGTTTAATTTTATTTCTGGTGTTTTATCTTTTCATATAATTTCACTAAGGATTGTAACAACTCAACGGGAGTTGTCAAAATTTGATAGTGGTTTTGTCCAAACATTTGTGGCAAATAATATTTGGCTTCGGCTTCGATGGCCAAGGCGTAGGAATTAATATTTTTTGAATTGAGTTCGCGAAGGGCTTGTTTTACATCATTGACCCCATATTTACCTTCATATTTATCATAATCATTGGGTTTTCCGTCTGAAATGAGTATTACCCATTTATTTTTGGTACTTCGCTTATCGAGGCGCACTCCTGCATGACGCAAAGCCGCTCCTATTCTAGTATAACCACTGGGTTCAACAGCTCCTACTTTATGTTTGGCGACATTCCAATTATCGTCAAAATCTTTAACCGTTAGGTAAGTGGAATAATTTCTGGTTTTGGAATAAAAGCTATCTATCGAAAAATCGATATTAAACTCGTTCAGGATTTCTCCAAACAAAATAGAAACTTCTTTCTCTACATCAATGACTCTATTTCCTGCAGCATATCCGTCGCTTGAAAGGCTAATGTCTAATAGGATCAGTATCGACAAATCCTTTTCTATTTTTCTATTCGCAAGATAAATTTTATCGGATGGTGTTTTTCGAGAATGCACATCGACATACAAATCGGTTATGGCATCGATATCAAATTCGTCGCCTTGAGGTTGGCGTTTTTGCTGTTGCATTTTGTTATTAACGTTTGTCAACATTTTACGCAAGCCCATCAAAGTGGAGGCATTCTTGGTTATTGTTCTTTTGTAATAATCGGAATCTGTTTTTAACTGCAACTTTGGATATACTTTGCAAAAATTTTCTTTGTAACTATTTTTACTGCAATCCCATTCATTATATTTATGATGAAATCCTTTTTCATCTACCTCAGCACTTTCGGATATTGTGGTGTTTTCTATAAAGTCGGATAGATAAACCGAATGCACAGTATCATCTACACGCACATTGTATTTCATATTGAGTTCCTCCAATGCGTCCTGATGCTCTTCGAGTTCATCCGATCCGTCAAAATCACGCCAATTGCCATTGAATTCTTCAGCAGTTTCTACTTTCTCAAAATTATGCAACATCACATAATCCTCTTGTTGTTTTTTGTCAAGTTCCACCGTGATAACTTCCTCAACAGCTTTTGCTTTAAGCGTCGTTAAAGGCTGAATCTCATTAGGTATTTTGGTCTTGTCCGAGAAGTTTTGCAATAGATTCTCGCTATCTACTACCGTTTCATTTTTCATCCATTTGCCAAAAAGCCAAGAGAACTCAGGACCTTTTTTAGCATCTGATTTTTGGATAAAATAATCTTTGGCTTTCGCCAAAAAGGATTCGCCAATAGAAAACTCCTGAAACAAAATCGCAAGAACAGTATCGGATGTTTCCAATGCTTTTTGTTGTGAAAGAGCCAATTCAGGTTCTATTTCTTCAGATGTCCAATTATAGTTCAGCCGCTGTTGTACACAGAGATAAAGCATTCGAAAATGATAAAAAGTAAGGTTTTCTTCCAAAGTTGGAAATTCAGCAAAGGAAATCGGCAGAAAAAAATTATTGTTTTTGTATCCTCCCTCTCTTTCGGCAGGAAATATTTCGATAGGTTTTCCAGTCAAAGCACGCGCCATTATGGTCAGACGCGATTTTATCTCTGCAAGAGTCACCGTTCTGGCTTCTATTTCGGGACTTATTTTTTTTCTGCTTTTTAAATGCTTGAAAAACTTCCCAACTAAATATTCATCTATCTCGAAACCCATAATAAGCCCCCTAACCCCCGAAGGGGGAACTCCTATTAGGGGTCAATAGGATTTAAATTGTTAAAAAACATTATTAACACAACATATTTTTCTAAGTTATAATTCCCCCTTCGGGGGTTAGGGGGATCATATCATCAGATTACATAAATCCTTCAAAGCTTCTATAGTCTGTAGATCATCTGTTAATGGTTCTACAACCGCTACGTGAACGGCTAATCGTTTTGGCAATCCACTGTGGATGATTTTGGCCGCATCGACTAAAAGTCTAGTAGAAACAGTTTCTGTCAGTCCTAATTCGGTTAAGTTTCTAATTTTATTGCCAATTGCGACTAGTTTTTTGGCAGTATCGCTGTCAATATTAGTTTCATTGACTAAGATTTCTGTTTCAATTTTTGGTTCTGGATAATCAAAAGTAACTGCAATAAATCGTTGACGAGTTGAGGGTTTAAGCTCTTTGAAACCTCTTTGATAACCTGGATTAAAAGAAGCTACGAGCATAAAATCATCATGCGCCTGTATAGTCTCTCCTAATTTATCTATAAATAGCAGGCGTCGATGATCAGTAAGAGAGTGAATAGCTACAATAACATCGGGTCGAGCCTCTGCTATCTCATCTAAATAGATAATAGAACCTTCTTTTACAGCTGTTGTCAATGGGCCATCCAACCAAACCGTTTCGGCTCCTTTAATGATGAATCGACCAATCAAATCTGTGGAAGACGTTTCTTCGTGACAACTAATGGTAATCAATTTTTTATTCAACTGATGTGCCATAAACTCAATAAAACGAGACTTCCCTGTTCCTGTAGGACCTTTTAACAAAAAAGGAATTTTGTTACGATAGGAATGAACAAAGATTTCTGTCTCTTTACCTGTAGCTTGGTAATATGGGATTTTTATTAAATTATCTGTTAGCATATTCTTTATTATTATAAAAAACCGAAACGTAGAACAATCACTCTATGGAAATGCAAATTCTTAAACGATTATCCAAACGTTCCGGTTAAAAATAGAATCGTTAAATTATATGTATATATTTTATTGAGTAAAAAAAACTTTTATATCCCTAAATAATTCATATACACTTCTTATTAAATTTAAATCCTATGACTTAAAACTGTATTTAGCATTAAAATAAGGTTATAAAATTTCAATTAAAAAAAACTACCGTTCATTCAATGCTTCATTAGTTGGGCGGCCATATTTTATAAAATCATAAATAAACAATGAAATTCCGGTTGTAAACATTGTCGCACAGATGAGCAATACAACGAAGTGAATACTTATTTCATTTTGCACCATCATAAATTCCATTTTTAATTTTCTCTCCAAGTAGACTTGCACCACTCCCGCGACTCCAAATGCAACAGTCATCCCTAACATTCCAATATTTGACAACCAAAAAGCAGCCATTCCCGTATTACTTTGGTATCGTTTTCGACCTGTTACATTGGGCAATGCATAACTAATAATTGCTAAAACTATCATAGCATAGGCACCCCAAAAAGCATAATGCCCGTGCATAGCAGTAACCAATGTCCCGTGAGTATATAGATTAGTTTGCGGAAGAGTATGTGCAAAACCTAATAAACCAGCCCCCACAAAGGAAACTATAGACGAGCCAATAGTCCAGAATAATGCAATTTTATTAGGATGACTCTTTTCGCCTTTGCGATACATATTGACTGCGAACAAAGCCATAGCCAAGAAAGCTAAAGGTTCTAATGCAGAGAAAATCCCACCAATGATTAACCAAATCTTATTAACTCCTATGTAATAATAATGGTGTCCTGTCCCTAAAACTCCTGAAAGAAACGTTAACCCAACAATCACATATAGCCACTTTTCAATCACTTCTCTATCAACACCTGTCAATTTGATTAATAAATAGGAAAGAATACCTCCCATAATTAATTCCCATACACCTTCAACCCACAAATGCACAACCCACCAACGGAAAAAAGAATCCACTACTTGGCTGTCAAACCAAATCATTCCTGGCAAATACAACAAGGCAGCAAACAGCAATCCCATTGATAAAACCAATGCTGTAGTAGTTCTTCGTTTGGCTTTAAATAAAGTTCCCAAAATCAAACCTAAAAATAAGAGAACATTTATAACTACTAGAAAATCTAATTCTCTTGGTATCTCCAAAAATTTACGTCCTTCCCAATGGTTTAAATGAAATCCTACTATAGCTACAACTCCAACAACAGCCAATGAAATCAGTTGAATGTAAGCCCACTTCACGCTAATTAACTCACGTTGAGCTTCTTCAGGAATAATGTAATAAGCTGCTCCCATAAAACCAGTTAGTAACCACACTACTAGTAAATTAGTATGCACTGCTCTAGCGGTATTAAAAGGAATAATGTCATGCAATCCTTGGATTCCAATTCTGTCAAAACCCATTATAAAACCATAGATAATCTGTAAGGAAAATAATAGCATACATAGTGCAAAAAACCAGTAGGCTACTTTTTGTGATTGATATTTCATATTTGTATTTTTATTGTTAGAATTCAATTTTGGCCCGGATTTTATCAAATAATGATGATAAACGTAAACTTGTTTTCAATAGTGAATTCAATTGTTATGTTATTTATTAATTATTCTCTTTCGCTAAAGGTGAAACCACACGGTCAAACCCATTCAAATCTATTTTGCCAATCCACTTTAGGTAAGCAACAACAGCCTCTGCATCTTGTTCTCCCATATTATAAACAACCATTTTACGACCATTTGGAGCCCAAGGTACAGGCGACATCAAAACAGCTTTAACATACCCTTCTCCTCTTCTATCTATTACTTTAGTAAGTTCAGGCGCATAATAGGCTCCTTCTCCCAATATAGTGTGACACCCCATACAGTTATTGGATTCCCAAAGTTCTTTTCCTCTGGCTACTTGTTTAGTAATAGCCTTGTAATTAGTTTGATCATTTCTGGGCATAAACGAATAAATGGTCAATCCTATGAAGATTAAAAAGGTGACCAAAGTTCCTCCCAGAAAAAATGCTCGAGCTTGTGATTTTGAAAGCATAATAAATGGTTTTTATTAGTATTGAATTTTGATTAACAATAAAAGACAAAATTATCTTTTATTTGATTGCTGCAAATTAAGAGTATATTAAAGAGTAAAAACATGATAAAAATCATAAATTAAATACATTCTTTTTAGTAATGATAAAAAACAAAACCAATCTGATAATCTATAACTTACAATAAAAAACAATAAAAGACGTTTTTATCTTTTATTTAAAAATTATATGTATATTTGTACCCAATTAAAACGTATCATTATGAACACCATTGAAAACACAACAATAGGAGAATTTGTAGCGAAAGATTTTAGAACGGCAGCAGTATTCTCAAAATTTGGTATAGATTTTTGCTGCAAAGGCAATCGAACTATCGAAGAAGCAAGCGAGAAAAAAGGGGCAGATAGCCAAACCATACTTGCAGAAATTAAAACTGTTTTAGAAAGTAAAACTGACAACAGCATTGATTTCAAATCTTGGCCATTGGATTTATTAGCAGACTATATAGAAAAGACACATCATCGTTATGTAGTAGAGAAAACACAAGTCTTATTACCATTTTTGAGTAAACTTTGCAAAGTGCACGGTGCACATCATCCAGAACTTTTCGAGATTAATGAATTATTCATTGGCTGTTCTGGTGAATTGGCGCAACATATGAAAAAAGAAGAATTAATACTATTTCCATTTATAAAAAAAATGGTAGAAGCTACACTTACAGATAAACTCATCTCCCAACCTCATTTCGGAACAGTCGAAAATCCAATTGAAATGATGAAACATGAGCATGAAAATGAAGGAGAACGTTTTAGAAAAATTGCTATGTTAACTTCTAATTACGTTCCTCCAGCTGATGCTTGTAACACTTATAAAGTAACTTTTGCTATGCTTCAAGAATTTGAACAAGACCTTCACAAACACATTCATTTAGAAAACAACATTTTATTTCCAGCAGCTGTTGCTCTGGAAAAAGACTTCATAGCTCAATCTTAATTCTTTGATTTGCCCCAATTACTCCTTCATGAACTGATGGTATTTGGGGCTTTCTGTATTTAGTCATTATGAAAAAATCATGGTTAATTGTTTGTTTGATTAATTTCTTTGTGGCAGCCATAATGGGACTAATCTTACGGTGGATGTATCTTAGTCCCATCCCTTCTATAAATTTTCAATTTTTAGTTCATGGGCATTCTCATATTGCCTTGCTTGGTTGGACTTATTTATCGATTTCTTGTCTTATAATACATTATTTCATTCCAAAAAAGAGTCAAGAAAAACCTGTTTTTAATCGCTTATTTTGGACAACCGAAATTGCGGTAGTTGGTATGATGATTGATTTTCCAATAGAAGGCTATGCGATGTTATCGATTTTTTTCTCCACACTCCATATTTTTTGTAGCTATTTCTTTGCCTACATATTTTGGAAAGAAACAAAAAACACCAAATACCCAGAAAAAAAACTACTTGACACAGCATTACTTTTTATGATACTTTCAACATTAGGAGTTTGGTGTTTAGGCCCTGCTGTGGGATTAATGGGAAAAGCAAGTGCCTTTTATCAAATTGCCATTCAGTTTTTTCTGCACTTTCAGTTTAATGGTTGGTTTTTGTTTGCAGTAATAGCTTTGCTGCTTAGAATTAGCAACATTAAGCTAGAGAAAAATTTTTTCAATTTGTTTTACTTATGCTTTGTTCTTGGAACACTACTTACATTTTCGCTACCTATAAGTTGGTCCCTAACCCACCCTATATTGTATTATTTAAATAATTTAGGTGTAGTTTTTCTATGTATTGCAATTTATTGTTTTATAAAAATGCACGCCAATGGAATCCAAACGTATTTCATTAGTAATACAAAACTTGAAAAAAAAATGTATCAGTTGGCATTTTTTTCTTTATTGTTAAAATTAGGATTACAAGGTATACTACTTTACCCTGAAATGAGTAAAACAATTCACAATATAAGACCTTTTATAATTGGATATATTCATTTGTCGATGTTGGGAATAATTACTTTTTTCATTCTTGCATTTTTATCCAAAAGCACCTTCTTTCATCAGGAGACTAAACTATACAAGTTAGGTATACTCTTTATCATCATTGGATTTTGTTCAACAGAGCTTGTACTTTTTTTTCAAGGAATCTGGCAATTTTTAGAAAATGGAATTTTGCCATTTTATCCTCATCTACTTTTTGCACTGAGTATTTTTTTGCCTTCAGGAATCCTTTCTGTTACTATCAATTGTTTTCTTTGTAAAATAAAAATATAATGAACCATCATTTATTACTTATTATTCACTTAATGAGCGCTACTGTTTGGGTTGGCGGTCATTTGATATTGGTTGCATCTTATTTACCACGAGCCATTAAAGAAAAAAATCAAAACTATATTTTGAATTATGAAAAAAAGTATGAACCAATAGGTATGCTGTCTTTGATATTACTTGTATTGTCAGGGATTTTAATGGCATATAAATATGGAGTGACCATTGAGCATTGGTTTGAATTTGCAACACCAATAGAAAAAGTCGTATCGACTAAATTGCTTTTATTATTTGCAACCCTACTCTTTGCTTTGAGTGCTCAATTTAAAGTACTCCCTAAACTCAATAATAACATAAAATACTTACCAGAAATGGCTTTGCATATTTTATGTGTTACAATAATTGGGATTTCAATGCTAATTTTGGGTTCCTTTGTTCGTTTTGGAGGCTATTAAATCATAAATTTGTAAAAAAACGTGCTATGTTTTCAAAAACTACTGAATACGGCATTCGAGCTGCAATTTTTGTGGCATCAGAATCGCATCAAAACAAAAGATCTGGGCTAAAGGATATTGCCAAAAAAATAGATTCTCCAGAAGCTTTTACGGCCAAAATCATGCAAATTTTAACCAAAAACAAACTGATAGATTCTGTAAAAGGAGTCGGAGGCGGATTTGAAATCCCAACAGAACGTTTGTCACAAATTAAACTTTCGCAAATAGTAAATGCGTTAGAAGGTGATCGTGTGTTTAAAGGTTGTGGCTTAGGCTTATCCAATTGTTCCGAAGAACATCCGTGCCCAATGCATCATAAATTCAAATCAATCAGAAACGATCTTTCTAATATGTTAGAAAATACCACCCTCGAAGAATTGACTTTGGGTTTAAAAACGGGAGATACATTTTTAAGATATTGATTCACTACCGTTTCCCTAATTCTAAACCAATACACATTTGGGTATCTACAAAAGAAAGTATTCCTAGAAACTTGATTTCTCTTATTAGCCACTATTACTTTTAACTTTATAACAATTGCTGGGAATCTTTTTAAGTATTCCTTGCTGACGTCACTACCACACATCTTGAACTTTTGCACTCAACCTTGAGCAGTTTAAAAGTTAAGTACCCTTTTTTAATTCTACGTAAAAAAAATACGTAAAATAGGTTTTAATTAAGTATTTATACTTATATTTGCTTTGTAATACTTAATTATTGAGTTATGATCAAGGTAATTGTAGTCGGTAACGGCATGGTGGGATATAAATTTTGTGAAAAATTTGTTTCAAAATCGGGGCAAGAAAAATATGAAATCACTGTTTTTGGCGAAGAGCCGAGAAGAGCTTATGATCGCGTACATTTAAGCGAATATTTCAGTGGCAAGAGTGCTGATGATTTAGCCTTATCCACAGCAGAATGGTACAAAGAGCATAACATTTTATTGAATACTTCTGAATTGGTCACTGGACTCGACACTACCCATCGCACTATTACGACACATACTGGCAAAAACTATACGTACGATTACTTAGTACTAGCAACAGGTTCCGCTGCATTTGTTCCTCCCATAAAAGGGGTAGAAAAAGAAGGGGTTTTCGTTTACAGAACTATCGAAGATTTAGATGCAATAATGGCCTATGCCAAAAAGATAAAAACCAAAGGCGCTACTGAAGCGGCTGTGCTTGGCGGAGGTTTGTTAGGACTGGAGGCTGCCAAAGCAGTTAGAGATCTTGGACTGAATCCTCATGTGGTAGAATTTGCCCCTCGATTAATGCCAAGACAATTGGATCAGGGCGCTAGTAATATGCTGCAAGCTAAAATCGAAGCGCTCAACATAGGTATCCATCTCAATAAAGCGACACAATATATTGATGGAGAAGATTGTATCAAGGGGATGATGTTTGCCAACGATGAACTACTTAAAGTTGACATGCTAGTCATTTCTGCTGGAATCAAACCACGTGACGAACTCGGTAGAGTCGCTGGATTAGTTGTTGGTGATCGTGGAGGAATAGTAGTCAATAATCAAATGCAAACATCGGATCCTTTTGTTTATGCTATTGGAGAAGTAGCGTTATACCACAACATGATTTATGGCTTGGTCGCACCAGGTTACGAAATGGCCGATGTAGCAGCAGAACAAATACTCAAAGGTTCAAAAACGATGCGAGAGACCATCGACATGTCGACACAATTAAAGTTAATTGGTGTTGAAGTGGCGAGTTTTGGTGATCCTTTCATAGAAAATGAAGAGGTGACTGCTATCGTTTACGAAAATAAATTCAACGGCATTTACAAAAGAATCAATGTCACCAAAGACGGCAAAACCTTACTTGGCGGTATTCTTGTTGGCGATTCCTCCGATTATAATGCGCTGTTTCAGATTTATAACAATGCTTTGGCTTTGCCTGCCAATCCAGAAGATTTAATACTAGGATCTCGAGGAGGCGAAAGCAACACTATGGGTAGCGCAATGGATTTGCCTGATACTGCCGTAATTTGTTCGTGTGAGAATGTAACCAAAGGCGCCATTTGCTGTTCCATCACAGAAGGAAGTTGCGAAACTCTTTCGGATGTAGTCAAACTCACCAAAGCGACTTCGGGTTGTGGTGGCTGTAAACCAATGGTGGTGGACTTGGTAAAAGCAGCTCAAAAATCAATTGGAAAAGAAGTAAAAGAAAACCTATGTGAGCATTTTCATTATACTCGTCAAGAACTATTTGACTTGGTGAAGATCAATAAATATGTCAACTTCTACGAAGTAATCGACCACCATGGCAACGGAGATGGGTGTGAAGTTTGTAAACCGGTAGTCGCCTCCATTTTTTCTAGTATCTATAATGATACTGCCAATAAACACGTTACGACCCAAGACACCAATGATCGCTTTTTGGCTAATATTCAACGTAACGGCACTTACTCTGTTGTACCTCGTGTAGCAGGAGGTGAAATCACACCAGAAAAACTAATCGTCATTGGTGAAGTAGCCAAACAATTTAATTTGTACACCAAGATTACTGGGGCGCAACGAGTAGACTTATTTGGCGCCCACGTAGGCGATTTACCCGAAATATGGAGAATTTTAATAGAAAATGGTTTTGAAAGTGGTCATGCATATGGCAAATCCTTAAGAGCAGTTAAAAGCTGTGTAGGCAATGCTTGGTGTCGCTACGGTATGGACGATAGCGCTGGCTTTGCCATCGAACTCGAAAACCGATACAAAGGTATTCGTGCCCCACACAAACTCAAAGGCGGTGTTTCTGCTTGCATTAGAGAATGCGCCGAGGCAAGAGGCAAAGACTTTGGCGTAATCGCAGTAGAAGGAGGTTGGAATCTTTACATCTGCGGCAATGGAGGGGCAAATCCAAAACACGCCGTACTTTTGGCCGAACAAATAGATAAAGCAACCGTTATAAAATATCTCGATCGTTTCTTGATGTACTATATCCGCACCGCTGGCCCGCTAGTACGAACTGCTACCTGGCTAGATAAGTTGGATGGAGGTTTGGATTACTTAAAAGAAATCATCATTCACGATCGCATTGGCATCTGTGAAACTTTAGAAAATGAAATGGAAAAACTAGTGGGTACTTTTGAATGCGAGTGGAAGCAAGTGCTCGAAAAACCAAGGCTTTTAAAGCGTTTTAGTCATTTTGTGAATACTGACGAGAAAGATGATGCCATAGAATTTGTTCCTTTAAGAGATCAAAAAATGCCAAGACCTTGGTAAAAAATATAAAAAATAACGTTTCCCTTTAACGCTACCTCTTTCCTAACTCCTATTCATCTGGGAAAGAGTAAAGCATTATTTAAATCAAAAAAATATGGAAGAATTATTAAATCAATACGAAACAGTAGCTACCGAAAATGTAAAAATTTGGTTCAAAGCAGGAAACATTAAAGATTTTCCAAGTAATAGAGGTGGCTGTATTAAATACAAAAACAAACAAATTGCTGTTTTCAATTTTGAAAGAAGAAATGCTTGGTATGCTTGCCAAAATGCTTGTCCACACAAAATGGAAATGGTCTTATCGAGAGGTATGACAGGATCTGCTGACGGCGTTCCAAAAATAGCCTGTCCATTGCACAAAAAAACCTTTTCTCTTATTGACGGGAGCAACCTAAACGGAGACGATTACAAAATTGCAACATACCCAGTAAAGATTGAAGGTGACGAAGTATTCGTTGGCTTTTTGGATTAAATACGTATATTTGGTTGATAAAAAATATTGCTTTTTCTTATTTTAAGCCGATTAAAAAAACGTCTATAACTTCCTTTTCAATGAATGTGAATCGTTTTCAAAATGCGCTACAGCGCATTGATGCTGCCAATGCAAAAGACCCCAATAAAGTTGTAATTGATGACACAATAGTTGCAAAAGAATTATTGTATTCTGATAGAATGCTAAACCGCTTGATGGATTTTGCTCCCGATGCATCTGAAGCCATTCAAATTGCCGCCAAAGGGCAACATATTTGCCGTTGGGAAATTGCTAGAAACACCTATCCGATGGATCGTGTGGGCTACTTAAAATGGAGAGAAGCACTCAAAAAATTTCATGCTTCGAAAACTACTTCAATTCTGAAAGAAGTTGGTTATGAAAACGCATTTATAGACCGAGTTTGCTTTCTAATTGAAAAAAAATTACTCAAAAAAGATGCTGAAACCCAATTGCTCGAAGACGTAATTTGTTTGGTCTTCCTTGAATATTATTTAGAAGAGTTTATCCTAAAACACGACACTGAGAAGCTCAAAAATATTATTATAAAAACCTGGAACAAAATGTCTGAAAAAGGGCAAAAAACAGCCTTAACCTTATCTTTTTCAACGGCAAGTTTACAACTCATAAAAGAAGCGTTAGACTTATAATTGACTATGAGTAGTTCAAAAAACGACACCACAATAGACTCCATTTCCTTCAAAAATTTAAGGAGATTGTATCTCTTTGCACTATTAACAATTGCATTGACTGTTTTGGTAAGTCAGTTTATTCTACAATACAATCTCAACCGTCAATTAAGTGATTCCAAAATCATCAACACTTCTGGAAAACAAAGAATGTTAAGCCAAAAGTTGACTAAAGAACTTTTAATCCTTCATTTTGCAACAGATCCCTCCAAAGTTGAAATGGAAAAAAAAAGGATAGATTCTATTCTAAATAAATGGAAATTTAATCATAATGCTTTAGTGTATGGCAATGAAAAACTAGGTTTTCCTGAAGAAAAAAGCGCGCTATTGAACAAATTGTATCAATCGATTCAACCCAATTTCGAAGCCATAATAGCCGCGAGCCATCAGTATTTACAAATTAAAAAAAACGAGCAAAATCCTGAGAAGCTAAAGCAATTGATAACTATTATTTTAGACAATGAACGTATTTTTTTGACCAAAATGAATCAAATTGTTGAACAATATGATCAAGAAGCTTTAGAAAAGGTAACGTTACAAAGCAAAACAGAATATGGCATACTGCTTTTTACCCTACTGGTATTGGTTTTAGAATTCCTTTTTATCTTTAAACCTACTAATAAAAAAATTGAGATACTAATTTCAAAACTGTTAACCTCAGAAAGAAAAGCACTTAAATTAGCTTACAATACCGAAGTTTTGAGTGAAATAAAAGAAAACTCTGTAAAAGAACTCAAATCTTTAAATTATGCTATGGAAAACACACTACTTTACTGTAGAGTAGCACCTAACGGAACTTTAATTCACATAGGAGAAAAATTTTCCAAATTATTACACTATAATAAATCCACTACTGAACAACGTTTTTCACAAGTACTTACCGCTTCAGAAAAAGAACAGCATAGCATTGACCGTATCATTGCAGAAAAACATAGAAGCGGTTGGCAAGGAGAAATTACCTTTACAAGTAAAGAAGACACTACCATTTGGCTGGACTTATCTATGGTTCCTGTAACTATAAAAAAAGGAGCATCTGAGCTGTTGATTATCTGCTTTGATATAACGGAAAGAAAAAAAGCACAACAAGAAGTGGAGCGCCTTAACATTGAAAGCAGTGAGGCAAAAATCAATCAGCAAAAAATAATTTCGAGTAAAATTATCGAAAATCAAGAAAACGAACAAAATCGCATTGCCAAGGAAATTCATGACGGAATAGGCCAAATGCTAACAGGCCTTAAGTTTAGTCTTGAGAGTATCAATCTAGATGATAAAGAAAAGACCTCCCAAAAAATGGAATACCTCAAACAACTTTCTTTAGACATTATAAAAGGTGTTCGAACTGCTACTTTCAACTTAATGCCTCCCGAATTGAGTGATCATGGCATCGTCTCATCTTTGTCTAAGTTATGTCAAGAACTATCCAAATTAACTGGGAAAAGTATTGTTTTTTATAACAAAAGTCAGTTTGAACAGCGTTTGGACTCACTAACGGAAATTAATATATATAGACTTTCGCAAGAAGCCATAAATAATGCTATCAAATATGCTGATTCAACACACATTATTGTTCAATTATCGCATAGCACTAGCATTTTAAGCATCACGATTGATGATAATGGCAAAGGATTTGACCTACAATCTGTAGAAAAAAAGCGCAATAGCTCATCTGGAATGGGACTTGTTTTTATGCAAGAACGAATACAATACATCAATGGGCGAATTTTTATTAACTCAATTCCTGGTGAAGGTACTCGAATTACCTTCAATATTCCCATATAGGAATTCGCTCTTTATAGTTTTGATATGTATTCTACATAATTACAAAATACGTATCTTAGCCCCAAGATTAGTTAATTTTACTTAAAAAAATCAATACTTATGAATCATCCCATTCGAGTAGTATTAGCAGATGACCACGTGTTCGTTCGTGATGGTATCAAATCACTGTTAGAGAATGAAAATAACATCATAGTTGTTGGGGAAGCTACAGATGGACAAGAAGCCTTGACTATAGTAGCCTCTGAAAAACCTGATTTACTTATCGTAGACATTAGAATGCCTCACTTTACTGGCATTGAAGTGGTTGAAAAAATACGTCAAGAGAACACCCCACTCAAGATTGTAGTACTATCCATGCACGAATCTGAAGAATATGTATTAAAATCTATAAAAGCAGGCGCGGATGGTTATTTACTTAAAGGATCTAGTAAAGAAGAATTCTTAAAAGCATTGCACACTGTTGCTAATGGTGGTAAATATTTTAGCGGCGATATTTCCTCTATTTTAATTAACCAACTTACTAATGGCAACGCACCACTCAACACTGAAAAAAAACGACAACTAGACGAAGAGCTAGTTATAACCAAAAGAGAAAAAGAAATTTTGCAGCTTTTATTATCAGGAAAAGGCAATAAAGAAATTGCAGAAGCCCTTGAAATTAGTAAACGAACAGCAGAAGTGCATCGCTTTAACTTGATGAAAAAACTTAAGGTTAAAAATTTAATTGAATTAGCAAACAAAGCAAAAGAATATTCGCTACTCTAGTGTTTATTCAAAAACTTATTGATTCAATGTGTACAAGTGGTAATTTTACCACTTTTTTTTTGCTTTATAAATTCCTAAATGAGCTATCCCTCATACATTCCCTACAGTTTACACCAAATGCAACGCTACCATAAAAACGATTAAAAAAGTCTTTTTTAAATTATTAGTTAGTTCTTCAGCTATCGAAACAATACTTTAAGCAAAATACTTATAATAATTAAGTATAAATACTTAATTATTTTTCAAAAACTGCGTTTTGACAGGTTTTACTCCATCATTCGTCATTATTTTTGCCATAAAAGTACACGAAATACTTAAACAAAGGATTTCATCTACGTATTAAAATAATGTAAAATAACTAACCTATCGAACATGAACTCAATTTCAACCCATCAACCGCTTACTCGTTTAAACATTTTCAGCTTTAAAGGCGTTCAAATGCGAACTTTCCATATTACATGGCTTACCTTTTTCTTTAGTTTTTTTGCCTGGTTTGGTATGGCTTCACTAATGCCCTTGGCAAAAGAACAGTTACATCTAACCAAAGATCAATTGGGTAATATTCAAATTGCCTCTGTTTCTGCAACAATAATAGCTCGATTACTAATCGGTCGACTAGTAGATGCCTACGGCCCACGATTGGTGTACACTTGGCTGCTAGTGATATGTGCTGTACCGGTTTTGTTAATAGGAACTTCACAATCCTATGAAAGCTTTTTACTGTTTCGATTAGCCATAGGTGTTATTGGAGCTTCTTTTGTTATTACACAATTTCATACTTCTGTAATGTTTGCACCCTCAATAAAAGGAACAGCAAATGCTACAGCGGGAGGGTTTGGAAATGCTGGTGCTGGCTTAGCAAATAGCACAATGCCATTAATTGCTGCTGGCTTTGTAGGATTAGGATTTTGTACACACGAAGATAGTTGGAGATACGCTATGATAGTTCCTGGAGTTATACTATTAATTTGCGCCTTTGTCTATGTTAGATATACAAAAGATTTACCCAACGGGAATTATAAAGAATTAGGAATTGCCAACAAAAATAAAGAAAACACCTTTATGTTAGCCGTAAAAAACTACCGTACTTGGGTCTTAACGGTTGCCTATGCCGCTTGCTTTGGTGTTGAAATTACGATTGATAATTTCGCCCCAATTTATTTCACAGATACGTTTGGAGCTAGTCTAAAAACGGCTGGATTATGCGCTGGAATCTTTGGCATGATTAATATTTTTGCTCGTCCCCTAGGAGGAATTGTAGCCGATAAAGTAGGCAAAATATATGGTTTTTCTGGAAAAAACGTATTGCTTGCTTTGCTATTAATTGTAGAAGGAATTGGAATCATTTTCTTTGGGTTGACAGAGCAGCTGGGACTTGCTATCTTCTTAATGTTTCTTTTTGGAATGAGTTTAAAAATGGCAAACGGAGCCACTTATAGCCTTGTTCCTTTTATCAATCCAAAGGCTGTTGGAAGCGTGGCAGGGATTGTTGGAGCCGGAGGAAACATAGGTGCTATGCTAATTGCGTTTTTATTTAAAGCAAAAGCAGTTAAAGTAACAAAAGACGTGATTGATACTAATGGTCTTTCTAAAACCAAAGAATTAATTGATTATACTGATGCTTTTTACACACTGGGAATCATCATCTTTATTACAGGAATCATTGTTTTAGCAGTAAAATATGCCATCAAAACAAAGGATAGTGAATAACTACTTCCGCTTTGGGTAACTAGCACTTAAATAAAGAAGGAATGAAATTATACCAGCAATTTTGGATATACTTTCATTCCTTTTTTTGCTTGTTTACGTTCCTGTATAACACGGGAATTATTCAAAGCAGTTTCGCAAATCAAGGATTGATGTAAACAAATACATCTCACAGCAGTGGGAATAATTATTAAATAGGCTTTAATCGAAATTAGGTTAAATTTTGGCTAAAGCCTTTTTTGAATCTCATTTTAAAAACAAAAAGATTGAACCAGGAAGAGTTAATGATGGGGAGATTTTCATGGACTCTAGGTTGATAGGAGTTTCTTTGCAAAGAAATCAATATTGTAGTGAAAATCTTTGTAAGGCTCTTGCTATGCAAGTTCCACATCAAAAATATGTAGGTTTTATGATTTTTGATAAAGAGCGTTTTTTAAAAGCTAGGAGTCTTCATCAGGGAATTAGAAGCAATTTTGAGGCGGAAATAATGTTTACTCCGTTGGATGAGGATAATAATATAATTGCTGATAAGTCAAATATTTTTATAGATACACCTAAAAATCCAAGTCATTCTGATTTGTATTATATAGATCCAGCTATTATAGAACCAGAATCTCCAAATATAGCAATTAGATTCTTTTCAAGGCAATTATGTAAGTTGTCTAAGCTTGTAATGGATTATCCGAGCTTAAATGATACGTGTACACATGTTTTTGCGGATATTTATAGTGATTAATTAATTAGAATTAGTATAAATTAGTATTTAATACTGCTTTTCTACCCAAATACTAAATATTTTCATAAAGACCTTGCAATCAGTGTTTTACAGTTTTTTTTTAAAAGTTCAGGTGGGACCACAAGTAAGAAAACCCTTCTTGAATAATTTCAGGAAGGGTTTTTTGGTAAAAAAAAGCGATTTTAATTTTTTTATGAATTAAAATATTGGTTATTTTGCCGAGAAATTAAGGTATTAGTTTGCTAATGTGTAGATAATTATGAAAGACAAATTAAAAAGAGTAGTAGGTTTGTTAGCGCTTCTTGTTAGTAGCGCTTCGTTGTACGCTGCTGGTCCACCAAGTCCAGGCAGAAGACCGCCACCGCCCCCAAAATTACCAATTGATGACTATATTGGTATAGTGGTTATCCTTTCGATTCTTTATGGCTTTTATGTCATTAGTTATAAATTAAAAGCAAAAACTCCAAGATAGCTTGGAGTTTTTTGTTTTATAGTTGTGCTGGCTTTTAAGTCATAATTGGGTTTTAGTTTAAAGAATGCAAGCGAGCTACATATTTTCCTATCACATCAAATTCTAGATTTACAACAGTGCCGACCTTAAAATTGTGAAAATTAGTGTGCTCATAAGTATAAGGAATGATGGCAACACTAAATTTGTTTTTTTCTGAATTGACAACAGTTAAACTCACACCGTTAACGGTTATAGATCCTTTTTCAATAGTAATATTGCTACGGTTGGGGTCGTATTCAAAAGTGTAATGCCAACTTCCATTGGTTTCATAGGCTTCAATACAAGTGGCAGTTTGATCGACGTGTCCCTGAACAATATGACCATCTAATCGATCGCCTAATTTCATAGCTCTTTCTAGATTGACTTCGTCATTTACATTCCAATTGCCAATATTGGTTTTGTTAATTGTTTCAGCGATAGCGGTAACTGTGTAGTTGGTTTCATTTATAGCAACTACTGTAAGGCAAATGCCGTTGTGGGCTACACTTTGGTCTATTTTTAGTTCGGGTGTAATGCTGGAGGAAAGTGTAAGATGCAAGTTGTTTTGCTCTTTTTTTATTTCTGTTACGATACCGAGGGTTTCTATAATTCCTGTAAACATTCTTATTTTATTTTACTAAATTTGTAGCTCAAAATTAGTAATAAAAAACGGAGCTCATGAATAAAACTGCAGAAAATATAATAGTTGGAATTTCGATAGGAGATTTAAACGGTATTGGAAGCGAAGTAGTCTTAAAAACTTTTGAGGACGCTCGAATGTTGGAATTTTGTACTCCTGTAATTTTTGCTAATGTGAAAATTGTTTCTTTTTTGAAGAAAGGTTTTGAGTCTACTTCAAGTATTCACGGGATTGATAAACTGGATCAAATCGTTTTAGGTAAAATTAATGTTTTTAACCTATGGCGTGAAGGTGTTGATTTGAATTTAGGAACAAACGATGATAAAGTTGGAGAATACGCCATCAAGTCATTTGTGGCAGCAACTAAAGCTTTAAAAGAAGGAATTGTTGATGTTTTGGTTACTGCCCCTATCAATAAATACAATATTCAATCGGAAAGTTTCAAATTCCCAGGTCATACAGATTATTTAGCACAAGAGTTGGAGGGCGATGCCTTAATGTTAATGGTGAGCGATAATTTACGTGTAGGCTTACTTACGGATCATGTGCCATTGAATGAAGTAGCTGGGCATTTGACTGAGGAATTGATCAAAAAGAAAATCGAAACCGTAAAACAAAGTTTAATCAGAGATTTTAGCATTAATAAACCTAAAATTGCTGTGCTTGGTCTGAACCCACATTGTGGTGATGGTGGAGTGATTGGCTCAGAGGATGATGCTGTGCTTAAGCCAACCTTGAAAAAAATATTCGATAAAGGAACGCTGGTTTTTGGTCCTTTTCCTGCAGATAGTTTTTTTGGAAGCAATCATTATGAGAAATACGATGCCATTATTGCTACGTATCATGATCAAGGGCTGATTCCATTTAAAACTTTGTCTTTTGGTCGAGGAGTGAATTATACTGCTGGATTAGATAAAGTAAGAACCTCACCTGACCACGGAACAGCTTACGATATTGCTGGAAAGAATAAGGCGGATTTTACCTCTTTTAAAGAGGCTGTTTATTTAGCAATAGATATCTATAAATCAAGAATTCAGTACCAAGAAGTGAGCTCAAATCCACTAAAATTAAAAGAAAAACAGTTATAAACAAAAAAAGGTGAATAAGATTATTAGATTTATAATAATTTTATATCTTTGCACCCCGATTCAGACAATTCAGAATAGGGAAAATTGTTGATGAAATGAACAAGAGAAAAGAATTCATAATTCCATTCGTGGGATTGAAGCTAGGGAAACATCAATTTGAATACCAAATCAATAATTCGTTCTTTGAGATCTTTGACTTTAGTGAGTTTGAAAAATCAAACATCAAAGTAAATGTAGTTTTAGAAAAAAAAGCGAATTTATTAGAATTAGATTTTAAACACAAAGGAACCGTTCAAGTACCTTGTGATTTAACAGGGGAAGAATTTGATTTACCTATAAAAGGTAAAATTAAATTAATTGTTCGTTTCGGAGAAACGTTTAATAATGACAACGAAGAGTTATTAATTTTGCCATTTGGAGAATTTGAGCTAGACATTGCACAGTACATCTATGAAATGATAGTGTTGTCAATTCCCTTAAAAAGAGTTCATCCTGGGGTAAAAGATGGTACTTTGCAATCAGAAGCTTTAGAAAAGCTTAAAACAATGACTGCAAAAAAAGAAGTAAAAGAGAAGAATAAAGAGAATAAGCAACAGCAGAATCAAGAAAATATTGACCCTAGATGGGACAAATTAAAGCAACTATTAACGGATAAATAATATAGTAAAATGGCACATCCTAAAAGAAAAGTCTCGAAAACAAGAAGAGATAAGAGAAGAACACATTACAAAGCAACTGTAGCTCAAATCGCTACTTGTCCTATTACAGGAGAAGCACATTTATACCACAGAGCTTACTGGCATGAAGGTAAAATGTACTACAGAGGGCAAGTTGTTATAGATAAATCTGTAGCTGTTGCTTAATACGTTTTAGCAAAAAATAGTAGAACTCTCACTTTGTGGGAGTTTTTTTTATTGTTTATAATTTTCTCAAATAAGAAAAGCTAAAACAGTACTTTTAGAATAAATTTTGTAATTTTCAGGTCTTTTAAATTAAAAAATCAAGTAGTAATATTTGATAGTAATAGTCGTACACAATGAATGCAATTACCGCAGCAATTACCGCAGTAGGTGGGTATGTTCCTGACTTTGTGCTTTCAAACAAAGTATTGGAAACCATGGTTGATACTAATGATGAATGGATCACTACTCGTACTGGAATTAAAGAAAGAAGAATATTAAAGGAAGAAGGAAAAGGAACTTCATTTTTGGCCATTAAAGCCGCACAAGACTTAATAGCAAAAGCTAATATTGATCCATTAGAAATAGATATGGTAATTATGGCAACTGCCACACCTGACATGCCAGTAGCATCAACAGGTGTTTATGTTGCTACAGAAATTGGTGCAACCAATGCTTTTGCTTACGATTTACAAGCTGCTTGTTCTAGTTTCTTATACGGAATGTCTACAGCTGCAGCCTACATTCAATCAGGAAGATATAAAAAAGTATTGTTAATAGGAGCAGATAAAATGTCTTCTATTATCGATTATACAGACAGAGCCACTTGTATTATTTTTGGCGATGGCGCAGGAGCGGTTTTATTCGAGCCTAATTATGAAGGATATGGTTTGAAAGATGAATATTTAAGAAGCGATGGCGTAGGTCGTGATTTCTTAAAAATTCCTGCGGGAGGTTCTATTCTTAGAACATCGGCTCAAACGGTAGAAGAGAAAATGCACAATATTATTCAAGATGGTAAAACAGTTTTTAAATATGCTGTAACCAATATGGCGGATGCAAGTGAATTGATTTTGCAAAGAAATAATTTGACCAATGAAAATGTTGCTTGGTTGGTGCCTCACCAGGCAAACAGAAGAATTATCGATGCAACGGCCAACAGAATGAACCTTGAAGAAGAAAAAGTGTTAGTTAATATCGAGCGTTATGGTAACACAACATCGGCGACTTTACCTTTAGTGCTTCATGATTTTGAAAAGAAACTAAAAAAAGGAGATAATATTATATTTGCTGCTTTCGGAGGAGGATTTACTTGGGGATCTATTTATTTAAAATGGGCCTACGACACAAAATAAATTAAAACTAAAAACAAAACAATTATGGATTTAAAAGAAATTCAAAACCTAATCAAATTTGTAGCAAATTCTGGAGTTGCTGAGGTTAAGTTAGAGATGGATGATGTGAAAATCACTATTAGAACAACTTTAGAAGGTAATGTAACAGAAACTACTTATGTTCAGCAATTACCAACTCAAGCGGCAATTCAACCAGCAGTTATACCACAAATTGCTCCAGTTGTTGCAACACCAGAAGCAGCGCCAAAAGAGGATAATTCAAAATTTATTACAATCAAATCACCAATTATTGGTACTTTCTATAGAAAACCTGCTCCAGATAAACCAGTTTTTGCTGAAGTTGGAAGCACAATTGCTAAAGGTGATGTTCTTTGCGTAATTGAAGCAATGAAACTTTTCAACGAAATTGAATCAGAAGTTTCTGGAAAAATCGTGAAAATCTTAGTAGACGATATGTCTCCTGTAGAGTTTGACCAACCTTTATTTTTAGTAGATCCATCATAATTTTTAAAAATTCCAATAGACAAATCACAAAATCCAATACGTTGGAATTTGAAGATTGGAATTTGTAATTTTAAAAAAAACAAGATGTTTAAAAAAATATTAATAGCAAATAGAGGAGAGATTGCTCTTAGGGTTATTAGAACGTGTAGAGAGATGGGAATCAAAACAGTAGCGGTTTACTCTACTGCAGATGCTGAAAGTTTACACGTAAAATTTGCTGACGAAGCCGTTTGTATCGGACCTGCACCAAGTAATTTGTCATACCTTAAAATGTCAAATATTATTGCAGCAGCAGAAATTACTAATGCCGATGCCATTCACCCAGGATATGGATTCCTTTCTGAAAACGCTAAGTTTTCAAAAATTTGCCAAGAACACGGTATTAAATTTATTGGTGCAGCTCCTGAAATGATTGATCGTATGGGAGACAAAGCTTCTGCAAAAGCTACTATGATTGAGGCAGGAGTACCTTGTGTACCAGGATCTGTTGGAATATTAGAATCTTACGAACAAGCTGCCGCATTAGCCAAAGAATTTGGATATCCAGTGATGCTGAAAGCAACTGCTGGTGGTGGTGGTAAAGGGATGCGTGCCGTTTGGAAAGAAGAAGATTTATTGAAAGCTTGGGAAGGTGCTCGTCAAGAATCGGCAGCCGCTTTTGGTAATGACGGAATGTACTTAGAGAAATTAATCGAAGAGCCACGTCATATCGAAATTCAAGTAGTGGGAGATGCTTACGGTAAAGCGTGTCACCTTTCTGAAAGAGATTGTTCTGTACAACGTCGTCACCAAAAATTAACAGAAGAGACGCCATCTCCGTTTATGACAGATGAGTTGCGTGCCAAAATGGGTGAAGCTGCTGTAAAAGCTGCAGAATACATTAAATACGAAGGCGCTGGAACTGTTGAATTTTTAGTAGACAAACACCGTAATTTCTACTTTATGGAAATGAATACTCGTATCCAAGTAGAACACCCAATCACTGAACAAGTAGTAGATTATGACTTGATTCGTGAGCAAATATTAGTAGCGGCAGGTGTGCCAATTTCAGGAAAGAATTATTTCCCAAATTTACACGCTATCGAATGTCGTATCAATGCGGAAGATCCTTACAATGATTTCCGTCCTTCTCCAGGGAAAATTACCACCTTACATATGCCAGGCGGACACGGAGTTCGTTTAGATACTCACGTGTATTCTGGATATACTATTCCACCAAATTACGATTCGATGATTGCCAAGTTGATTACTACTGCGCAAACTCGTGAAGAAGCGATTAGCAAAATGCGTAGAGCTTTGGATGAATTCGTAATTGAAGGAATCAAAACTACTATTCCTTTCCACAGACAGTTAATGGATGATCCTCGTTATATAGCAGGAGATTACACGACTGCCTTTATGGATTCTTTTAAAATGAATGATCCAGAATAGATGGAAAAAAATTACTATAAAAAAACCTCGCAATTTGCGAGGTTTTTTTGTGGGTAACTATAAGGTTTCTTTCAACCATTTGTAGAATTCTCTTTGCCAAACTTGGGCATT
>ERZ650302.43-NODE-43-length-50757-cov-7.920654_pt1 | contig 50757 bp, 48 predicted proteins | sample MGYA00376238_ERZ650302 | MGnify/ENA primary metagenome ERZ650302 (study PRJEB26733, sample SAMN07839298) | wastewater metagenome | biome: urban; feature: wastewater treatment plant; material: waste water | place: USA: North Carolina | collected 2016-04-28 ... | reverse complement strand
TTTGGCTGGACAAACTTCACCTGGATGTTGACGAATATATTGAGCAGCACGAACTTTATCAATAAGAGTGCTTGCATCACGTCCAATACCATCAGCGTTGATTTCCATCATTTGGATAACGCCATCTGGATCAATGATAAATGTACCACGTTGTGCGAGACCATCTTGCCCAAGAACATCAAAGCCTTGTGAGATGTGGTGTGAAGGATCTCCAATCATAGGATAAGTAATAGTTCCAACAACATCTGAGTCATCATGCCAAGCTTTGTGAACAAAGTGAGTGTCAGTAGAGACAGAGTAAACCTCTACACCAAGAGATTTAAGAGCTTCATATTGTTCTTGAAGGTCACCGAGTTCAGTTGGGCAGACAAATGAAAAATCTGCAGGGTAGAAGCAGAAAACAGCCCATTTTCCCTTAACATCTTCATCTGTAACAGTAATGAATTCCCCGTTGTGGTAAGCTTGTGCTGAAAATTCAATAATTTCTTTTCCGACTAATGACAAAATAATGTCCTCCTCTATTTTTGATAGCCTAATTATAAACAAAATACTTATCAACCTCAAAGAAAACGATTGCAATTTTAATAAGGGTGAATTTTTTCTAATGGTCAGACTGATTTTATAGCTTGTCAAATGTCACTTTTTTTGATAAACTACTATAGTTGCGTAAAGTGACAAATACTCATTCTAAGCCGATTGTGGTCTTGTTGCCGCAGGGTGGGACTGCAAGTCTAAAGCTTAGAAGAAGAAAAAACAATTTTTAAGGAGAAATACTCATGGCAGTAATTTCAATGAAACAACTTCTTGAGGCTGGTGTACACTTCGGTCACCAAACTCGTCGCTGGAATCCTAAGATGGCTAAGTACATCTTCACAGAACGTAACGGTATCCACGTTATCGACTTGCAACAAACTGTAAAATTGGCTGACCAAGCATACGACTTCATTCGTGATGCTGCAGCAAACGACGCAGTTATCTTGTTCGTAGGTACTAAAAAACAAGCTGCTGAAGCTGTTAAAGACGAAGCTATCCGCGCTGGTCAATACTACATCAACCACCGTTGGTTGGGTGGAACTCTTACAAACTGGGGTACAATCCAAAAACGTATCGCTCGTTTGAAAGAAATCAACCGCATGGAAGAAGATGGAACTTTCGAAGTGCTTCCTAAGAAAGAAGTAGTATTGTTGAACAAACAACGTGCACGTCTTGAAAAATTCTTGGGCGGTATCGCTGACATGCCACGCATTCCAGATGTAATGTTCGTTGTTGACCCACATAAAGAGCAAATCGCTGTTAAAGAAGCTAAGAAATTGGGTATCCCAGTTGTAGCGATGGTTGACACAAACACAGATCCAGATGATATTGATGTAATCATCCCAGCTAACGATGACGCTATCCGTGCTGTTAAATTGATCACAGCTAAAATGGCTGACGCAATCATCGAAGGCAACCAAGGTGAAGACAGCGTTGTAGCAGTTGAAGCTGAATTGGCAGCTGAGCCAGCATCTACAGAATCAATCGAAGAATTGGTTGAAGTTGTAGAAGGTAAATAAGTAACGAAGGCATTAAGAAAAGTGTTAAATTTATCTAAATTTTAGCTTTTTAGTCTGAGTACACTCTACATCATTTATCAAACACAAAAACAATCCTAGAGGGGCAGGGCTAAGCCCGCTCCTCTATTTTATAAATACAAACAAGGAGAATAGACATGGCAGAAATTACAGCAGCTCTCGTTAAAGAATTGCGTGAAAAATCAGGTGCTGGCGTTATGGACGCTAAAAAAGCGTTGGTTGAAACTGAAGGTGATATCGAAAAAGCGATTGAATTGCTTCGTGAAAAAGGTATGGCTAAGGCAGCTAAGAAAGCTGACCGTGTAGCAGCTGAAGGTTTGACAGGTGTTTACGTTGACGGTAACGTTGCAGCAGTTATTGAAGTGAATGCTGAAACTGACTTTGTTGCGAAAAACGCTCAATTCGTTGAATTGGTAAACACTACTGCTAAAGTAATTGCAGAAGGTAAACCAGCTGACAACGAAGCGGCTCTTAAATTGACTATGCCTTCAGGTGAAACCCTTGAAGAAGCATACGTAAATGCAACTGCAACAATCGGTGAGAAAATCTCATTCCGTCGCTTTGCTTTGGTTGAAAAAACAGATGCTCAAGCATTTGGTGCATACCAACACAATGGTGGCCGTATCGGTGTTATCTCAGTTGTTGATGGTGGTGACGAAACTCTTGCAAAACAAATCTCAATGCACATTGCTGCAATGAAACCAACTGTTCTTTCTTACACTGAATTGGATGAGCAATTCGTTAAAGATGAGTTGGCAAAAATCAACCACAAGATCGAACAAGACAACGAAAGCCGTGCAATGGTTGACAAACCAGCATTGCCATTGTTGAAATACGGTTCAAAAGCTGAATTGACTGACGAAGTGATTGCAGCAGCTGAAGAAGCTATCAAAGCAGAATTGACAGCTGAAGGCAAACCAGAAAAAATCTGGGACAAAATCATCCCAGGTAAAATGGATCGCTTTATGTTGGACAACACTCAAGTTGACCAAGCTTACACACTTCTTGCTCAAGTTTACATCATGGACGACAGCAAAACAGTTGAAGCTTACTTGAACTCAGTGAACGCTTCAGTTGTAGAATTTGCTCGTTTCGAAGTGGGTGAAGGTATCGAGAAAGCTTCAAACGACTTTGAAGCAGAAGTTGCAGCTACTATGGCAGCAGCTCTTGGTAAATAATCATATATAGAAGAACTTCCGACAGGGAGTTCTTTTTGTAAAATCGGTCTTAGGGCTGATGAATGAACAGGTTGAATGAGCTATACTAATATCAATCCTAAATATTTTTCATATCTCCTTACAAAAGCACCGGTCGTCTGGCCGGTGCTTTTGTCGTTCTATTAATCTTGTATAAACGCTGTAATTTCTTTTTCTGTCATACTAGAGTCGCAACGGACTTGGACACCGTCTGCTTTTGCGACGAGGAGTCCAGGGACCGTAGGAACTTGGTATTGGTCGCGTAGGGCTTGGAGTTCAGGGCTGGCTTGACTAGAGTCGAGGAAGTGAATAGGTACTTGCTTCTCTTTGGCTACCTTATGTAGTTTTGGCGCGAACCGATTGCAGTAAGGGCAGGTTGCGCGTCCGATAAAGAGGATGCCTCCTTCTTTTGCTGAAAGCAAAGTTTGGGCCTGCTCCACGTCAATTGTAATAAAATCTTGAATATACGTTTTGAAATCCATTGTCTACTCCTTTTTCTTCATATTATAAAGAATTTTAGGATTAATTTCAAGAATCGACTACGATCGACACTGTTGCTTTTACTTTAAAAAAATCTATTTTTACGGTATAATGGTCAAAGAATGTCAAAGAAAGAGGCGATACTATGGCGATGAAAAATACATCGGATTATATCGAGGAACATATCAAGGCCATTCTAGATCAAGTCAGTGTTGCTGAATTGCGTCGGAGTGAATTGGCCAGTCGATTTGAAGTGGTTCCGAGTCAGATTAACTATGTTATCAAAACACGATTTACTGCAAGCCGTGGCTACATTGTAGAAAGTAAGCGTGGCGGAGGAGGGTATATTCGTATTGGTAGGATTACCTTCTCGGACAAACATGAATTGGTACATGACCTAATAAAAAATATGGGTGAGCAATTATCAACAACGGTATTTGCTGATATATTACAATTGTTGTTTGATGAAGGCTTGATGACAGAACGCGAAGGAAATTTGTTTTTAGCAACGGGTTCCGACGATGTCTTGGGGAAAGATGCGGATAAAATTCGAGCGCGAATGATGCTGCAACTACTCCGTCGTTTAGATAGGAAAGAGGATTAATTTTCATGAAATTTTCAACAGGCTTACAACGGGTTTTTGAAGATGCTCAGTTGATTGCCCAACGATATGCATGCGATCATTTAGAAACGTGGCATATTTTGCTAGCATTTGTCATCAATCACGATACGGTAGCTGGTGCTGTTTTGGCAGAATACCCAATGAGTATTTCAGATTTCGAACATGCTACTTTTGTTGTTACAGAAAAAGTATACCGTGAAGAATTGGATAAATTTAATATTCTATCCTCCTCAAAAAGATTAGAGGATACAGCTCAGTTCGCTAGAAAGATTGCAGAAGTCGTTAAGGCAAAAGAATTAGGAAGCGAGCATTTGTTTCAGGCAATGCTGTTAGACAAACGTTCAACCGCAAGTCAAATTCTAGATAAAGTAGGTTTTCATTTTGAAGAGATAGAAGATGAATTCCGTTTTGTTGATTTGCGTAAAAACTTAGAGTATCGTGCAGGGTTCACCAAAGAGGATTTGAAAGCTATCCGTAGCGTGATGAAAGGTGGAAAGGCTAAAACAGCAAGTGTAGGTCAAATGATGGGCATGCCACCAACTGCTCAAAGTGGTGGATTGGAGGATTATACACGAGATCTGACAGCCTTAGCCCGCGAGGGTAAAATTGAACCTGTTATTGGTCGCGATGCTGAAATTTCACGGATGATTCAAATTCTATCACGTAAAACGAAGAACAATCCTGTTTTGGTTGGCGATGCAGGTGTTGGGAAAACAGCACTAGCATTAGGTCTTGCTCAGCGTGTTGCAGAAGGAGATGTTCCTGTCAGTTTAGCAAAGATGCGTGTTTTGGAACTTGATTTGATGAATGTTATTGCAGGAACTCGTTTCCGTGGTGACTTTGAAGAGCGGATGAATAATATCATCAATGATATTGAAGAAGATGGTCAGGTTATCCTCTTTATCGATGAATTACATACTATTATGGGGTCGGGTTCGGGAATTGATTCAACCTTAGATGCTGCCAATATTCTCAAACCGGCCTTGGCTCGAGGGACCCTACGCACTGTTGGTGCAACGACACAGGATGAATACCAAAAGCATATTGAAAAAGATGCTGCCCTGGTCCGTCGTTTTGCCAAAGTGACCATTGAAGAGCCGACAGTTGAGGACAGTATTGCCATTTTGACCGGGCTTAAAGGGACTTTTGAAAAATACCATAGGGTCCGTATTGGAGATGCGGCTGTTGAGACAGCTGTGACTTACGCCAAGAGGTATCTGACTAGTAAAAACTTGCCAGACTCAGCAATTGACTTGTTAGATGAAGCCAGTGCAACTGTACAAAATAGAGTGAAAGGGCAGGTTGAAGAAACAGGTCTTTCGACTATTGATAAAGCTTTGATGGCTGGAAAATACAAGACTGTCAGTAAGCTCTTAATCAAGACTACAGAAAAGAATCTGTTGAGTCAAAACGATGACTTAGAAGTGACAGAAGATGACATTTTGGAAACACTTAGTCGCTTATCAGGTATCCCAGTAGCCAAGCTCAGCCAATCAGATACTAAGAAGTACCTGAATCTGGAAGCAGAATTGCACAAACGTGTGATTGGGCAGGAAGAAGCTATTTCTGCCGTTAGTAGAGCTATCCGCCGTAATCAGTCGGGGATTCGGACAGGTCACAGACCGATTGGTTCCTTTATGTTCTTAGGACCAACTGGTGTCGGTAAGACTGAGCTTGCTAAAGCCTTGGCAGAGGTTCTCTTTGATGATGAATCTGCTCTTATCCGTTTTGATATGTCTGAGTATATGGAGAAATTTGCGGCCAGCCGTCTCAATGGAGCGCCTCCAGGCTATGTTGGCTATGAAGAAGGTGGCGAATTAACAGAAAAAGTTCGTAATAAACCTTATTCTGTTCTTCTTTTTGATGAGGTTGAAAAGGCTCATCCAGATATTTTCAATGTTCTCTTGCAGGTCTTGGATGACGGTGTCTTGACCGATAGTAAGGGTCGCAAGGTTGATTTCTCCAATACAGTCATTATCATGACATCAAACTTGGGAGCAACAGCTCTTCGCGATGACAAGACCGTTGGGTTTGGTGCGGCTGATCTGTCCAAAGACCACAAGGAAGTGGAGAAACGCATTTTTGAAGAATTGAAAAAGACCTATCGTCCTGAATTTATCAACCGTATCGATGAAAAGGTAGTCTTCCACAGCTTGACAGAATCCGATATGTTGGATGTTGTCAAAGTGATGGTGAAGCCATTGATTTTGGTTGCCGCGAGCAAGGGAATCCTCCTGAAATTCCAACCATCAGCCCTCAAATTGTTGGCCAAAGAAGGCTACGATCCAGAAATGGGTGCTCGCCCTCTTCGTCGGTTGCTCCAAACAAAATTGGAAGACCCGATGGCAGAAATGCTTTTGCGTGAAGATCTTGGAGCAGGTATGGTTCTGAAAGTGGGTGTCAAAGCTAACCAACTCAAATTTGAGAGTGTGAATGAATAGTTAGTAAAGAAACGGGGTAACCTGTTTCTTTTTATAAAACCTTTTTATAAAAAACTATAAAAATATCTTGACAGTTTGTGTGGGAAGAGGTATGATAGAAAATATAAAAAAATATAAAAAGGTTGTCTATGAAAAAAACAGTTTCAGTTGTCTTTGGAACTTTTGCACCCATGCATAAGGGTCATATTGATTTGATTCAGCGGGCCAAGCGAGAAAATGATCGAGCGGTGGTTATCGTTTCTGGTTATGACCAGGACCGAGGACATCAGATTGGCCTCGGTTTGCAGAAGCGTTTCCGCTATATCCGTGAAACCTTCAACGACGAGCCTCTAGTATCCGTCTTTAAGTTGGATGAGACAGGTATGCCCCCTTATCCAGAAGGGTGGACACCTTGGTTAGAAGCCTTGCAGGCCTTGGTGGCGATTAAGGAGGATGAAGAGCTCGTTTTCTACGTTTCAGAAAAAGGGTATGCAGAGGAATTGCGGTCACGGGGCTATCTGGCTTCCTTTACGGAGCGAAATTTTGGGATTTCTGCGACTCTGATTCGAGAAAATCCTGCCAAGTACTGGAATTCCATCGCCAAGCCCTTCCGACGTCATTTTTCTAAGAATGTCTTGGTGGTCGGCTCTGCTTCAAATGGAAAAACCACGCTGGTGCGGGATTTGGGTCGTTATTATTCCTGTCCTGTTTCGCTGGAATATGCTCGCTACTACCAACAACGCTTTAATGTGCGTGATGATGAGTTGACAGGCAAGGACTACAACTATCTCTTGACGGGCCAGTATCGCCAGACCTCAGATCTGATTGACTCGGATACCAATCGTGGTCTGGTCATTGCGGATACCAATGCGACCGTGACAGAAGCCTACTACGACTACTACATCGGCGAAACCTCCAGTTCTTTCCACTCGCTCTGTGGTGATACAGTTAAGAATGAAAAATGGGATCTGATTATCTTTGTTCTACCGACAGGCTCTTATGTGGATGACGGTTTTCGGGATATGACCATGGCTGACGCTGATATTCGCAATGCCTTCACCGAACATTTGAAAGAACTGGTTGTTAAAAATCACCCGCAAACCCAGTTGACTTATATCGGTGGGGATTATGCAGAAAATTATGCCAAGGCCATTCAGTTGATCGATGGCATCTATCAGGAATATTAGGAGGAAGATATGAATCAATTGTTCCAACGATTCGAAGGAATGAAGACAGCTGTGAAGCAGGTGCCGGAAAATATGGCTGCAATTGCAAATAGGGCAGGAAAACTGGGCCTACTTGGGGTCCTGCAGGCAATTATGGCGGACCTGTTTCAAGGGCGGACGCTCTTTCAATGGTGCTACTTACTGGCCCTGTCTAGTGTGCCGATTGTATTAGAATTTACCAATGGTGCTGCCAATCATGACTGGGTTGGACTTTTTACCTCCTGGACGGGTATTGTCTGCGTGATTATGGTGGCGGAAGGTCGTGCTAGTAACTACTTTTTTGGTTTTCTAAATAGTGTGATTTACTTTGCCCTCTCCTATCAAAATATGTTTTATGGAGAAGTGATGACAGCTATCTTTTTCATTGTCATGCAGCCAGTTGGACTATATGTTTGGTTGACTGCCCGTGTTAATGGACTGGAGCAAAAGGAGCAGACGGAATTTGAGGCACGTAAGTTGGACTGGAAGGGCTGGATCAAATGGCTGGGCTTCACTCTACTGGTTTGGGCAAGTTTTGGCTTGATTTATCAATCGGTTGGTTCGGCTCGTCCATTCCGTGACTCCATCACAGACGGGACCAACTGGACGGGTCAATTTTTGATGACCTATCTTTATCGTGAACAGTGGATTTTCTGGATTGCGACCAATCTCTTCTCTATCTATCTCTGGTGGGGGACTTCTCTTCACATGCAAGCCATGTACTGGGTTTATGCCTTGAACAGTGCGGTCGGTTGGTACCAATGGTCTAAGTCTATAAAAGAGGGGCAGGTGGCTCAAAATGGCTAGGCCTGCTGTTCTATCAGACAAGGAATATTATGAAAAATATGGGACGGAAGAAGAGTTCTTAATCTGGTATAAGCAACAAGATTTGCCACGTTTTGAAAAGCCGAGTGTTACGGCTGATATGGTGGTCTATAGTTTTGTCCAGGGTCGAATAAAGCTCCTCTTGATTCGGCGGGCTACTCATCCTTGTCAACACAAACTCTCCTTGGTCGGTGGTTTTATTGCCAGAGGCGAGGATGCCTACCAGACCTGCCAGCGTGAGATAAAAAAAGAAGCAGGATTGGATTTACCTCGTAGCCATATAGAGCAACTCCTAACAGTCTCCAACCCTGAGCGGGATCCTAGGGGCTGGATGATGACCATTGCCCACTTGGTTTACCTGCCTAGCCAAGCTTTGGACCTGGTCAAGCCAGGGCCGGATGGCAGGGAGCCGATTGTGATCGATGTGGATTTCAAGACTTCGCAGTGTTCTTATGAGGGTCAGGTCTTGACGGCAGAGGATTTTGCCTTTGACCATTACGAGATTGTCATGACCTCTATCCAGCGGATTCAGGGACGGATGAAGTGGAATCCAACCTTTCTCAATCTCCTGCAGCAGCCCTTTAACATCTACGCTGCGACAGACTTGGTCAATCTTATCTCACCCGACAAAAAAATCCTCCACAATAATTTCCTAGCTAAGTATGGCGACTTTGTGGAAGAAGTTGGAGTGGAACGCTTGCCCAAGCGCAAACCTAGAAAAACCTACCGTTTGAAAGAAAGTTCATCAAATAGATAAAGAAACCTCCAGCTGATACTGGAGGTTTTGATATGTACGACGGGCATGTCGTACATCTGAGGTGAAAGTCCTCCGTGGGCACCCGCTACCGGTGAACCCAATAGCGACTCCCAAGCCTGACTATCGTGAGGTAGCGGGGAGAGGAAGGGATAGCGAAATCGTGGCACTACGAACAGAAACGTGATACGAAGGCGTATATAGCGGACAAGGTGGCTAAGAACATTAAAGTCCAAAAAGGTAGTCGTAACCTATATGCGTAAATCACGAGTGTAAACGAGGAAAGATGTACGACTTATCCCGTGAGGTCTCATGGGCGTCAATAAGACGTAGTAACAACGAATCATGAGAAGTCAGCCGAAGCCATAGTAGTGATGAAGTTTCTGTAATGGAAACGGAGCGAAGGGCTGAACTATTAACCGAAGTATACCTACTTCACTTGCGTCTGTAAAAGAATGGTCTGATAGAACTGGGTGCGGTCACGTATTGATTAGAAGAAAGTTCGCCAATATAAGATATCCTACAGACACCGAAATAAGAAAGGAATACACACATGTCACAGTTACTAGATAATATCCTATCTCGTTCAAATATGTTGGATGCTTACAATCAAGTTAGGGCTAATAAAGGTTCTGCTGGAATTGACGGCATAACCATTGACGAAATAGATGACTATCTCCGCAAACACTGGCTTTCAACTAAAGAACTCATAAAGCAGAGAAAGTACAAGCCTCAGCCAGTTTTACGAGTTGAAATTCCCAAGCCTAACGGCGGAGTTCGCCAGCTAGGCATTCCAACGGTCATGGATAGAATGATACAACAAGCCATTGTCCAAGTCATTAGTCCCATTTGCGAACCCTATTTCTCTGAGAAGAGCTACGGATTCAGACCCAATCGGTCATGCGAACAAGCTGTTATCCAGTTATTAGAATACCTTAATGACGGCTATGAGTGGGTAGTGGACATAGACCTTGAGAAGTTTTTCGATACCGTTCCTCAAGATAGACTGATGTCGCTTGTTCATAACATTATCCAAGATGGAGATACAGAATCTTTAATTCGTAAGTACCTACATTCAGGTGTAGTCATCAACGGACAACGGTATAAAACACTAGTTGGAACGCCACAGGGAGGAAACCTATCACCGCTCCTGTCTAATATCATGCTTAATGAGCTAGATAAAGAGTTGGAAAATCGCGGACTTCGCTTCGTTCGCTACGCAGATGACTGCGTCATCACAGTTGGTAGTGAGGCGGCGGCTAAACGTGTTATGCATTCAATTAGTCGTTATATTGAAAAACGATTAGGTTTGAAAGTCAACATGACCAAGACCAAGATTGTGAGACCGAGCAAATTAAAGTACCTAGGATTCGGGTTCTGGAAATCATCTGAGGGCTGGAAAAGTCGACCGCATCAGGATAGCGTACAGAGTTTCAAGAGAAAACTCAAGAAACTAACGGCCCGTAAGTGGAGTATTGACTTAGACAGCCGAATTGAGCGACTAAACTGGGTCATCCGAGGTTGGATAAACTACTTTTCTATGACGAACATGAAATCAGTCATGGAAAGCATTGATGAACGACTAAGAACTCGAATAAGAGTTATTATCTGGAAACAATGGAAGAAGAAATCTAGGCGATTATGGGGACTTCTCAAATTAGGAGTACCGAAGTGGATAGCGGATAAAGTATCTGGCTGGGGAGACCATTATCAATTAGTGGCTCAGAGGTCTGTACTGAAACGTGCCATATCAAAACCAGTCCTCGCTAAACGTGGACTGGTTTCTTGCTTAGATTATTATCTAAAACGACATGCGTTAAAAGTTAGTTGAACCGCCGTGTGCCGAACGGCACGCACGGTGGTGTGAGAGGGACTAGAAATTAGTCCCTACTCGATTATTTGGCAATCCGTTCTTGATAGGCCTCTCTAGCTTGGTCAAAGAGTTCTTGGACCTGCTCGATAGTCTCTGCTCGGGCAACGGCGCCACGGATCTTGGCAGCACCTGCTGAACCACGGAGGTAGTGTGGCGCAAGACCACGGAATTCACGTACGGCGATGGATTCGCCTTTTAGATTGGTCAATCGGTTCAGGTGGTCGAAGGCGACTTCGAGTTTATCTTCAAAGGAGAGGTCGGGTAGGACTTCTCCAGTTTCAAGATAGTGGTTGATTTGGTTGAAGATATAAGGATTGCCCATGGCAGTCCGTCCGACCATGACGGCATCGGCTCCGACTTCTTCAATTCGCTGACGGGCATCTTCTACATTGCGGATGTCGCCGTTTGCGATGAAAGGAATCTTGGTCAGGCTACCAGCCACCTTGGTGAGGGTTTCCAGGTCAACGGTTCCTGTGTACATCTGCTCGCGGGTCCGTCCGTGCATGGCCAGGGCAGACACACCGGCACTTTCTGCAGCCAGGGCATTTTCGACCGCTAGGTCGGTATTGTTCCAACCCGTCCGCATTTTAACAGTCAAGGGAATATCGAGGACTGAGGTCACTTCCTTGATGATGTGGTAAATCTTGTCGGGGTCCTTGAGCCACTTGGCACCAGCTTCGTTTCTAACGACCTTGTTGACAGGGCATCCCATGTTAATATCTACGATATTAGCCTTGGTGTTGGTTTGGATGAAGTCGGCAGCTCGTTTCAGTCCTTCGGCATCGCCGCCGAAAAGCTGGATGGACATAGGGTATTCGTTGTCGTCAATATGGAGCATATGAAGGGTCTTCTCGTTGTTGTAGAGAAGGCCTTTTTCAGAAATCATTTCCATAACGACCAGGCCTGCGCCCATTTCCTTGGCAATGGTGCGGAAGGCCGAGTTGGTCACGCCAGCCATCGGGGCCAGCACGCAGCGATTGGGGATTTCCACATCACCAATCATGAAAGGGGTATTGAGATTAGCCATTGATGAGTTCCTCCAAATCGTTTTCGTCAAAGTGGTAATGGGTCTGGCAGAATTGACAGGTGATGTCCACGCCCTTGTCTTCTTCCTTCATCTCTTGCAGGTCCGCTTTTGGCAAGCTGGCTAGAGCATCGAGGAAGCGGTCCTTAGAGCAGTCGCAGACAAAACCGATTTCTTCTTCTGACAGTCGTTTGAAGTCGTCGTCGCCATAAATAGCGGATAGCAGAGCTTCTATATGGTTTTCAGAAGCCAGCAAACTCGAAATGGCAGGCATTTCTTGGATGCGTTTCTCGAAACGGGCAATTTCAGCCTCAGTTGCACCTGGTAAAACTTGCAACAAGAATCCGCCAGCTACCTTGACCTTATCTTCTTCGTCCAACAAAACGTTCAGTCCCACCGCAGAAGGCGTCTGCTGGCTGTCTGTTAGGAAGTAGGCAAAGTCTTCACCGATTTCACCAGAAATCAAGGGTGTCATGGAGTTGTAGGGGTGGCCTGTTCCGTAGTCTGTGATGACTAGGAATTGTCCGTTCCCCACAAGGGGTCCGACGATGACTTCGCCAGTCGCTGTCCGTTTGTAATCCAAGTCTGGATTTTGAATGTAGCCCTTGACCTGACCTTTGGTATTGGCAACGGAGATAATAGCACCAACGGCTCCATTGGCCAAGATTTTCAGGGTGATTTTTGTATCGCCTTTTTCATTGGCAGCCAAAATTTGATTAGCAATGAGAGTGCGGCCCAGAGCAACGGTGGACGACGCCATAGTATGGTGTTTTTCTTGGGCTGTTTTCACGGTTTCTGTGCTATCTAGCACAAAGGCACGGAAATGCCCGCTTTTTGATAGTGTTTTAATAATTTTATCCATAACTTTAATTATAGCACAAGTAAAGAAAATGCGGAAAGGAGACGACCATAAGAAAAAACTGACCGTGTCAGCCAGTTTTTATTTAACGCATTAGAAAGAAAGTAAACTCTGTAACTTTTAATTTCGTGGGAATTGAGAGAAAAGTTCCTCTGGATTCATTTACTTATCAGGCCTTTTGACAATGGATCATTCAGTATTAAATTTCCGCAAACAGTTTCCGTAGAACTTTCGGTGTGATACTTTGTCCTGGTCCTGCAAAGGTATAGGTGTGCAGGTACATAGCTGGGTTAAAGTTGAGTTCGATACAAGTGCAGTTCGGTTTTTCTTTGCTGGTTGCCTGATATATATCTGGGATAATCAAATCTACACCGCAAGCCCAGGCCCCCATTGCGCGTGCCATGTCGGCAGCTAATTGCTTGTAAGATTCACCCATCTGGTCAGTCATATCGATTGAGTCACCACCCGTTGAGATATTAGAATTACCGCGTAGAAAGGCTTGAATGCCCTCGGGAAGTACTGTATCTGGAGTATAGCCCTGCTGTTCTAACATAAGTAGTTCAATTTCACCGAGATTGATGATTTCAAGTGGTGAACGATGGTCACGTCCTCTCAGAGGGTCTTGATTTTTTTGAGCGACCAATTCTCGGATAGTTGAATGCCCATCACCTATGACATTAGCTGCGACGCGGAGCAAGACAGCCTCACATTTTCCATCTAGTATGAAGAAACGGTATTCGGTACCGGCTATGAACTCTTCTACCAGCACATGACTATCTTCTGAAAAGGCAATGTCTAAGGCTTTTTCATAATCTACAAGACTAGCTGGTTCTTGGAAGATTGAGATTCCTAAGCCAAAGTTGGTGGATTTAGGCTTGACGACAATGGCAGAGCTGGAAATTTGTCCATAATAGCGCAGGGCTTCTGTTTTATTTGCAAATTCTGCTCCCGCAGGAACTGGGAAACCAGCCTCTGCTAAAATTTTCTTAGTGACAACCTTGTTTGCCATGGCAAGGGGAACCACGTAGTTGTCTTTGGATGTCATATTGCCATTTTTGATGTATTCAATATGGTCATCATGCCAAAGTTTGAGAAATTGGTCTTCTTCATCCAAAATCTCCACATTCAAGCCCATCTGGATAGCATCGAAGAGAATCATCTGAGTAGAGAGTTCCATATTTTCATAGCCTTTGAGGGCGTAAGGGGCTGTCCAAGCATAGTCATGAAAGGCTTGTCCTTGTTGCTGGCCAAAATGTTCCAGAGATCCATCTTCAACCTGCTCTGCTATTTTTCCAGAAAGGGTTAGTCGCGGGTCTTGAAGAGCTGCCTCCACATGTGCAATGAGCTGCCTATAGTAGTCGTCCAGTCCAAAGTGTATGACTATGGCTTTCATGGCAATCAAGATTGGTGTGGGATCAGCATCGCTAGGTAGAGGTGTATGAGGGTGGCTTAGGGCAATGAGGTTGTTCAGTCTATCTGCTTTTGTTAAAGCATTGTCTACGTCAGCTAGTTGGTCCAGCCAAAGGAGGGCTAAGAGGAAGAGATGAACGGTGTCGAGGGTTTCTTGACTAATAGCAAACGGGTCATAGGGGTTAAGGTCGAAGGTACGGAATTCCAGATAAGAAATCCCCTTGCTGAGAAAGTCGCGACTCGTTTTGGCCCCACGTAGTCGAACAGAGGAATAAAATTCTTTTTCGGCGGATAGTTGACCAGACTGGACAGCTTGTTCGATGTCAGCCACGTATTGTTCGAGAGAAGAGAAAGAAATATGAACGTCTTCGGCATTAACATAGCCATGTTTGGAGTTGCGAATGGAACGAACGCAACCGACTTCCTCGGATAAAAATCCTTTTTCGGCTAAACTACTTGCTCCATATAAGTAAGTTAAGAGCCAGCGATAGTTGAGGAAGTTTTGTGCCAACTTGAGGTAGAGGGTATTTTTGAATGCGACAAAATCTGTTTCCTCGCTTAATTCAAAAAGTTGTTGGGTTAAGTCTTTTCCTAATTCAAAATTGTAATGAATACCTGACATAGACTGGAGGAGCTTACCATACCGTTCTCCTAAGCCGATGCGATACTGGTATTCGTAGTCACTTTCTAGTTGAGCAATTTGGATGTCGTCCTCTGAAATGACAGGTGGCATGGATAAGGGCCAAAGGTATTCGCTCTTATCCATTGATCGCATCACTACGTCTGTAATCGCACCAAGGAATTTTCTCGCTTCCTTAGTGGAATGAGCAATGGGAGTAATCAATTCAATTTGTGGCTCACTATAGTCAGTTTGAATATACGGATGAAAGCTACGTGAACCTAACTTTTCTGGGTGAGGTGTTTGAGCAACTTTGTGGTTTGCATTGATGCGTAAGGATTCTCGTTCAATACCGAAGGTGGCCTGAAGAATAGGGCTATTTGGGGATAATTTCTGTAACATATTCAGTCCTTCTTATTTCTGTTAAAGTCTTATTCCAATTTTATCTAGTTTGATAGACAAATACAAATTTCTGCTACGTTTTTTGTGAAAATATCATTGAAAATAATTGAAAGTGATAAAAGACTTCGGGAATCCTTCATAAAAACTTATTTAAAAATGTTTGAAGGTGTAATTTGTTCAGTATTTTTTTGTAAAAAAAGGAAGATTTAACTGTTATGTTCGCAATAATTGAAAATAAAGGAAATTCTTGAAAAAATGTTCGTTTTTTGATAAAATAGTGTGTAAAACGAAACTTGCAGGTGAGATTCCTGCCAGAAGTAGAAGAAAGGCTGGACTGGTCAGCCAGTTCAGAAAAAGAGTGAGTATGACATCAGTAGTTGTTGTAGGAACCCAGTGGGGCGATGAAGGTAAGGGTAAAATCACAGACTTTTTATCTGCTAATGCTGAAGTAATTGCGCGTTATCAAGGTGGAGATAATGCTGGGCATACTATCGTTATCGATGGGACTAAATATAAATTGCACTTGATTCCATCAGGAATCTTCTTCCCAGAAAAGATTTCTGTTATCGGTAATGGTGTGGTTATCAATCCAAAATCATTGGTGAAGGAAATCAACTATCTCCATAATTCAGGTGTTACAACAGATAACTTGCGGATTTCAGACCGCGCACACGTTATCTTGCCTTACCACATCAAATTGGATCAATTGCAAGAAGAATCAAAAGGCGAAAACAAGATTGGTACAACCAACAAGGGTATCGGTCCTGCGTACATGGATAAGTCTGCGCGTGTTGGTATCCGTATTGCAGATCTTTTGGATAAAGATATTTTCTCAGAGCGTTTGCGAGTAAACTTGGCAGAAAAGAATCGTCTATTTGAAAAAATGTACGAGTCAACACCAATCGAATTTGATGAAATCTTTGAAGAATACTATGCATATGGTCAAGAAATCAAGAAATATGTGACCGATACCTCTGTAATTTTGAATGATACTCTCGACCAAGGGAAACGTGTCTTGTTTGAAGGGGCGCAAGGGGTTATGTTGGACATTGACCAAGGTACCTACCCATTTGTAACTTCTTCAAACCCTGTTGCAGGTGGTGTGACAATCGGTAGTGGTGTCGGACCAAGCAAGATTGACAAGGTGGTTGGTGTATGTAAGGCCTACACTAGCCGTGTTGGTGACGGACCATTCCCAACTGAATTGAACGATGAAATCGGAGACCGCATCCGTGAAATCGGTAAAGAATACGGTACGACAACAGGTCGTCCTCGCCGTGTCGGTTGGTTTGACTCTGTTGTCATGCGCCATAGCCGTCGTGTATCAGGTATTACAAACTTATCACTCAATTCTATTGATGTTCTATCAGGCCTTGAAACAGTGAAAATCTGTGTGGCTTATGATTTGGATGGTGAGCGTATTGACCACTATCCTGCAAGTTTGGAGCAATTGAAACGTTGTAAACCAATTTATGAAGAGATGCCAGGTTGGTCCGAAGACATCACAGGTGTACGTAGCTTGGATGAATTGCCAGAAGCGGCTCGCAACTATGTTCGTCGCATCAGCGAATTGGTAGGGGTTCGTATCTCAACTTTCTCAGTAGGTCCTGGTCGTGAACAGACTAACATTCTTGAGAGTGTATGGAGTACAAAATAGTGTATGAAGACTGAACGAATGTTCGGTCTTTTTTGGCCAAGTCTAATTTTGCTTTATTGTTTAGAATTTGGTATAATCAAGCTTATCAAACAAAAAATGAGGTAAACAAATGGAAGGTTTATTTTTGCCACTTGTCATGGTTGCCATGATAGGCTTTATGTTCTATTCGCAACGTAAACAACAAAAACAACGCCAAGAAGCATTGAACCAAATCAAAAAAGGTGATGGAATTGTGACAATTGGTGGTTTATATGGTATTGTCGACGAAATAGATGACAAAAAGGTTGTTCTTGATATCGATGGTATCTATTTAACATTTGAGCGTGGTGCGATTCGTAATCGTGTCGCTAGTTCTAACACATCAACTGCTGTAGTTGAAGAAGTTGCAGTTGAAACGAAAGAAGCAACCCCAGAATCTGCTATTGAAGAATAAGGATGAGAAACCGAGGGAAACCTTGGTTTTCTCTTGTTTTAGACTTGCCTGATTTTTGCTATCCTAGCAAAAAATATGGTATAATGAAACGATTATAAATGAAGGAAAATAGCATGTTTACGTTTAAGTTTAAAAAGAAAGAAAGCATTGAGACGGCAATAGAAGTTCCAAAGCATATTGCGGTCATTATGGATGGTAATGGTCGTTGGGCGAAAAAGCGGATGCAACCCCGTATTATGGGGCACAAGGCAGGTATGGATGCCCTACAAAAAGTTACTAAAACTGCTTCTGACTTGGGTGTTCGAGTATTGACAGTGTATGCATTTTCTACAGAAAATTGGTCTAGACCAGAAAAGGAAGTAAATTTTATAATGAACCTTCCTGTGGAATTTTATGATAAGTATGTTCCTGAACTCCATGCCAATAATGTCAAAATTCAGATGATTGGTGACTATTCCAAACTACCTCAAGCCACCCTTAATGCTCTCTATAAGGCTGAGCAAAAAACGAAGAATAATACTGGACTAATTCTCAATTTCGCTTTGAACTACGGTGGTCGTGATGAGGTGACTCGAGCAGTTAAGGCCATAGCGCAAGATGTCTTGGATGCCAAGTTTAATTCTGGAGATATTGACGAGAAATTAATTGCGGACTACCTCTATACAGGGACCTTATCACCAGCGCTACGCGATCCCGATCTAGTTATCCGTACAAGTGGCGAACTCCGTCTCAGCAATTTTCTGCCTTGGCAATCAGCATATAGTGAGTTGTATTTTACAGATGTTGCTTGGCCTGATTTTGATGGAGATGCCCTCAAATTAGCGATTAAAGAGTATAACCGACGTCATAGACGATTTGGTGGTGTATAAGGAGAAGTTATGACAAATGATTTACAGAAACGAGTGATATTTGGTGCAATTGCTTTAGCTATTTTCACTCCCTTCTTGCTAGCTGGAGGCATGGCCTTTCAATTTTTTGTCGGTTTATTAGCAATGATTGCGACAGCTGAGCTGGTTAAGATGCGTCGTCTAGCGCCGAATTCAATTGAAGGTGTTTTAGCCATGTTGGCAAGTCTAGTATTGACGCTTCCGTTACAGAATTATCTAACATTCTTGCCGACAGATGGGAACTATACAGCATATGCGATTGTAGTCTTCCTTCTTCTTGGGGCTACAGTTTTCAATATTGGTCGATACAATTATTCAGACGTAGTCTTTCCAATTGCATCAAGCTTTTATGTAGGAATTGGCTTCCATAGCTTGGTATTGGCTCGAATGGATGGTCTAAATAAGGTCTTTTTTGCCCTCTGTTTGGTTTGGGCTACGGATATAGGCGCTTACATGATTGGACGCCAGTTTGGACGCAGAAAACTATTACCAAAGGTTTCACCGAATAAAACAGTTGAAGGCTTTGTAGGTGGTATTCTTTCTGCGGTGGTAGTTGCTATCATTTTCTTGATTGTCGATAAGTCTTTGTTGGCTGGTTATTCCTTCGGCATGATATTGTTGCTAGTTGTGATTTTCTCGATATTCTCACAATTCGGAGATTTAGTTGAAAGTGCGATTAAACGCCATTTTGGTGTAAAGGATTCTGGAAAAATTATTCCAGGACATGGTGGTATATTGGATCGCTTCGATAGTATGATTTTTGTCTTTCCGATTATGCACTTCTTTGGCCTATTTTAAGGAGGTCCTATGAAAGGAATTTTAGCATTTATTTTTATTTTTGGTGTCATTGTGGTTGTCCATGAATTTGGTCACTTCTACTTTGCTAAGAAAGCAGGAATCCTTGTAAGGGAATTTGCGATTGGGATGGGGCCAAAGATTTTCGCTCATACAGGTAAGGATGGGACGCTTTACACGATTCGTATTCTTCCTCTTGGTGGTTATGTTCGAATGGCCGGTTGGGGTGAAGATAAGACAGAGATTAAGACAGGGACTCCTGCTAGCCTCAGCTTGAATGAAGCTGGTGTTGTGACGCGGATAAATTTAACTGGAAAACAGCTAGATAACCTTAGCTTACCGATGAATGTGACTAGTTTTGATTTCGAAGAAAAATTAGAAATCACAGGCTTGGTCTTGGAAGAAAGCAAGACTTATAAAGTTGATCACGATGCAACGATTGTCGAGGAAGATGGCACTGAAGTTCGAATTGCTCCACTGGATGTTCAATACCAAAATGCGACAGTCTGGGGGCGCTTGATCACCAACTTTGCTGGGCCGATGAATAACTTCATTTTGGGCATCTTAGTTTTTATTTTTTTGATGTTCATGCAAGGTGGGGTCGCCGATTTGTCAAGCAATGCAGTTAGTATTACTGATGGTGGTGCCTTACAAGTAGCTGGACTTGTGACTGGTGATAAAATTTTATCTGTCAATGGTGATGCAACAGACAGCTACACAGAAGTCGCGACGATCATTAGCAAGGCGGCGGAAGATGCAAAAACTGCTCCAAGCTTTGATTTGGTTGTGGAACATGATGGAGCAACCAAAAATGTGACCGTTACTGCGGAGAAAGTGGACGGAACCTATCGAATTGGGATTTCACCAATCTTGAAGACGGGCTTCGTTGATAAAATAGTCGGTGGTTTCCAAGAAGCAGGTGCGACGGCACTCTTGATTGTAACAGCTTTGAAAAATCTTATTGCAAACTTTGATGTGAAACAATTGGGTGGTCCTGTAGCCATCTATAAAGTTAGTGCCCAAGCTGCTGAATTTGGTTTGGCATCTGTATTGGGGCTAATGGCCATGCTTTCCATTAACCTTGGAATATTTAATTTGATTCCAATTCCAGCCTTAGATGGTGGTAAAATTGTGATGAATATTCTGGAAGCAATACGTAGAAAACCATTAAAGCCAGAAACAGAATCTTATATTACCCTAGCGGGTGTGGCCGTAATGGTAGTTCTTATGATAGTAGTCACATGGAATGACATTATACGTGTTTTCTTCTAGAATAAATTGAAATTAATATAAGGAATTGAATGCGTGCTACGCAGGATGTTCTGAAAAATATGAAAAAGAAAGGAACAGAGAGTTTCAGATTTGAACTCGAGCGTCAGCGAGGGTTTTGAAAAATTAATTCTTTGTCTTCCAATCAAGTAACTACGAAAGGAATTGAATGCGTGCTAAAAACTTTACGAAAAAGATAAACCTGCCTTGTGCTAAAGGCACTGCGTTAGGTTTCCTATTTTCGTTTCGTTTTCTTAACGCACTTATATCTTAAATTATGAAACAGTCTAAATTGATTATCCCTACTTTGCGGGAGATGCCTTCGGATGCGTCGGTGATTAGCCACGCTTTGATGTTGCGTGCGGGCTATGTTCGTCAGATTTCTGCTGGTATTTACAGCTATTTGCCATTGGCAAACCGTGTGATTGAAAAAACGAAAAAAATCATGCGTGAGGAGTTTGACAAAATTGATGCTATTGAATTTTTAGCGCCAGCGCTTTTGTCAGCAGATATCTGGCGTGAGTCAGGTCGTTATGAAACATATGGCGATGACTTATACAAACTCAAAAACCGCGAAGGTTCTGATTTTATCTTGGGACCAACCCACGAAGAAACGGTGACCCTTTTAGCGCGTGATGCAGTTCAATCTTATAAGCAGTTGCCGCTTAATATCTATCAAATCCAACCAAAATACCGCGACGAAAAACGTCCTCGTAATGGTCTCCTCCGTGGTCGCGAGTTCATCATGAAAGATGGCTACAGCTTCCATGCTAGCTATGAGAGTCTGGACCAGACCTACGATGACTACAAGGCGGCTTACGAGGCAATCTTCACTCGTGCAGGCTTGGAGTTTAAGGCCATTATCGGTGATGGTGGTGCAATGGGTGGTAAGGATAGTCAAGAATTTATGGCTATCACCCCAGACCGTACCAATCTAAATCGCTGGGTTGTCTTGGATAAATCGGTTGCTTCTTTTGAGGAAATCCCAGAGGATGTCCTTGAAGCGATTAAAGCAGAACTCTTGGCTTGGTCTATATCTGGTGAAGATACCATCGCTTACTCAAGCGAATCTGGCTACGCTGCCAACTTAGAGATGGCAACGAGTGAGTACAAACCACGGACAGCTGTGGTTGCTGAAGAGACATTAGTAAAAGTTGCTACACCAGATGCAAAAACAATTGATGAAGTGGCCGCCTTCTTGAATGTTGCGGAAGAGCAAACCATTAAAACCATGCTCTTTATGGCAGATGGGGAGCCTGTTGTTGCCCTACTTGTTGGCAACGACCAGGTCAATGATGTTAAATTGAAAAATTACCTTGGAGCAGATTTCTTTGATGTAGCAGGCGCAGCGGATGCTGAAAAAATCTTCGGTGCAGGTTTTGGTTCCCTTGGACCAGTCGGCTTGCCAGAAGACATCAAGATTATTGCAGACCGCAAGGTGCAAGATGTGAAAAATGCTGTTGTCGGTGCCAACGAAGACGGTTTCCATTACACAGGTGCCAATGCAGGGCGTGATTTCCAAGTGACTGAGTATGTGGACATTCGTGAAGTCAAGGAAGGCGAACCTTCTCCAGATGGACACGGGGTTCTCAACTTTGCCCGTGGTATCGAGATTGGTCACATCTTCAAACTCGGTACACGCTATTCAGACAGCATGAATGCCAACATCTTGGATGAGAATGGTCGTTCTATGCCGATTATCATGGGATGCTATGGAATTGGTGTTAGCCGACTCTTGTCAGCGGTTCTTGAACAACACGCTCGCCTCTTTGTTAATAAGACACCTAAAGGCGAATACCGTTACGCTTGGGGGATCAATTTCCCTAAAGAATTGGCACCGTTTGATGTGCATTTGATTCCAGTCAATGTCAAAGACGAAGTAGCTATGGAATTGACTCAGACTATCGAAGCAAGTTTGGTTGGTGCAGGATATGAAGTATTAACTGACGACCGTAATGAGCGTGTCGGCGTGAAGTTCTCTGATAGTGACTTGATTGGCTTGCCAATCCGTGTGACAGTTGGTAAGAAAGCAGCGGATGGTATTGTCGAAGTGAAAATCAAGGGCACAGGTGATACTGTAGAAGTTCATGTGGATCAACTCCTTGAAACTCTTCAAATTCTTACTAAAGAAAATGAATAAACAGAAAAAGACTTGGTTGATGATAGCCAAGTCTTTGTTGATATAATCGGTTATCCCACGAAAACAAGAATATGCTGTTTCCACTTTTGAGGTTGTACAGAAGATTCTAGCTTCTGGTAGCTTTTCCATGGTTTTAATCAGCTTGTACAATAAATTCTTCACAGAACATAACAAAAAGGAATTGCCGTCAATACTTTGGCAAGTAACGGCTGTTTCTTTAGTTAAAATTAAATAGTCACTGTCCTTTTAACGGTTCTACTTTGGGGAGTTATTGACGCAACTGCCTTTTTTTATTTCTATGATAACAAGGAAGCTTGAAAAAGCAAGTTAAATGATGGTGGCCTGCCAGAAAGTCTCTCACTTAGTCCAAGAAAAATTCCTCCATTTATGGTAAAATGATTCTAACTAATTACAAAGGAAATGGTCATGTCAGATAAATTTCAGCTTTTGCTTCAACAAATCGGGATGCCTCTTGATGTACGACAATCAGGGGCTTTTTCGACTGCAAAGATTGAGAAAGTGGTCTTGCACAAGGTCAGTAAATTATGGGAGTTTACCTTCCGTTTTGAAAATCCCCTACCACTTTTAGAATATCAACTCTTTAAGGCTCATTTGAAAACAGAGTTTGAAAAACTAGGGAACAAGATTCAATTTTCTTTGGTAACAGATGCGGACAGTTTTGAGGCGGGTTTGGTGGAAGCCTATTATCCAGAGGCTTTTATGGAAGATTTGTGCCAGAGTGCTGGGTTCAAGGCACTGTTTCAGCCACTTGCTGTGACTTATCGAGACGGAGTTCTGTGGATAAAAGGACCAGAAACGATTGATACAGCTCATTTTCGCAAGAATCATTTGCCGAATTTAGTTGAACAATACAAGCGATTTGGTTTTGGGAATCTTACTGTAGATATTAAAGTCTGTCAAGAAATGACGCAACAACAGGCAGAGGATTTCCATGCACAAAATGAAGAAATTTACCAGCAGGCTAATGAGGAAAATTTAGCAGCCCTGGAACAACTATCTCAAATGGCTCCACCACCAGAGGCAGATCAGCCATTTGTCCCAGAATATAAGAAAAACCGTCCTGCTAAAGTCAATATTGAGAAAGCGGATATTACTCCGATGATTGAGGTGAACAGTGAAGAAAATCGTATTGTCTTTGAAGGGTTAGTTTTTGATGTTGAGCAGAAAACCACGAAGACGGGACGAGTCATTATCAATTTCAAGATGACCGACTATACATCTTCTTTTACCATGCAGAAGTGGGCTAAAAATGAAGAAGAGGCTCAAAAATTTGATATGGTAAAAAAAGGTAACTGGTTAAGGGTTCGTGGAAACGTGGAGACCAATAATTTCACGCGTGATTTGACCATGAATGTACAGGAAGTTCAAGAGATCAAAAAAGAAATTCGTAAGGATCTGATGCCTGATGATGAGAAACGTATTGAATTTCACGCCCATACCAATATGTCAACGATGGATGCTCTGCCAGCAGTTGAGGATTTAATCGCGCGTGCAGCAGCTTGGGGTCATAAGGCTGTGGCGATTACGGATCACGGAAATATTCAGTCTTTCCCACATGGTTATCATGCTGCGCGAAAAGCCGGTATCAAAGCTCTCTTTGGAATGGAAGCTAATATCGTTGAGGATTCTGTTCCGATTGCCTACAATGTAGCAGATGTGGTGCTATCAGATGCCACTTATGTGGTTTTTGACGTGGAAACAACAGGCCTCTCTGCAGTCAATAATTCCCTGATTCAGATTGCGGCTTCTAAGATGCATAAAGGAAATATCGTTGCTGAATTTGATGAATTTATCGATCCAGGTCACCCGCTGAGTCAGTTTACGACTGAGTTGACAGGGATTACGGACGAACATGTGAGAGGCTCGAAACCACTTGAGCAAGTCTTACGTGAGTTTCAAGACTTCTGTCAGGGTTCGATTTTGGTTGCGCATAATGCTACTTTTGACGTCGGTTTTATGGATGTCAACTACGAGCGGGCTGGTCTTCCAACGATTAGTCAACCTGTGATTGATACCTTGGAGTTTGCTCGAAATCTTTATCCAGATTATAAGCGACATGGTCTGGGGCCTTTGACAAAGCGATTTGGGGTTGCCTTAGAACATCACCACATGGCGAACTACGATGCGGAGGCGACGGGGCGCTTGCTCTTCATCTTCCTAAAGGATGCCTTTGAAAAACATCAAATAGCGAATCTTAACCAACTCAATACCGAACTAATTGTAGAAGATTCTTATAAGAAGGCTCGTGTCAAACACGCCACTTTATATGTCATCAATCAAGTTGGTTTAAAAAACATCTTCAAGCTCGTATCCCTGTCAAATACTAAATATTTTGCAGGTGTTCCTCGCATACCAAGAACAGTTCTGGATGCCCATCGCGAAGGACTAATACTAGGGACAGCTTGTCAAGAAGGTGAAGTGTTTGAAGAGCTTCTGTCCAAGGGAATGGATGATGCGGTAAAAAAGGCTACCTACTATGATTTTATCGAAGTTATGCCTCCAGCTCTTTATGAACCAATGATTGCCAAGGAACAGTTTAAGAATATTGTAGAGATTGAAGAAACTATCAAACAGTTAATTGAGGTAGGGCGTAGGGCAGGACTGCCAGTTTTGGCGACGGGGAATGTTCACTATATAGATCCCGAGGAAGAAATCTATCGAGAAATTATTGTACGGGCTCTAGGGCAAGGGGCACCGATTAACTGGACCATTGGAAATGGGGAAAATGCCCAACCAGCTCCACTGCCTAAGGCTCACTTTAGAACGACTAGCGAGATGTTGGACGAGTTCGCTTTCTTGGGAGAAAGTTTAGCTCGTGAGATTGTCATTACCAATCCTAATGCGATGCTGAGTCGGTTTGAAGATGTAGAAGTCGTGAAGACGGATCTGTATACGCCTTATATTGAAAAGGCAGAAGAAACAGTCGCTGAATTAACCTATCAAAAAGCCTTTGAGATTTATGGTAATCCTCTGCCAGATATTATTGACTTGCGAATAGAAAAAGAGCTGTCTTCTATTCTTGGTAATGGGTTTGCAGTGATTTACCTAGCATCGCAGATGTTGGTACAACGATCGAATGAACGGGGCTACTTAGTTGGTTCTCGGGGATCGGTTGGTTCTAGTTTCGTAGCAACCATGATTGGGATTACAGAAGTAAATCCAATGCCTCCTCACTACGTCTGTCCAAATTGCCAGCACAGTGAATTTATTACAGACGGTTCCTATGGTTCAGGCTTTGATTTACCAGATAAGGTATGTATCAATTGTGGAACAAAGTATAAAAAAGATGGTCAGGATATTCCTTTCGAAACCTTCCTAGGTTTTGATGGAGATAAGGTTCCCGATATTGACTTGAACTTTTCTGGAGATGATCAACCATCTGCTCACTTAGACGTGCGTAAGATTTTTGGTGAGGAATATGCCTTCCGTGCGGGAACAGTTGGTACAGTAGCTGCTAAGACGGCCTATGGTTTTGTACGTGGGTATGAACGAGATTTTGGAAAATTCTACCGGGATGTGGAAGTGGAGCGTTTAGCAGCAGGAGCAGCTGGTGTGAAACGAACAACGGGTCAGCACCCGGGAGGGATTGTTGTTATTCCTAATTATATGGATGTTTATGACTTTACCCCAGTACAATACCCGGCTGATGATATTACCGCAAGTTGGCAGACTACTCACTTTAACTTCCATGATATTGACGAAAACGTTCTTAAGCTCGATGTTCTCGGACACGATGATCCGACGATGATTCGGAAGTTGCAGGACTTGTCAGGCATTGATCCACAGACGATTCCCGCAGATGATAAAGGGGTAATGGCCCTTTTCTCAGGAACAGAAATTTTAGGTGTTACCCCTGAACAGATTGGGACACCGACTGGTATGTTAGGAATTCCGGAATTTGGGACCAATTTTGTTCGAGGGATGGTTGAAGAAACCCACCCAACAACTTTTTCGGAATTACTTCAGTTATCTGGTCTATCACATGGTACAGATGTGTGGTTGGGCAATGCGCAAGACTTAATCAAATCCGGGATTGCTGACCTATCTACGGTTATCGGTTGTCGGGATGACATCATGGTGTACCTCATGCATGCTGGTTTGCCACCGAAAATGGCCTTTAACATCATGGAACGGGTACGGAAAGGGATGTGGCTCAAGATTTCAGAGGAAGAGCGAAATGGTTACATCCAAGCCATGAAGGACAACAAGGTACCTGATTGGTACATTGAATCATGTGGTAAAATCAAGTACATGTTCCCTAAAGCCCATGCGGCTGCTTACGTTATGATGGCCTTACGAGTTGCCTACTTCAAGGTTCATCATCCGCTATATTATTATTGTGCATATTTCTCCATTCGTGCGAAAGCCTTTGATTTGGCGACCATGTCAGGTGGATTGGATAAAGTCAAGTCCAAGATGGAAGAGATTGCCCTCAAAAAGAAGAACAACGAAGCTTCAAACGTTGAACAGGATCTTTATACCACACTTGAATTGGTCAATGAAATGCTGGAACGTGGTTTCAAGTTTGGTAAATTAGATTTATACAAATCTCATGCTACAGAGTTCTTGATTGAGGGGGATACCCTTATCCCTCCATTTGTTGCCATGGATGGTCTGGGTGAAAACGTTGCTAAGCAGGTCGTTGCAGCGCGTGCTGAAGGAGAATTTCTCTCCAAGACTGAACTCCGAAAACGTGGAGGATTGTCAAGTACGCTTGTTGAAAAAATGGATGAAATGGGAATCCTGGGTAAAATGCCAGAGGACAACCAGTTGAGCTTATTTGATGATTTGTTTTAATAAGGAAGGTCACTGTTTCTCGTTATTTTGAGAGACAGTGATTTTTTACAAAAAAAGAAGCCAAAACTCTTGATTATTTTTTTGAATAGGTTTATAATCCCCACATAGTGATAAAAATTACTAGATAGTAATAAACAGAAAAGAGGAAATCTATGTCAAATTTTGCAAAACTTCAAGAAACTCGTCGTACTATTTATGCACTCGGTAAAGAATTGCTAGTATCAAATGAAGAAGTAGTAGCTCTCGTTGAGAAAGCTATGAAAGAATCACCATCAGCTTTCAACTCACAATCAAGTCGCGCAGTAGTACTTTTTGGTGCTGAATCAGAAGCTTTCTGGAACGAGATTGCTTACAGTGAATTGGAAAAAGTAACACCAGCTGAAGCATTTGAAGGCACTAAAGGCCGCTTGGCTAGCTTTGCTGCAGGTGCAGGTACTATCTTGTTCTTCGAAGACCAAGACGTAGTTAAAGGCTTGCAAGAAAGCTTCCCACTCTATGCAGAAAACTTCCCAATCTGGTCTGAACAAGCTCACGGTATCAACTTGTATGCAGTGTGGTTGGCATTTGCTGAGAAAAATATCGGTATGAACGTTCAACACTACAACCCATTGGTAGATGCACAAGTTGCTGAAAAATACGGTATCCCAGCTAACTGGAAACTTCGTGCACAAGCTCCATTCGGTAGCATCGCAGCTCCAGCAGGGGAAAAAGATTACATGGCGGATGGGGACCGTGTAAAGGTTTTTGGTAACTAATCCTCTGCGAAAATTAAAGTCAGACGTTGTTGACTTGATGTGATGAACTTAAGTTCGATCTACATCTGCGTCGCCTAGTCTGACTTCAATTTTCATTGAGTATACATACTTACAGTTTGCTTTATTAAGTCGTTAACTCGCCTTGCCTAACTCCAGTTATGTCTGCGGCTCGTTGCCTAGTACTAAATGCAAACTGAAAACTTTATGCTTAGAAAATTGGAAATATCCCTTGTCAGCTTGTCTAGTTGAGTGTAAAGCTTCAGTGAATACGACACAACCTTCCCACTAACTTCCTGTTTTGCAGGAAGTTTTTTTATCTGCCCTTTACCAAAATATGATACAATAATCTAGTATAATAACCTAAGGAGATGAACATGGTATTACCTAATTTTAAAGAAAATCTGGCGAAATACGCGAAACTTTTGGTATCAACTGGTATCAATGTCCAACCAGGTCATACAGTCCAGTTGACAATTGCTGTTGATCAGGCAGAGTTGGCCCGTTTGATTGTTAAAGAAGCTTATGCACTCGGTGCAGCAGAGGTCTTAGTGAACTGGTCAGATGATGTCATTGCTCGCGAACGTTTGGTCAATGTAGATGTAGAACGCTTAGAACAAGTTCACCCACAACGTGTTACTGAAATGAATTATTTATTAGAGCACAAATCTAGTCGTTTGGTTGTCTTGTCTGATGATCCTGGTGCATACGATGGCGTTGATCCTGAGAAATTGTCTCGCAGTGCACGCGCAATCAGCCAGGCCTTAAACCCAATGCGTCAAGCCACTCAAGCTAACAAAATCAGCTGGACACTTGGTGCAGCATCTGGTTTGGAATGGGCCAAAAAAGTTTTCCCAAATGCAACGTCTGACGAAGAAGCAGTAGATCTGCTTTGGGACCAAATTTTCAAGACTTGCCGTATCTACGAAGAAGATCCAATCAAAGCCTGGGAAGAGCATGAAGCACGTTTGGTAGCAAAAGCTAAGGTTCTTAACGACGAGCAGTTTGTCAAATTGCACTACACAGCACCAGGAACCGACCTTGTTCTTGGTATGCCGAAAAACCACTTATGGGAAGCGGCTGGTTCGATCAATGCCCAAGGTGAGAAGTTTATTGCCAACATGCCAACAGAAGAAGTCTTTACAGCACCTGACTATCGTGTGGCCGATGGTTATGTAACTTCTACAAAACCGCTTAGCTATAACGGCAATATTATCGAAGGTATCAAAGTAACCTTTAAAGATGGTGAGATTATAGATGTGACTGCTGAAAAAGGCGATGAAGTCATGAAGAAACTGGTCTTTGACAATGCTGGTGCACGCGGTCTGGGTGAAGTTGCCCTTGTACCAGATAAGAGCCCAATCTCTCAATCAGGTGTAACTTTCTTCAACACTCTCTTTGATGAAAATGCCTCAAACCACTTGGCAATCGGACAAGCCTATGCCTTCTCAATTGAAGGTGGTACAGAAATGAGCCAAGAAGAGTTGAAAGAAGCAGGTCTCAACCGTTCTGATGTCCACGTTGACTTCATGATTGGTTCAAACAAAATGAACATTGATGGCATTCGTGAAGATGGAACTCGCGTCCCTATCTTCCGCGACGGTGAGTGGGCTATCTAATAGTCATCTTATAAGACTGGGCAACCAGTCTTATTTTGTAAATGTTGGAGGAAAATAAGATGTTAACAAGTATTATCGCAGGTGCCATAATTGGTATGATTGCAGGAGCACTTACTTCGTCAGACGACCGTCGTGGTTGTCTGGGAAATATTATCCTTGGGCTAGCTGGTTCGTGGATTGGGCAGTTGCTCTTTGGTGGTTGGGGGCCACAATTTGCTGGCATGGCTCTGGTACCGTCAGTCTTTGGAGCAGTATTGTTGGTGGCCATTTTTTCAAGTTCCAGACGGAGTTAATAAATAAAGCCGAGCTTTGAAAAAGAGCTTGGCTTTATTGTGTGAATTTGCATGAATTGCCGTACTGTTCGGATTTTTCAGAAAATTTCCATTTTTCTATTGACAAGTGAAAAAAAGTAAGGTATTATTGTAAACAACTAAGAACCTGTATTCACAAGTGAAGTGCTTGTATATAAGAGATAGTTTTTCGCTAATCAAGGCAGTTTTTTGAGGGAATACTGACGTATTTTGAAAAAAACTAACGATGAGTTGATGAAATACTAGCCTTAGATGAAAGTGCTGGGCTGTGAATACAGGTTCCAGAACACTGAAAGGAAAAAGTCAAATGAAACCAGTCACTACAAACTTTACTTTGTTGTTGCGACGGTTGGGCTAGTGCACTAGGTAGCATTAGTCCTGTTTGGCTTACCGAGCGGGCGCTGTTGACAACATCTCGCAGGTAGTAATCCTCGAGGTGTTTTCTTTTTATCACGGTTCATTCCCTTTTCTTTTATTACTGCGACGATTGAGGAAACTTCGTTTCCTTATTACCAACTTCAAATAATTTCATCATTATTTGAACTCGCTTTGCCGTACTCCACGGATGTGACTTGCTTTGCAAGTCTAATCTCCCACCTCGCACAGTCCACTGGACTATGCAAGCTGTCTTCGGCTATTGATGCGAACTAAGTTCGCTCTATTTCCCACCTCCAACAGTCACTACTCTGACTGCTGGAGCTAGTACTAAAAGTAAGTTGAATGGACTGTCAAAATTATAGAGTAATGAACTAGTTGTTCGTATATCTTTAATTTGAAGAGTTTAGAAAGGTATTCTTATGCGTGTGATTGAATTTTTAGATACGACTTTACGGGATGGTGAACAGACGCCTGGTGTGAATTTTTCAATCAAGGAAAAAGTGACCATTGCCAAGCAGTTGGAGAAATGGGGGATTTCTGCCATTGAAGCGGGTTTTCCAGCGGCCAGTCCTGATTCTTTTGAAGCGGTTCGTCAGATTGCGGCGGCTATGACCAAGACGGCTGTGACAGGTTTGGCTCGGTCAGTCAAGTCAGACATTGATGCTTGTTATGAGGCTCTTAAAGATGCCAAGTATCCGCAGATTCATGTTTTCATTGCGACCAGTCCCATTCACCGTGAATTTAAACTTCAAAAGTCCAAAGAAGAAATTTTGACGCAAATCACTGAACATGTCAGCTATGCCCGTGAGCGTTTTGAGGTGGTGGAGTTCTCGCCAGAGGATGCGACGCGGACGGAGTTGGAATATTTGCTAGAAGTGGTACAAACAGCGGTAGATGCTGGTGCGACCTACATCAACATTCCAGATACAGTCGGCTTTACGACTCCTCAGCACTACGGAGAAATTTTCCGTTACTTGACAACAAACATCAAGTCGGACCGTGAGATTATTTTCAGTCCGCATTGCCATAATGACCTAGGTATGGCTGTTGCCAATACCCTTTCAGCTATTAAAAACGGTGCCGGTCGTGTTGAGGGAACTATCAACGGTATCGGTGAGCGAGCAGGAAATGCGGCCCTTGAAGAAGTAGCTGTTGCCCTTGAAATTCGGAAAGATTTCTATGATGTGACCAGTCCGATTGTTCTAAAGGAAACGCTCAATACTTCGGAATTAGTATCTCGCTTTTCTGGGATTGCCATTCCACGCAATAAGGCGGTGGTTGGTGGCAATGCCTTCTCTCATGAGTCAGGTATCCACCAAGATGGTGTCTTGAAAAATCCATTGACTTATGAAATCATTACACCTGAGTTGGTAGGAGTCAAGAAAAATTCTCTGCCACTGGGTAAACTATCCGGTCGCCATGCCTTTGTGGAAAAACTAAAAGAATTAGACTTGTATTTTGAAGAGAGTGATGTTGCGGGCCTCTTTGCTCGCTTTAAAAACCTTGCGGACAAGAAAGAAAAAATCACGGACGCAGATATTCGTGCCTTGGTAGCTGGTACAGAAATCAGCAATCGTGATGGCTTCCAATTTAAAGATTTGCGTTTGGATAGTCAGTCTGACGGAAGTATTCAGGCTCAAGTTACCTTCATCAATCAGGATGAGGAAGAAGTGGTTGTTGTGGAGTCAGGCAAGGGTTCGGTTGAGGCTGTTTTTAATGCCATTGACCAATTCTTCCAGCAGGAAATCAGCTTAGAACGCTACCATATCGACGCTATTACTGATGGGATTGATGCCCAGGCGCGTGTGCTTGTCGCCGTAGAAAACAAGGCAACGGAAACCGTCTTTAATGCCTCTGGTATTGACTTTGACGTATTGAAGGCTTCTGCAATTGCCTATATTCATGCCAATGTCATGGTACAGAAAGAAAATAGCGGACAGATTGATAAGAAACTATCTGAGAAAGAGTTGCCAACTAGCTAGGAGGAAATATGACGAAAAAAATTGTAGCCTTGGCTGGTGATGGAATCGGTCCTGAAATCATGGAGGCTGGCCTAGCAGTCCTCAAGGCTGTTACTGGGCAAGTAGGATTTGATTATGAGATTGAGGAGAGAGCTTTTGGTGGAGCTGGGATTGATGCGGCTGGCCATCCGCTACCAGAAGCTACCTTACAAGCCTGCCGTCAGGCGGATGCGATTTTGTTAGCAGCTATCGGTAGCCCTCAATATGATGATGCAGCTGTTCGACCAGAACAAGGTCTGCTTCAACTTCGGAAGGAATTGGGTCTCTTTGCCAATATCCGTCCGGTGAAAATTTTTGATAGCCTGAAAGACTATTCTCCTCTGAAAGCCGACCGGCTGGACGGTGTGGATTTGGTCATGGTACGGGAGTTGACAGGCGGAATTTATTTTGGAGAGCATATTCTGGAAACAGACCAAGCCAGCGATAGCAATACCTATCAGGCAGAAGAGATTGAACGGGTTGTCCGCTCTGCCTTTGACCTAGCCCAAAAAAGACGAAAAAAAGTCACCAGCATTGATAAACAAAATGTACTGGCGACGTCAAAATTATGGCGGAAGGTGGCGGATGAGGTGGCTAAGGACTACCCAGATGTGGTCTTGGAGCACCAGTTGGTGGATAGTGCAGCTATGCTCTTGATTACCAATCCTAGTCGATTTGATGTCTTGGTGACGGAAAATCTTTTCGGAGATATTTTGTCGGATGAGGCCAGCGTATTAACAGGAACGCTGGGGGTTCTGCCTTCTGCTAGTCATGCGGTGGCAGGCCCCAGTCTCTATGAACCTATCCATGGTTCGGCACCAGATATTGCAGGTCAGGGCATTGCCAATCCGGTCAGTATGATTCTAACTGTTGCCATGATGCTGGAAGAAAGTTTTGATTTGGTCCAAGCAGGTCAGACCATTCGCCAAGCTGTTGAAGCGGTCTTTGCACAGGGAATTTTTACTAAAGATCTAGGTGGTAGCGCCTCTACCAAAGACATGACGGAGGCTATTATAGCCCAGATTGAAAGGAGATCGCCATGAGTGGAAAATCCATTTTCGATAAGCTCTGGGCTCGCCATGTGATTACAGGGCAAGAAGGTCAACCCCAACTCCTTTATGTGGACCAGCACTATATCCATGAGGTGACTAGTCCCCAGGCCTTTGATGGTCTGCGAGAGGCCGGGCGTCAAGTCCGTCGGCCAGAATTGACCTTTGGTACATTTGACCATAATGTTCCAACGGTTAATATTTATGATATTCGTGATGTCATTTCCAAGGCTCAGATGGATGCCTTAGCTCGCAATGTGGCGGAGTTCGGCATTCCACATGCGCCACATGGATCTGCCAACCAAGGCATTGTCCACATGGTGGGACCAGAGACTGGCTTGACCCAGCCAGGGAAATTCATCGTCTGTGGAGATAGCCATACGGCAACCCACGGAGCATTCGGTGCCATTGCCTTTGGAATTGGGACAACAGAAGTAGAGCATGTCTTTGCGACTCAAACGTTGTGGCAAGTCAAACCCAAAAAGCTCTTAGTACGGTTTACAGGTAAGCCGAAAAAGGGGATATACTCCAAGGATTATGTCTTAGCATTGATTGCTAAGTATGGTGTGGCACTGGGGGTTGGTTATGTAGTCGAGTATGTGGGTGAGGCTATTGATGCTCTGACCATGGAAGAACGGATGACGATTTGTAACATGTCTATCGAGTTCGGATCCAAGATGGGGATTATGAACCCAGATCAAACCACTTTTGATTATCTAGCAGACAAGGAAAAACGGCCTAAAGACTTTGAGGTAGCGGTAGCTGATTGGAAGACATTGGTATCCGATCCAGATGCAGTTTATGATAAGGTCATTGAAATGGATGTTTCGAATCTGGCACCGATGGTAACATGGGGAACCAATCCTTCCATGGGAGTCTCGTTTGATGAGACCTTTCCTGAAGTTCGCGATATGAACGATGAACGAGCGTATAAGTACATGAACTTACAGCCTGGACAAAGTCCAAAGGACATCGAAATTGGCTATGTTTTCCTGGGGTCCTGTACCAATGCCCGTCTTTCTGACTTGCAGGTGGCCGCCAAGATTGTTGAAGGCAAACGTGTGGCAGATCATGTGACTGCAATTGTGGTTCCTGGTTCGAGGCCGGTTAAGTCAGCTGCAGAAGCACTAGGCTTAGACAAAATTTTCTTGGAAGCTGGCTTTGAATGGCGGGATCCTGGTTGCTCCATGTGTCTGGGTATGAACCCAGACAAGGTGCCGACAGGTGTCCACTGTGCATCGACTAGTAACCGAAACTTTGAGGATCGACAGGGTGTTGGATCGAGAACCCACCTTTGCAGTCCAGCCATGGCAGCAGCGGCAGCTATTGCAGGACGCTTTGTAGATGTTCGTGATTTGGAGGTGGTCTGATGGAAAAGTTTACAATCTACTCTGGGACGACTGTTCCACTCATGAATGACAACATTGATACCGATCAGATTTTGCCCAAGCAGTTTCTTAAGCTGATTGACAAGAAGGGTTTTGGCAAGTACCTCATGTATGAGTGGCGTTATTTGGATAACAAGTACACTGAGGACCCTGATTTTATCTTTAATACGGCACCATATCGTCAGGCAACGATCTTGATTACAGGGGATAACTTTGGGGCAGGTTCGTCTAGGGAGCACGCCGCTTGGGCACTAGCTGACTATGGCTTCAAGGTTATCATTGCAGGTTCCTTCGGGGATATTCATTATAACAATGACCTCAACAATGGCATCTTGCCAATCGTTCAGCCTCGTGAGGTTCGGGAGAAATTGGCTGCGCTGGCACCAACTGATGAGGTGACTGTGGATCTCTACCAGCAAAAGATTTTCTCCCCAGTCGGAGAATTTGATTTTGAGATCGATGCAGATTGGAAACACAAATTACTCAACGGTCTAGATGATATTGGGATTACCCTTCAGTATCAGGATTTGATTGAGGAGTATGAGAGGAATCGGCCAAGTTACTGGCAGGAATAAAATAAAGATAAGAAAACAAGCAGGTCGCTCTGCTATGAAACAAAAGAAAAGAGGAAATTATTATGACGAAACAAATTCACTGGGATGGCGCACTTTCACAAGAAGGTTTTGACGTTATCAAGGGTGAGGGAGGCGTGATTGTCTGTCCGACGAAGGTTGGTTACATCATCATGACTGCTGACAAGGCTGGCTTGGAGCGTAAGTTTGACGCTAAAGAGCGTAAGCGTAATAAGCCGGGCGTGGTCCTTTGTGGTAGCATGGAGGAGCTTCGTGAGTTGGCGCAGCTGACGCCTGAGATTGATGCCTTCTACCAAAAACATTGGGATGAGGACATTTTGTTGGGTTGTATCCTACCTTGGAAACCAGAGGCTTATGCTAAGTTGCAAGCCTATGGCGATGGTCGTGAAGAGTTGATGACCGACGTTCGTGGGACTTCATGCTTTGTTATCAAGTTTGGTGTGGCAGGCGAGCAGATTGCCAAGGAAATGTGGGAAAAAGAAGGTCGCATGGTCTACGCTTCTTCTGCCAATCCATCAGGTAAGGGAAATCGTGGTAAGGTAGAAGGTATCGGTGAGCGTATCGCGTCTAAAGTAGACTTGATTATCGAGGCGGATGACTATGTGGCATCTATCCAGCCAGACAAGACCATTGAAACCCGCTATGAGCAAGGGGTTATGGTGTCTATGGTAGACAAAGATGGTAAACTGATTCCAGAACAAGGTGCAGATAGCCGTTCTATCAGCCCATGCCCAGTTGTCATCCGTAAAGGTTTGGACATCGATAAAATCATGATGCACTTGTCTGATCATTTCAACTCTTGGGACTACAGACAAGGGGAATATTACTAAGATATCGTCATTTAGTTTATCTTTTATTACGTCGACGAACGAGGAAACTCCGTTTCCTTATTTCCAACTTCAAATAATTTCATCATTATTTGAACTCGCTTTGCCGTACTCCAGTTATGCTTGCGGCTCGTTGCCTAGTACTAAAAGTAAACTAAAAGACTATTATTGAGATCAATCCGAAAGGGTCGTTTTTTCTAACAGAAAAAAACTGACCGATATTTCAGTCAGTTTGGTGCTGTTTGATAAGAAATTGGAGGTTGTCGAATAGGCTTTGCTCGTCTGTCAGTTCTAAGATTTGTAACCCTTTTTCCATCAGTTCTTGCTTGTTTTGGGCTATGCCTAGATAGACATAGGCACGGGCTAGTTGGTCATAGCGTTTTTCTTTCTTGGCTAGGTCCATGAGTTTGGTGCTAAAAAAAGTAGACTTGTTGTACTGTTTTTGTTCAAGGAGAAAATAAGCAAATGATTGAAAGTATGACAATATAGTTGGCTGAATCCGCTTGTAATCCCTGTATTTTTCTAATCTTTCCAAGATGAGTTCGGCAGTATCATCGATAACATCAAGTGAGAGCATGTGTGACAAGAGAGTACCTGCCAAGATAATATCGTTATGATACCAGTTATCGTATTGTTCTAGTTGAGACCATAAAAGTTTAGAAAGGTTTCCAGCATCGTCTGAAAGCTGGGTGATAGAAGAACTTTTTCGGATAGCTACAACGGTCTCCAGGAGTAGGCACTTTCTGTGAATAGGAATATCATTGGGTTCTTTTTTTAAATGGTCGTGGCAACAGTTTATCAAATCCTCCATCATCTTAGTTGTTGGGTTTCTGAGATTATCTATATCATAGAGCAATTGTTGGCGTTGGCTGGGCTGGTAGTAGTTACAGAGGTATTCAAATTCCTCGAAGGTCATATCTACTTGCTTGAGCAAGAAGCGCATGAGCTCATAGCTGGGAATGGTTTGATTATTCTCAAAGCGAACCAAGGTCGTGCGATTGAGATAATCACCACAAACCTGCTCTTGACTCAAATGCTTGCTTTTCCGAATGCTCTTATAGACACTTCCGTAATCCCACCGCATAAACTACTCCTTGAAAAAATGTGATTATTTGCAACAAAAATAATAAACTTTATAAAAATAGTATATCATATTGGTAGAAAATATACAGAGATTTCTATCAAGTAGAAAGGAAAAAGAAGAGCGGAAACGATATTCTTGGTAGGAGTTGAGGTATTCAAGAAAAATCCCATCAGAGAGGAGGAAAGGATGAAAAAGAAGGTTGCATATATGACAATTGCTATATTGGTCTTACTTATATCGGTCGTTCGTATTTTGAGTGAGCCAGATAAGAATCCATTTGAAACCCAGCCGACAACTCATCTGGTGGGGTAGGGAATTTAGAAAATTGTAAGTACGGTGTTAATATGGGAAAAGTTTGAAAAGAATATTATTTTATTCAATATATATCTTAACAGCGCTTGCTTTGCTGACATATGGTTTGTATTTATCTTTTTTTAAAAGATAAATGTCCGTCATTTCAAGTAACATTTCTGGCACTGCTAGGATTAGTTATAGGTTACGTAGTTATAGGAGGTAAGGTAAAATGAAGAAAATAACGATTACTGTAGCTTTGTTATAGCTATTGTTGCAATTTTTTATTTCTATCAATACATATGCTTTGTCGAGTGATTTTATTAATAATACTGAAATTGTTTCAAACAAAGATTCTTATGAATTGGAGATTCCAGAAAATATCGCAGATACTGAGATCATATTAGAGAGTGAGTCAAAGAATATATATAAACTGGAGAATATGGTCGAACTCACAAACTCTGAAGGGGATACGTTTGTTGCCGATGGTATCGTTGAGAGTGAAATAACTTCAGAAGAAATTGATGGAATTTCTGGGGTTACTTCTTACCAGGTTGATCTTTCAGACTTGGAAAACGTAAGTGAGAAAGACTCATTCATAAATACGTTAAGTTCATTTTTTGTTACAAAGGTATATGCGGATAGTGATAATGTTTCGACGAACAGTACTTGGGATAAATCAATAAGTGTAAAACTGAATATGACTGTTAATTGGAAAAAATATGATTCAGGACATATAAACATTACAAATGTATCTGGAGGTTATAGTAGATCTGATTCTACCGTGTCCATTACTGGATCTAGTGTCTTTGTCATACAAGGAATGACTTCTGACGAACAGTCAAGAACTTTTAATCCTGGGACTAGAAATAGCTGGTCTTACGCTACTGGTTTCTCTAAAGTAGGGAATACAGGTTGGCCAACTAGAAAATACGCTGAATATACAGTCTATCTAAAAAGAGGTAGTTCTACATGGCAAGTTGAGTTGGGAAATTACTTAGGGGGATATGATGAAGCAAGTTAAAAAGTATATCATTGAGTGCTGTTTTTTGTTAAGTTTTGTATTACCATTTATTAAACACACCGCTACTCATAATGGAGTAGAACAGATTAAAATATATACAGGCATTCATTTTTTATTAAATTACTTTTATATATTACTGCCAGCAATTGCATGCTATGTTGTATTTCTATATTTAAAGAAGTCGTATTTGAAATACCTAGCAATTGTTTTATATGGTTGTTTCATAGTGTTAGGAATAACTTCAGGAGACATATTAAAAGTTGCTCCAGTGGATTATTACCGTTTATTGTCAGCTCTCATTCCTGAAACAATATTAATTGGATTACCAATAAATATTGTCCTAGGAATAGTGCTCATCTCAAAAATATTTTTTAAAAGGACGTAAAAGTCGAGACTGTAAAATATTTTTGACTTCGTGTATAACACTACTTATTATAGAAAAGAAAAACTGGCTGAAAATAGATTCAGTCAGTTTCTTAAGTTTATTCAATCACCAGCATGCCTTCTTTAACGGCAAATGGGTGTTCCGGGTCAATGCGGTCGTAGAACATGACACCGTTGAGGTGGTCGATTTCGTGTTGGACCACGATTGCATTAAAGCCTTTGAGTTTGATGCGGTGCTTTTCTCCGTTTTTGTCCATGTAATCAACAGTCACACGCGCGTGGCGGACTACGTAGCCTTGGACTTCGCGGTCAACAGATAGGCAACCTTCGCCCCCTTCCATAGCCGCTTCTTGGACAGAATGAGCCACGATTTTAGGATTGTACAATACTTCTTGGAGGGAGTAGGCTTGGGCAGGTGGATGTCCTTCCTCGTCCTCTGGGTTTGGTACTAAAACAGCGATGATGCGTTTAGAAACATCCAATTGGGGAGCTGCAAGACCAACTCCGCCACGGAGTTTCATTTTTTCAGCCATGACAGGATCCTGAGAATGTTTGAGGAATTGCATCATTTTCTCACCTAAAATCACTTCTTGATCAGAAAGTGGAAATTGGACTTCCTCTGCAACTTGGCGTAGGGTTGGATGCCCTTCACGTATGATGTCATCCATGTCAATCAAATGGGCAGGTTTTGTAAGGTTTTCAATTATAGACATACTTCTCTCCTTTGGGTATTATTAAAATAAGTATAGCATGAAATGAGAGAGAATAAAAGCTTCACTCGCCTATCTATTCTGTAGTAAATCTGCTATACTATAGTAAAAGACGAACGTTGAAAGGGAGTATTATGAAAAGAATTTTAGAAAAAGCCAGCCTGTTGGCCTTATCCACCATGCTGGTATCAACATTTGCAGTATCCCCTGCTATTCCACAGATGATTGACCATTTTGCCCGAGAAGGGATTGCGGCCAGTCAAGTAGAAAACTTAATTACAGTTACCTCATTTGCTATTATGGCAGCCCTCTTGATGAATGGTCTGATTGTTCGATTTATTTCTGAACGGAATATTATCATTCTTGGGTTGTTACTCCTTGCTATCGGTGGTTCCATGCCTATGTTTTTGTCGGCCTTCCCAATGATTTTCTTGGCTAGGATTTTGCTGGGATTAGGGATTGGTCTGATAAATGCACGAGCCATTAACATTATTGGTAATTTTTTCACCGGTCAAGAACGTGTGCAGATGATGGGATTGCGCGGCTCGGCAGAAGTGTTGGGAAGTGCAGGCTTGACCCTATTGGTGGGATGGTTGACTCAATTTGGCTGGCAACCAGCCTTTATGGTCTATCTCTTTGCTTTGGTTGTTTTAGCCCTCTTTTTATTGTTTGTACCCCAAGAAGAGTTTGTGGCACATAGCGAGTTAAAAAATGATAGTGGTTCTAAGGTCAAACTGGATAAGAAAATGTGGCAAATGGGAATATACCTCGCATTTTTGGCTTTCTTTGTTATCAATGTCAATACTTTCTTGACCATTCGGATTCCACAGATTGTTTTGGACAAGGGAATTGGGACTGCTCAGCAAGCTAGTCTGATTCTCAGTTTGATGCAAATAATGGGGATTGTGGCAGGGACGGTTTTTAGTAGCTTGGTTGGCCGCTTGAAGGACTGGCTTTTAGCAGTTTCCTATGTAATTTTTGGACTCGCAGTTATCGGCATTGCCTTTGCGGATAATCTTTGGGTGTTAGGCCTCGGCGGTATGGTATCAGGATTTTTCTACAGTATTGTTCTGACCATAGTTTTCAGCCAAGTAACGGACAGAGCAACCAAAGCTTTTCTTAATACAGTAATGACGATTGTTTTGATGGGCTGTAATATTGGCGGGGCAACATCTGCAATCTTACCAACCTTTCTGGAAAAACTCAACCCAACACCAACTGGTGCCTTTGGTATCTATGCTATCGGTTGCGCTTTGATAAGTGCAGGTTTAATCTATCAACAAATAAAGAAATAGGGAGTGGATTTCCGCTCCTTTTGGTATAATGGTCTTATGTTAGAACACAATCGACTCAATCAATTAATGTTGCGTTTCCCTGAAGATGTCCAGCTGATTTTTAATGAAATGATCCCTTCTTATCAATTGGGTTATGCTGACTATGTCTATCAGACAGACGATGTTGCTACTCAGAACCGACGAATTAAAAATCTTGCTAAAAATTTTCGGAAGATGGATTACTTTTACGTAATGTCTTTACCGCAAGATTTGGCGTTGGAAATTGCCAACCAGTGGCAGTATCCGTCGCCATATGATTTTTATTCAGTGAGCTCTCAATCAGAAACGTATACCCAGATCATAACGCCAGAGGCGCGTGGAGACCGGTTTTTTGCAGTCATTCGCAATGCAGCCCTCATGGGTTACTTTCAAGTGGAGCAAGTTGATAAGGAACTCAGCCTTCACTTAGGGATGAAGCCGTCTTTGATGGGACAGGGAAATGGCAGAGCTTTCTATCAGACGATTGAAGACTACATTGTTGAACATTATCATCCAGAGCAACTTAGCCTAAGTGTAGCCATATGTAACCAACGAGCTCAAGCTCTCTTTCGAGCAGTTGGATTTTCTGTAAACGGTCATAGTATTCAAGTTTGTGGTGGAAACCACTATGAATGTGTCAGAATGGAAAAGAAATTAGCATGCGATTAGATAAATTTTTGGTAGACTGTGGCGTTGGTAGTCGGACAGAGGTCAAGAAATTCCTGAAAAACAAGCAAGTCACAGTCAACGGCCAAGTAGAGACGTCTCCTAAACAACAAATAAATGAACAGGTGGATCTGGTAGCAGTAGCTGGCGACATTCTCCATCATGAACAATTTGTTTACTACCTTCTCAATAAACCCAAAGGAGTTATCTCAGCAACTGAAGATGACCACCACCGGACTGTTTTAGATTTATTGGATGAAATAGCTCAACATAAGGAAGTTTTTCCAGTAGGACGCTTGGACATCGATACCCATGGCTTGCTCCTTTTGACCAATAATGGCAAATTAGCCCATGCCATGCTCTCTCCTAAAAAACATGTTGATAAACTCTACCGTGCACAGATTGACGGGATTATGACCCAAGGGGATGTCGAGCGATTTGCGGCAGGAATTGATCTAAAAGATTTTACCTGTCAGCCAGCCCAGTTGACTATCCTATCGACAGATGAGGTCAAAGAGACTTCACTGGTTGACATTACCATCCGAGAAGGAAAGTTTCATCAGGTCAAACGGATGGTGCAGGCTTGTGGCAAGATGGTGACAGATTTGCAACGATTATCAATGGGGCCCTTATGGTTAGATTCCGAACTAGCGATTGGAAAATACCGAAGATTAACAGCTGACGAATTGAAGCAATTAGAAGTGTTTGGTGTGGAATTATAGATGATAAAAAAGACTCGCTTCCGGGTTTGAACCGCACCCCAAAAGTTAGACAGAAAAAATCTAACTTTTGGGGTGCTATTTTTATGAAATTGAGCTATGAAGACAAAATCGAAATCTATGAACTACGTCAAAGTGGTCAGTCTATCAAGAACTTGTCAAAACAGTTTAATATTGCAGAATCTGTTATCCAATATATGCTTCGACTGATCGATAGGTATGGAATAAACATTGTCAAGAAAGGAAAGAATACCTATTATTCTCCAGAACTCAAGCAGGAAATGATTGATAAAGTACTTCTTGATAAGCAGTCAGTCCTCTCCGTCTCGCTTGACTACGCCCTGCCAAATCGTGGAACTCTTCCAAACTGGATAGCACAATACAAGAAAAACGGGTATACTATTGTTGAGAAAACAAGAGGGAGGCCACCAAAGATGGGGCGTAAACCAAAGAAAACCTGGGAAGAGATGACGGAGTTAGAGCGACTTCAGGAGGAAAATGAGCGCTTACGCACTGAGGTGGCTTACCTAAAAAAGTTGAGGGAGCTTCGTTTAAGGGACGAAGCCAGAGAGCAAGAAAGGCTCAAACAGTTAGAGAGATGGTCGCAGAAGGATTCCGACTAGATATACTGCTGGTTATTTCTCAATTAGCTCCTTCTACCTATTACTATCAAGTCAAGCAACTGGATAAACCAGATAAAGATAAGGAGTTAAAAGCTGAAATTCAAGCCATTTACGATGAACATAAGGGAAACTATGGTTACCGTCGCATTCACCTTGAGTTAAGAAATCGTGGATTTTCTGTCAATCATAAGAAAGTACAACGGCTGATGAAGGAGCTAGGATTGACTGCTCGTATTCGTCGACGTAAGAAATACAAGTCTTACAAGGGGGATGTGGGCAAGAAATCTCCCAATCTCATTGAAAAAATCTTTGAAGGAGCTAAGCCTTTTGAGAAGTGCTATACAGATGTGACTGAGTTCACTCTGCCAATTTGTTCTGAAAAACTCTATCTATCACCTGTTCTGGATGGCTATAATAGCGAAATTATTGCTTTTGCCTTGTCACGTTCTCCCAACCTCATACAAGTCAAGACTATGCTTGATAAAGCCTTTCCTGAGGAAACTTACCCAAATACCATTCTCCATAGCGACCAAGGTTGGCAATACCAACATGAAGCTTATCATCGTTTTCTTGCCAGTAAAGGCATACGTCCGTCCATGTCTCGCAAGGGAACTAGCACGGATAATGGCATGATGGAGTCCTTCTTTGGCATTTTGAAAACAGAAATGTTTTACGGATTTGAGAAGAATTTCAAGTCACTGGACCAACTAGAGCAAGCTATCACTGATTATATTTTTTACTACAACAATAAACGCATTAAAGCAAAACTAAAAGGACTTAGTCCTGTTCAGTACAGAACTAAATCCTTTCACTAATATTTTTTGTCTAACTTTTTGGGGTCAGTACATTTTGGAAGCAAGTCTTTTTAAATATCCGCAGGTGCAAAAACAACCTGACCATCTTGGAATTTTTCAATACGAGCGAGTGAAGTAACAGGGACACCTGCATCTATCAAGAGTTGACGTCCGTCTTGGAAGGATTTTTCGATGATGATACCAACTCCTATTACCTGAGCACCAGCCTGTTGGATAATATCAATCAAGCCTTTTGCTGCTTGTCCATTGGCCAAAAAATCATCAACGATTAGAACCCGATCTTCCGGCGACAAAAACTTGCTAGCAATAGAAACGGTACTGGTTACTTGCTTGGTGAAGGAGTAGACTTCAGATGTCAAGATTCCTTCTGTCATCGTAATATTTTTATGTTTTTTAGCAAAAATCATTGGCACATCTAAACTTTCAGCGACATAAACAGCTGGAGCAATGCCGGATGCCTCAATAGTGACAACTTTTGTAATTTGCTTAGAACGGTATGCTTCTGCTAACACTTGTCCCATTTCTTTCATCAATTTAAAATCAACCTGATGGGTCAGGAATGAATCAACTTTTAAAATATTTTCTCCTAACACCTGACCATCTTTTAAAATACGTTCTTCCAAAATTTTCATAATTCTTCCTCCAAATGATTCCTTGGTGTATTATAGCATTTTTTTATCATAAGCAAAACAATAAACGAATTATTGTTATAAAAACATGTAAAAAAACACGTTAAACGACCAAAAGACGAACATAAACAAAAAAATATCGCAGATTGTATTGAAATAAGCAAATCTTTATGATAGACTAAAAAATATTATTTAGGAACAAAAAAGGAGAAACAATGTCTCAGAAAACAACAAATGAACATTCATCAGAAATGCTCTATGGAATTGATGAACAACCGCCAAAAGGCATGGCTGTGTTGCTTGCTTTTCAGCATATCTTAGCAGCTTTTGCTGGCATCATCGCGGTGCCACTTGTCGTTGCAAGTGCTTTGGGGTTATCAGTAGAAGATACTTCTATTATGGTATCGGCCTCAATCTTTGTTGCTGGGATTGCAACTATTTTGCAATCTAAAGGTGTTGGCCCGGTAGGTTCACGTGTCTCTGGAATGATGGGAACGGATTTTACCTTTGCCAATCCAGCTATCAGTGTTGGTAGCCAATTGGGAATTGCTGGTATCGTGGGTGCAACCATTGCGGGTTCATTTGTTGAAATCGTTTTGAGTCGTTTTGTGAAACCCTTGATGCGTTTCTTTCCGCCATTGATTACAGGGACCGTTGTTTCCCTCATCGGTATTACCCTCATGCCAGTGAGTATGGACTGGGCAGCTGGTGGTGCTGGAGCTACAGATTATGCCTCTGTTGAAAATATCAGTATTGCCTTTATCGTCTTGGTCTTTACTCTGGCATTGAATCATTATGGAAAAGGAATGCTGAAAACGGCCTCTGTCTTCTTCGGGATGGTCTTTGGATATGTCCTCTGTATTCTGCTTGGAAAAGTAGATATGTCTGCTGTTGGAGAGGCAGCCTGGTTTGCTCTTCCTAAAATTTTCCATTACGGTGTAAAATTTGACCTATCTTCGATTTTGGCCTTTATTCCTGCTTATGTTGTATCCTTGATTGGTACGGTAGGGATTATGATGGCAATTGGAGAAGCATCTAACCAAAAAATTTCTTCTGAGCGGGCAGCAAATGGTGTTCTGGCAGATGGTGTTGGTTCCTTGATTGCTGGTATCTTTGGTGCAGGTCCAAATACAGCCTTTTCACAAAATGTTGGTCTCATTACCTTAACAAAAGTTGCTAGTCGTCATGTCATGATTATTGCGGGTGTTATTCTTACTTTACTTGGTGTCTTTCCAAAATTGTCTGCCTTGATTTCCATCATGCCTCAGCCTGTTCTTGGTGGTGTTGGAATTATCATGTTCGGTTTGGTCGCTGCTCAAGGGATTAAGACTCTTGCAACTGTAAAAATTGGTGACCGTGAGCTCTTGATTATTTCTATTGCCTTTGCGCTTGGTATCGGTGTGACGGTACGTCCAGAATTGTTGAGCCATCTTCCGTCAGCGCTACAAATGGTCTTATCTTCAGGGATTTCTACAGGTACCTTAGCTGCACTGATTTTGAACATGGTTTTAAAAGAAAAATAATATTCAGATAGGCTATCCTCGTGATAGTCTATTCTTATAGATGGTCATAATTTATTGGTATTGGCCGAGAGAATTTGGTTTTGGTATACTAATAGTTAATGGTGAAAAGGAGGTATAAATGACACACTTTAGAGCAAGTATTGAGCAAGCTGGGCAATTGAATCAGTTCTATCAGGTACAAAATGCCTCTGTAGCAGGATTTTCGATTGGGATTATCACTATTGATTTTAACTATGTCAAGTTGCCGGGTAATGTAGCCAACGCGACTACTTTTTCTTTTCCAGTTGTCTATGAGGATATTGTTTTGGAAATTGAGGATCTGTTCAATGGTGAGGAGAAACTGTTGGGAATGGTCATTGAGGCAGCTAAGAAGTTAGAGAAAAAGGGTGTGCGAGCCATTGTAGGCGCCTGTGGTTACTTTAACCATTTTCAGGAGCAGGTGCGAGATGCTGTAGCAGTTCCTGTCTATTTGTCTAGTGTGCTTCAAATTCCCTTGATTAAAATGGGACTCAAACCAGACCAGAAAATTGCGGTACTAGTAGCAGATGGTGAGGGAGCGAGTGCAGACTTTTTCGCCAAAGCCAACGCTTCCATTTCAGACTGTATTGTCAAAGAGATAGGTAGTCTGGATAGTTTCGCTCCAATTCGTTACAACAAGCCATTTTTGGACAACGGCCGTTTGAAGTCAGACTTAGTAGCAGTTGTTCAGGATTTGCAAGCCAATCACCCAGAAATTGGTGCCATTTTGCTGGAATGCAGTGACCTGCCACCCTATGCAGCAGCCCTTCATAGAGAAACAGGACTACCGGTTTTTGATTTTACTACTTTGATTAACTGGGTCCATTCAGCAGTCGTTCGCAGAGAATTTTATGGATATATGTAACAGAAAACTCCGATTAGAAACATCTAGTCGGAGTTCTTGCTTATTCAGCTTGTTGGTCATGGTGCCACTCTCCCCAGTCTGACATAGAGTCGAGGATTGGTTTCAAGGAACGACCTTATATCCTATTGCCAGTCATTCTGAGTAAGGAGAGATAGAAGGAAAATTTAGCCCAAATATGAAGTTCTTGACTTACTTGTTCTTATGGTTGATAATAGAAAAAAATAGAGTAGAGCATGTCAATGTTTAAATACCTTCGCGCTGTGCCCCTGATTCTTGTAGCTGGAGCAGTAGTTTATTTTTCAATCATTATCTGTCTGGACAATGGTGATTGGACCTATATTTTTGCTAGAGTGTTTGGCATGGATGCAGAACATGCCAATAATTTGGCCTATATCGCCATAGCCATTCAATCCCTGTTTTTCACCTCAGACTGGTTTTACAAACGAATCCGTACTTTTCTCAATCGTCGATTGGAAAACGCCAAGGGTCTCAATCGGCAAATTTATCTGGGATATAAGGCTGGGATTGAGTTCTTAATGGCCCTTCCTAAACGGCCCATCTTATTTAGTTTTTACCTACTTTTGACCATTTTGGAAAACTTAGGTGTGATTAATAGTGCAAAAGACTATGCAGTTGTGGTTATTTTTATTATCGCAGTGGATCGTGTGACTAAAATTTGGCCAGAAGAAAAACGACGAATGGTCGAATTTAGCCAGAAAATCAAGAGACGGATTAAGAGTGTAGAATAAGCGAAGAGGTGCATATATATTTTAAGGAGGCGGTTTTGTCTTCTTTTTTTGAAAAAAGAAGACAAAGTGTGAGATATATATTGCATAATGAAAAATATAGTGTATAATAAAGTTATAAAAATGTACAGGAGGATGGCTATGGCATGAAAAATATTCGTTTAAAGTTAGCGCGTGTGGAAAAAGATATGACCCAAGGGGGCTTGGCGGAAGCTATAGGAGTGACCCGCCAGACCATCGGTCTGATTGAGGCGGGAAAATATAATCCCAGTCTAAGTCTTTGTTTATCAATTTGCCACTGTTTAGGGAAAAGTTTAGATCAATTATTTTGGGAGGAACCAACTAATGAAAAAAATTGTGACTGATGAGCGTGTTCGACAAGAAGAAAACCAAGTCTTTGCCTGGGTAGGCAGGACCATGAATTTTCTTTTGCCCCTCTCATTTCTCATCAAGAGCCTGGTCTTAAAATGGCCTTTTGATACCTATGTTTTTGAACTGTTTGCCATGTTGGTAGTTTCAGTCTATCTCTTTTACGGTTATTGGAGGAAGGGGCTTGATATGGAACGGGGAACTTCTTGGCAGGGTTACCTTTACATAGGAGTGGTAATTGCTGGGACAACGATTTTAATGGCTTGGACCAACTACCAGACCTATGGACAGCATTATTCTGGTGTCTGGGATTGGCATTTTTGGGCGGTGATTTTGATATTCTTTCTTTCTATCACAAGTCTCATTTTCTTACTGGCGAATCTTCTCTCTTGGGCGAATAAGTACCGTCAGAAGCAGGTGGAAAAAGAGCTGGTAGATGAACTCGAATAAGCAATCGAGTTCTTATCCTCGCTCTGCCATTTTCCTAAAAAATAAAACTTTTTAAAATTCCTTGCCAAAATCCGAAAGATTATGATACAATACCAAAAGCGTAGGTTTTTAAACTCATCCCGTGAGGTGAGAAAGACAACAGGATAATTCATTAAGGGCCTATGACTATGTAAATTTAGAAAGTCTGGGTCTTTTTGTGTACCCAGAGCGGGAGAATGATGACTACAAAAGCCAACCTTTTGTTTGATGTCCATGAGAAACCAGCTCCTTTTCAAGGGATTTTGCTCAGTTTCCAACACGTGTTTGCCATGTTCGGTGCAACGATTTTAGTGCCTTTGATTTTGGGAATGCCCGTATCCGTGGCCCTATTTGCATCTGGTATTGGAACCCTGATTTACCAAGTAGCTACTCAATTTAAAGTACCGGTTTATCTTGGTTCTTCATTTGCTTATATTTCAGCTATGGCCTTAGCTATTAAAGAAATGGGCGGAGATGTCTCAGCAGCACAAACAGGTATTTTCTTTGTTGGTCTGATTTATGTACTGATTGCAGGGCTTGTCAAAGCCATTGGTACAAAATGGATTGATACTCTATTACCACCCGTGGTTATTGGGCCTATGATTATCGTTATCGGTCTTGGTCTTGCCAATTCGGCAGTTACTTCTGCAGGTTTTGTGGCGGATGGTGACTGGAAAAATGTTGTTGTAGCTATTGTCACTTTCTTGATCGCGGCTTTTGTCAATACCAAAGGGAAAGGCTTCGCCAAGATTGTTCCATTCTTAATTGCCATCATCGGTGGTTATATTGTTGCTCTCTTGCTTGGTCTGGTGGATTTCACACCTGTGCTCGAAGCAGCATGGTTTGAGTTGCCAGGATTCTATTTACCATTTGAAACAGGTGTATTCAAATCGTATAATTTTTACTTCGGACCTGAGATGGTTGCTATTTTACCAATTGCTGTAGTTACTGTAGCTGAACATATCGGTGACCATACAGTTCTCAGCCAAATCTGTGGTCGTCAGTTCTTGAAAAACCCAGGTCTCAGTCGTACCTTGATTGGTGATGGTGTAGCGACAGCTGTTTCAGCTTTAATTGGGGGTCCTGCCAATACGACTTACGGAGAAAATACAGGGGTTATCGGTATGACTCGCATCGCGTCAGTATCGGTTATTCGCAATGCTGCTTTGATTGCAATTGCTTTCTCATTCTTGGGTAAATTTACAGCTCTCATTTCTACCATTCCAAGTGCCGTTCTCGGGGGAATGTCCATCTTACTATATGGTGTTATTGCATCAAATGGTTTGAAAGTATTGATTGAAAGTCGAGTAGATTTCGGTCAAGTTCGTAACTTAATTGTTGCAAGTTCTATGTTGGTATTAGGACTTGGTGGTGCAGTTCTGAATATTGGTGCAATTACCCTTTCAGGAACAGCCCTCTCGGCAATCGTTGGGATTATCCTTAACCTCATTTTGCCCAAAGCTGAAAAAGCCAAGTAATTACACTCAATTTTGAAGTCAGCTCAGGCTGGCTTTTTTTTTGGATTGTGGTATAGTAAAGGGAAAAAGGTGAAGCTCATGAAAGAATTAGCAAAAGAAATGTATAGCAATACTCTTCATATTTGGTATGAGACAGATGTAATGGCAGACCACGAATATGGTCGTATTTTTGATACTAGTTCAGTCAGCTTAAATGAAGTTGCGGTCAGAATACAGGCAGATGTTGTGGACAATCCAAGTGTAGAAGCTATCTATTGGTATATGGGGCAAGGGTTGGATCAAATCGTGCTGATGGCTCGTTACCAAAAAGACAGATTGCAGGTTCAAGTGAATCTCAAGGATTTCGATTTTGCCTTGCATGTAGATGCGATTGAAATATGGAAAAATGACTTAATTGAAACAGTTCAAACAGTTCTTTCGGAGAGATAGCAGAGCAGCTCAGCAATTGCTCAAATCAGTTGACAAAAGCACCGTTCCTTGATAGAATGGATAAGGTCCAAAAGGACAAATCTAGCTTTTTCTTGGTCACGGGTCGCCAACCTGTCACTCGGATTGAGCTCAATAAAAAGGAGTATACATTATGGCAATCTCAAAAGAGAAAAAAAATGAAATCATGGCACAATATGCGCGTCATGAAGGCGACACAGGTTCAGTTGAAGTACAAGTAGCAGTACTTACTTGGGAAATCAACCACCTTAACGACCATATCAAACAACACAAAAAAGACCACGCTACTTACCGTGGTTTGATGAAAAAAATCGGTCACCGTCGTAACTTGTTGGCATACCTTCGCCGCACAGACGTTAACCGTTACCGTGAGTTGATCAGCTCACTCGGACTTCGTCGTTAATTCAAG
>ERZ650302.40-NODE-40-length-51427-cov-11.962879_pt1 | contig 51427 bp, 45 predicted proteins | sample MGYA00376238_ERZ650302 | MGnify/ENA primary metagenome ERZ650302 (study PRJEB26733, sample SAMN07839298) | wastewater metagenome | biome: urban; feature: wastewater treatment plant; material: waste water | place: USA: North Carolina | collected 2016-04-28 ... | reverse complement strand
ATGCCAGGAGATTATGCTCCCTTACCCTCATGTAACAATGTTGTGGCTGCCACAGTCACTCAGTCGGGTAATGCGGAGTGGTATATTATGACTCGCTCAAGATTACACGAAACTTTATATGTGGGTGATTCTAATGTCACTGCAAATGTCAATGGCGGATATGGTGGTATTGTCAATCAATATGCGTATGGCCTTTCCGGTGCAGCGATTATTGCAGGAAATTTAACATTCAAAGTCACTGGAAATGGAAATATTAATGGTCTAGGTACTCATTCAAATGTGAATATGACCACAAAAAATGTGATTTTGAACCTGACGGATAACTACACGGCGGGTTCTAACAACAGTGGGTATGTTGCACAGTACGGTGTTTTGACTGGTTCTACGGTGGATTCTGGTGAACGTGCTACCTACAATGGTCAGTATTCAACGATTACCACTGAGAATTTAACGATTAATCAAACGGCAACGGGTGGTTGGTTCAATCCGATTTTGAATAATGGCATACGCGCGATTCAAGGTGCCAATCAAAATTTGGGCAATGGTTCTGCTGGACAAGTGATTGTCAATGGTAATTTGGACATGACACTGACAGGTAATCGCTCAATTGGTATCTATGTTTCGGGCAATCAAAGCAATCATGGTGATGCAACTGCTGCAGGCAGTAACGGTGCCCTTACACCTAAAGTAATTCTCAATAATGATGCTACTATTACTATCAATAAAGGTACAGACTCTTCTTTCTCGGTGTGGGATAGTCATGGAATTAAGTTGGGCAAAGTCCGTTATGCAGGCGAAGGAGCAGGTATTTTAGAATCGCATGGAAATTTAAAAATTGATACTACAAATGCGCTTCAAGGTGGTGGTATTAAAATGATGCGTAACTCGATTTTTGATGCTTCAGACAGCAAGTCGAGTACTGAAGTTAAAACCAATGGCTATGCTTTGGAAATAGGAGGCCATGATGATCAAGCAAGAAATGGCTCAACGACTACTTTTGAGCAAGCGGCATCGCATGGAGTAAGCGCAAGCTTTAATAATGCGGTATTCACCACCATGGGCACGAGTGTTGATCCTTTAATTAAAGGCACCGGTACACGTCGAGATTTAATTTTTGTCGATCAGGGGCAAGTTGATACCAAACTTAATTTTACGGGTGCAAATACCAACCTAACCGCCAACGCCAACGGCTATATTCTCAATGTGAGTGGGAACTATACAGCACTTAACTATTCATATTATTCAAATACATACGATGCTTCTGGGGTTGAATTACAGGGGCAAAATCTGTTTCAAGGCTCATCCGTTACTTTCAATGCGAGTGATGCGGGAAGCATGACGGGTTTGGTTTATAAAGGGTTGGTTAAAAATACGCAAACATTGGATTCAAGTAAAACGCCAATGCTTAATTTAAATCTAAGCAATGGTTTTACGTGGAATTTGAATGCGAATGCATCGGCTCCCAATGGTGACAAAACCACTGCACTTTTTGATACTGCTACTATATCCAGCGGTGCTGTTATTAATGGCGCATTTGACGACGCTGGTAATAATAACTACATCCTGTCTGGTAACGTCGTGAGCAATGGTGGTGTGATTAATTTGGATAATGCAACCCATGCAAAATATAACGATGTATTAACAATTAATGGAAATTATACAGGATCAAATGGAGCATTGGTTAAGATGAATACATTATGGAACGCACCAGGCGATACAGAAATTACTGTGGCAGAAGGTGGAGCTGATTCTGAATCAGATGTATTGCATATAACTGGTACAGCAGACGGAACAACAACAGTAAATCCAATAGCTAGTAATGGAACAAATTATGTGCTAGATGGTAGTGTTCAGCAGTTAACTAAGATAATAAATACAGTACCTGTAATCATTGTTGATACTACTAATGCAGCAGGAACATTTGTGGGAACAGCACAAACAACAGGAGCAACAGAAGTACAATTAACAAGTAGAATAGCAGCAAATGGTGGAAGAGAGTATTATTGGACAATGGCAGCAATGCCAATAGTGGATCCGGTGGATCCAGTAGATCCAGTAACACCAACGCCGATATATAACCCAAGTGTACCAGGTTATGTTGAAACACCACGCGTAGATATGGAATTAGGATACGCAACACTAAGAACATTACATGAAAGAAGAGGAGAAAATCAAACTTTAGCATGGGATGAGTGTGGTGATTGTGGATTAGAAGCAAAAGGACAAGTATGGGCACGTATATTTGGAAGTCACCTTGAACAAGATGGGAAAACACGTTTTGGAATGGACACAGATACCTATGGAATACAGGCAGGATATGATTTCACAGTAAAACGAAATGATAAAGATGGACATAGATTAACTGGATTATATTTTGCTTATGGAAGAGCAAATACTGATTTCTCTGATAAATATAGAGCAGTAAATGGAATAATAAGTGATGATAAATATACAGGAAATGGGAAAACAGATGCGTACAGTTTAGGAATAACGAATACTTACTATAAATCAAATGGAACATACCTAGATTTAGTAGGGCAAGCTTCATTTTTACAAAATAAATATGACTCAAGAAGTAATGTAACAGCTAATAATAACGGCTTTGGGTTAATATTATCAGCAGAAGTAGGAAGACCTTATGCAATAAATGATCATACACCAGGTGAAACTGGATGGCTAATAGAACCACAAGCACAATTAATATATCAATACTTGAAACTAGATAAATTTAGTGATGGAACAAGAAATATTGATCAAAATAGTCAATCTGGATTAAGAGGAAGAATAGGATTCCGTATAGCACGTAATTCAGAAGCTAAAAATTATCAAACTAACACATTCTATGGTGTTGCAAATGTATGGCATGATTTCTTAAATCCAAAAGAAGTTAATATTGGAGAAGATGGATTGAAAGAAACATATGCATCAACATGGGGAGAAATAGGACTAGGAATACAATTCCCACTAGCAAAAGAGTTATACTTATATTCTGATGCACGTTATGAGCGTAGTTTTGGCGGAGCAGACAGAGATGGGTATAGAGGAACATTGGGACTTAAATACACATGGAAGTAAAATAAAAATATGAGATAGAAAGGAAGATATTATGAAAAATAAAATGTTTTTATTAATACTGGCGTTAAGTTTCAGTATTCTAGCTATTGCTAGGGATGTAGACCAGAAATGGTGCCCACCTAAAGAAGAAAAAGTAGTAGTAGTTGAAGAAAAAGTGGTTGAAGAAAAACCTGTAGTAGAAAAAATAAATTTATCTGCAGATGCATTATTCAAATTTGATAAATCAACTATAGATGAAATGCTACCTGAAGGGAAAGCAACACTTGATAATTTGATAAAACAAATAACAGAGGGATATGTAAGTGTAGATAGTATAGTATTAGTAGGTCATACAGACAGACTTGGTAGTGAAACTTACAATTATGATTTAGGATTAAAAAGAGCACAAACAGTAAAATCTTATTTGGAACAAAATGGGGTAACTGCACCAATAAGTGCAGCAAGTGCAGGAGAAACACAGCCAATAACAACAGGATGTATAGGTACAAAATCAACAACGGAATTGAAAGCATGTTTACAACCAGATAGAAGAGTAACAGTAGAAATAACAGGGATCAAGAAGAAAAAGTAATAAATAACTAGAAAAGGGGCAATATATATTGCCCCTTTTTTGATGATTTTATTATCCCCAAGGAATTTCATTCATTACAACTTTTGCACTTAATTCAAGAACATTTCTGTTTGGATAGTCTGAAGGGTACGAAGCGTCTAATTTTTGTTCAAATACGCCTGATTCAGAGCAGTTAAGAAATCTTTGGGATCTCGTGCACCTGATATTGCGTATTTATTATCTATTACAAAAAATGGGATAATATTAATTCCTAATTGTTTTGCAATAATTTCATTATTTTCAATTTCTTTATCTAGAACTCCACTTGATAATTGATTTTCAAAATCATTCATATCAAGCCCTACTTTAGCTGCAATACTAATTAAATCATCTTCATTTCCAATATCTAGACCTTCTTCAAAATATCCTTTTGAAAAATACTTAATAATTGATTGCTCTTTATTTGACTGTTTAGCATAAATAGCTAACTTGTGAGCAAATGTTGTGGAATTTAACTTTAAAATATCGAATTTATAATTAAGCCCAACATCACTAGCAGCTTTAATGATATTATCATTATTTACTTTTGCTTCTTCGTAGCTAATATTATATCTTTCTGAAATAACTTGATTAATATCTTTTCCTTTTGTTGAGTCAGAAGACATGTTTAGTTGAAAACTTCTATAAGTTATCCGAACATCATCTTTGTGTTCAAAATTATTAAGTGCCATCTCAAATTTTGTCATACCTAAGTAACAAAATGGGCAAATAAAATCAAACCAAATTTCTATTTCCATATAAAGACTCCTTTCTAAATTAATTTTTCTCTATTTTTTCTGATAAATTACTTACAATATCTGCAAGTGTTGTTACTTCAAGTAGTCTCTCCATAGCATTTTGGGCAGCAATAAATGTATTGCTAACAGTCTCTTGAATATTTGCACCAACAGGGCAATCGGGATTAGGGTTGTTGTGTATACGAAAAAGTTTTTCTTTCTCAATTTCAGAAACTGATCTATACAGATCAAGCATCGTAATATCTTTGATATCTTTAATTAAGTATGCACCACCATTTCCACGATTAATTGCGACAAATCCTGATTTTTTTAACATTCCTAATATTCGACGTACAACAACAGGGTTTGTATTTACACTTCCAGCAATATAATCCGATGTTAGCATAGGATTGCCATAAAGTTTTAGTAATGAAATAATGTGGACAGCTACTGAAAAGCGACTGCTTATTTGCATGGTTTCCTCCTTTATGAAAATTAATTCCTCATTGTAACCATTATAGTTACAAAAGAAATAAAAGTCAAGTTTTATTTCTAGAATTTTTAAAATATTCAAGAGAAGCCCATTAAATAGTGAGTTAAAATCAAAACTAACTTCAAAAATATTTAAAGTTAGTTTTGTATATACAACTATATATAAAATGAAAATGATATAAAAAGAAAAGTATTTAAAAAGTATGTATAATTTGCTATAATATAGGGAACAATATACAAAATAAGATAAGAGGTGTATATGAAATCAGTATTAATAACTGGTGCAAGCAGTGGAATAGGATATGAGTTTGCCAAAATATATGCAAAAAATGGGTATAATTTGGTAATAACTGCTAGAAGACAAGAAAATCTTGAGAATATAAGAAAAGAGTTAGAGAGTTATTCTGTGAAGATTGAAACTATAGCCTTAGATTTATCAAAAGAGGGTGCTGCAAAGAAATTATATGAAAATGTTAAAGAAAAAGGAATAGTAATAGATACGTTAATAAATAATGCAGGCTTTGGTCTTTATGGAAATTTTATAGAAACTGATGTTGATAGAGAAACTGAAATGATAGATTTAAATATAAAATCATTAGTTATCTTAACAAAATTATTTCTGAAAGATATGATTGCAATAGATAAAGGTGAAATACTTAATGTTGCGTCAATTGCTGCATTTCAACCTGGTCCCCTTATGAGTGTTTACTATGCAAGTAAATCATTTGTATTATCATTTTCAGAAGCAGTTAGGAATGAGATAAGAAAGACAAATGTTAATATATCTGTGTTATGTCCAGGCCCTACAGCAACTGAGTTTGAAAGAAGTGCTAATCTTGAAAAATCTACTTTGTTTACAAGAATAAAAGTAATGACACCAGAAAAAGTTGCATTAATAGGATATAAAGGGCTTCAGAAAAAGAAATCGATCATTATAACGGGTAAAATAAACAGTACTTTGATTTTTTTAAATAGGTTTGTGCCTAGAGAAGTTATTGTAAATGTTGCAAGAAAATTGCAAGAATTGAAAAAATAGTATTACAAAAGGAGAAATTATGGAAAAGAAATATTATGAGGGAATTGATGGAACAAACATACCATATTTAGAGTTTCTTTCGAAAAGAGGAGACATAAAGAAAAATATTATTATAATTCATGGGATGGTAGAACATATTCATAGATATGAAGAGTTCTCTGAATTTTTATCTTCTAATGGATACAATGTTTATGTGTTAGAATGCAGAGGACACGGAGAATTAAAAGTTTCGAAATATGGTGACTTTGGAAAGTTAGGATTGACAGGTGTAGTTGATGATGTGAAAAAGTTTATTTCAGAAAATTTCCAAGAAGAGAAACCAATAGTAATTGGTCACAGCATGGGATCAGAAATAGCACAAAGAATAGTAATTGATGAGCAAATACAATACTATGTGTTATCAGGTCAACCAGATAAATCATTATCATCACTTCTTTTTGGAAGATTTGTTTCAAGATTAGAAATAATGTCGTTTTTCATAAAGAAATCTATATTAAATAAAGTTTTCAGTAAATACAATAAGAAATTTAGTCCAAATAAAACGTATTCAGATTGGCTTTCAAGAGATGAAAAAGAAGTAGAAAAATTTGTAAATGATGAATTATGTGGGTATAATGTGTCACCTAGGTTTTTCAATGAGTTATTCAAGTTAATGACATATACGAAGAAAAATGCGAAAAAAACAAAAGATGATGCAAGTGCATTACTAGTATTTGGAACAATGGATCAAGCTACAAAATGTGGTAAATCACAGAAAAAATATGCTAAAATCCTTAAGAATAAAAAAAGAAAAATAAAAATCTTGAAAAATGAAGATGGAAGACACGAATCACTTAATGAAACTAATAGATATCAAATATATGATGAAATATTACAGTGGTTAAACGATAATGTTGTTGTTAAATAAATAAAATATATTCTAGAAATAGAAGGAAGGAAAATGATTATGGATTACAAAAATTTAGTAAATGGAGAATGGGTTGAGTCAGAAAAGAAAATATCGATCTACTCACCAATAGATGGGGAAGACCTAGGAACAGTTCCGGCAATGTCTCAAGAAGACGTTGTAGCGGCAATTAAATCATCGAGAGAAGCTCTTGAAGGATGGAAGAAGTTGTCAGCAACAGAGAGAGCAAGATATTTGTACAAAGTTGCGGATATTTTAGAACGAGATCAAAATTCAATGGGAGAAACTCTTGCAAAAGAGGTTTCTAAAGGACTGAAAGCAGCTATTTCAGAAGTAGTTAGAACAGCAGATCTTATTAGATATACAGCAGCAGAAGGATTAAGAGTTGTTGGAGAGATAGTTGAAGGTGGAAACTTTGAGGCAGGAAGTAAAAGTAAAATGGCTTTAGTTAGAAGAGTTCCAGTAGGTGTTGTATTAGCAATTGCACCGTTTAATTATCCAATAAATTTATCAGCTTCAAAAATAGCACCAGCTTTAATAACTGGAAATGTTGTAATCTTTAAACCACCTACACAAGGATCGATAAGTGGATTAGCTTTGGCAAAAGCATTTGAAGAAGCAGGAATACCAAAAGGTGTATTGAACACAATAACAGGAAAAGGTAGCGAAATAGGAGATTTTGTAGTAGAACATAAAGGAATAAACTTTATAAATTTCACAGGAAGTACTCCAGTTGGAGAAAAAATAGGGAAATTAGCTGGTATGAGACCTATAATGCTTGAATTGGGTGGGAAAGATTCTGCAATAGTATTAGAAGATGCGGATCTTGAAAAAGCAGCATCAGAGATAGTTGCAGGAGCATTTAGCTACTCTGGACAAAGATGCACAGCGATAAAAAGAGTTTTAGCAGTTGAAAGCATTGCAACAGAATTAGCAACAAAAATAAAAGAAAAAGTAAATGCGTTAAAAGTAGGGAATCCTATGGATGATGCAGACATAACACCATTAATAGACAATAGAGCAGCAGACTTTATAGAAGTATTAATGGAAGATGCATTAGAAAAAGGTGCAAAACCATTAAATCAAATAAAAAGAGAGAAAAACTTAGTATGGCCAGTAGTATTTGATGATGTTAATCTAGATATGAAATTAGCATGGGAAGAGCCATTTGGACCAATATTACCAATAATTAGAATAAAAGATGAAGAAGAAGCTATTGAAATATCAAATAGATCAAGTTTTGGACTTCAAAGTGCAGTTTTCACTAAAGATGTTGAAAAAGCACTAAGAATAGCTGAAAAATTAGAAGTTGGAACAGTTCATATAAATAATAAGACGCAAAGAGGTCCAGATAATTTCCCGTTCTTAGGGGTTAAATATTCTGGTGTTGGAGCACAAGGAATAAAATACAGTATCGAAAGTATGACAAGATTGAAATCAGTTGTTATAACTTTGTAGAATCAGGGGGAGTAGATCTCCCTTTTTTTATTTTCAAGCTGCCAATAAATAATAAGAGACAAAACAATATAAATTCATAGAAAAAGAAAGAAATATATTGTATAATGATATTATAATAATTAGAATTGGAAAGGAAACTAAACTAAATATGATTTATTTTGATAATGCAGCAACAACAAGAATACTACCTGAAGTGATTGAGGAGATGAACAAGTCTTTTGAGGAGCACTGGGGAAATCCATCTTCAACACATAGACAAGGACAAAAAAGTAGAGCAGCGATAGAAAAGTCTAGAGAAGCAATAGCAAGATTACTACAAGTAGATGCTAAGGAAATAATATTTACATCTGGAGGGGCAGAATCAAATAATTTGATATTAAGAGGTGCTCTAAAAGTAAATGAGTCAAAAGGAAAACATTTAATAACATCTAAAATAGAGCATTCAACAGTTTTGAGAACATGTCAAGCACTTGAAAAAGAAGGCTATGAAGTAACATATATAGACGTTACAGAAAGAGGTGTTATAGATCTTGAGCAACTTAAAAATGCTATAAGAAATGACACTGTTGTAATTTCAGTAATGTATGTAAATAATGAAACAGGTGTTGTACAGCCAATAGATGAAATTGCTAAAATGATAGAAGGTAAAGGAATTGTATTACACACAGATGCAATTCAAGGCGTAGGGAAAGAAATGATACTCCCTAAAAAACAAGGAATACATGCACTGAGCGCAGCTGCACATAAATTTTATGGACCAAAAGGTACAGGATTTTTATACTTAGATCAAAATTGTATGATTGAAAAAGAAATTACAGGTGGATCACAAGAGAGAAATAGAAGATCAGGTACAGAAAATGTACATGGAATAGTAGGAATGGCGAAAGCACTTGAAATTGTTTATAGTGATATGGAAGAAGAGCAAGCAAAAGAAAAAGAGATGCAAAAATATTTAGAAGAATCATTAAAGAATGAGATATGTAACATAAAGATAAATTGTGGTAACTCAAGAAGAATTAGTAGTGTTGTGAATATAACACTGGAGGATTGTAATGTGCAAACGCTTATGGTAGCACTTGATATGGAAGGAATATGTGTTAGTGGAGGATCTGCATGTATGTCAGGTGCAATGGAAACATCACATGTATTGAAAGCTATGGGAGCGTCAGAGGAAGACCTTAAATCATCAATTAGAGTAAGTATTGGAAGATATAATACAAAAGATGAAATAGATATATTTATTCAAAAATTAAAAGAAATAGTAGCGAGAGAGAGAGCTAAATAAGGAGAAAACATGACAAATAAAATTGACATAGATGAAACTTTGGATAAAGTCTTAGGACAAGAACAATTTACAAAAGATGACTTAATTTATTTGATGAGTCTTAAAAAACAAGAAGACTTAGAAAAGTTGTACAAAAGAGCATATCAAATAAAAGAAAAATATATCGGAAAAAAAGCATATTACAGAGGACTTATAGAATTTTCAAATAAATGTATCAAAGATTGTTATTATTGTGGAATAAGACTTAGCAATAAAGATACTGAAAGATTTGATATGACAATGAGTGAAATTATTGAAATGGCAAAATGGGCTTATGATAACAATTATGGGTCAATAACTTTACAATCAGGAGAACGACAAGATCCTGAATTTACAGACTTTGTTGAAGAAGCAATTATAAAAATAAAAGAAGTAAGTAATGGAGAATTAGGATTGACACTATGTCTAGGTGAGCAAACAGAAGAAACATACAGAAGATGGTTCGCTGCAGGTGGACACAGATATTTATTGAGAATAGAGACAACAAATCAAGAACTGTATTCTAAAATACATCCAAACAATGAAAGACATTCGTATGAGAAAAGAGTAGATTGCTTGAAAACACTAAAAAAAATAGGTTATCAAGTGGGTACTGGAGTTATGATAGGACTACCAAATCAAACGGAAGAAGATATGGTTGATGATATTTTGTTTTTCAAAGAAATGGATATAGATATGATAGGTATGGGACCTTATGTTGTCCATAAAGACACACCATTAGGAGCAAAAGTCATAGAAGAAGGAAAAGATACAGAGATTGATAAATACACTAGATTTGTTTATGGATTAAAAATGATAGCAATAGCAAGAATATTCTTGAAAGATGTAAATATTGCAGCAACAACAGCACTTCAGGCATTAAATCCATTAGGTCGAGAATTAGGGTTAAAAGCTGGTGGAAATATATTGATGCCAATAATTACAATACCCGAACATAGAGAAAAGTATCAATTGTACGATAACAAACCATGTCTTGATGATAATGCAGATGAATGTAAAAGCTGCTTAACAGGAAGAGTTAGAAGTGTTGGGGATACAGTAGGATTTGGTGAATGGGGTGATTCTCCTCATTTTAAAAAAGGAGAATAATAATGATCAAAAAGTCATATAGGAAGAATTACAAGTTCTTATGTATTTCAGATATAGATATATTAAATAATATGAATATGGAAACCTTAAAAGATCGTTTTAAAGACGTTGATTTTATAATGTCTGCAGGAGATGTTTCTAACTATTATTTAGATTACCTTGTATCAGTACTGAATAAAGATATGATTTATGTGAATGGAAATCATGTTTATCACAAAGACTATCCTATCCCATTTGCAAAGAATATAGATGGAAAATTTATTAATTATAAAGGATTAAGGATATTAGGATTAGATGGGTCAAAAGTATATTCATACAAAGAACATCAATATACGGAGAAAGATATGTTTTTTAGAATACTAAAAAATATCCCGTTTATGTTACGAGGTATTGATATAGTTATTTCTCATGCACCACCGAAAGGGATTCATGATGTAAATGACAGGGTTCACGAAGGATTTTCAATATTCAATAGAGTAATAAAGTTATTTAAACCAAAATTATGGATTCACGGGCATATACATTTAATTAATTATATGGATTATCAAGATACAATGGTTGGAGAAACACAAGTTAGTAATACTTTTGGATATAGAGTGTATACTTTTGAAAAATAAATTTTATTAAATAAGGAGGAGGTTGTGATGGATAATAATAAAATCATAGCAGATGAAGCTAGAGAAGCGTATAGGAAATTTTCTAAATCAGGAAAAACAGCAAAAATTTTATTTGGATTGGAAAAAAGAGAAGATCTCAAATCATTTCATGATGAGCAAAAACAGCAAAATGCTTACAACAGTGTCAATTTAGGATTAAAAGAAGTCTTGATTGATAAGATAATTGGAAGTGTTCAAAAATATACAGATTTTGATAAAAATTTCAAACCTAAAAATGATATTATAAAAGAACGTTGGGAACAAATGTATATTGCAAATATTAATAATACGTCATTACCTCCTGTCATTTTGTATAAAATAAAAGATGAATATTATGTATATGATGGAAATCATAGAATATCAGTTGCAAAATTTCTAGGATTTAATTCCATAGAAGCAGAAGTATTGGAATTTTTAGCGACTGGTGATAAATCAGAAGATATAATTTATAGAGAAAAAAATATGTTTGATAAAGAAACTGGGTTAGGAGAGATAATGTTTTCTGAACCAGGTAAATACAATAGATTGATACAAGAAATTCAAAAATTCAATCATTTTTTGGAAACTAAAAAAAATATGAATGTTTCTTTTAAGGAAGCAGCATTTAGATGGAATAAAGAAATATTCAATCCAATAACGTATATATTAAATAAAAATAATATAGTTGAGAGTTTTGATAAATATAATATAAATGACATATTTTTATTTTTTCTAGATCATAAATATTACTTAAGTAAAGAGAGACAAAAAGATGTGGGGTATTTATTTACAATCATTGATTTTGTTAATATGATAAAGACTAATGAAAAATTAGACTTATCACACATTTATAAAATGGATTTGGAAATTGTAGAGTTACATAAAAAACTAAAAAAGATAGATAAAGAAATGATATTACCTGTAGAAAAAGTTGTGAAAAATGAGATTTTATTTGAAGTTACAGGGATTGACTTTGATTTCAGCGAATTTACAATTGAGCAAGTTGAAAATTACAGAGTAAATAATCAATTAACTAATTTTAAGGATGCTGCAAAGCAATGGTATGAATTAGATTACATACATCTTTTGAATTATTTTATAATTAAAGCAAAAAAACTTCCAGAAAAATATGTGAAATATTTAGAATATTTCATACATGATGACAAACAAATATTCTATTCTATTCATGAATATAGTAAGTTGCATTATTATGTTGAAAATGAAGGAACAGATGAGGTAAATTGGAAAAGTTCAGTATTAAACTATATATTGGAAATATATATAAATATAGTTGAAGAAATAATAAATGAAAAAATAGCGCCGAAAGAGATAGTCAATTTCTATTATAGAGTTGAGCAAGAATACTTTTATTTATTAGTAAATGAAAGAAAATTGATGTTAGATAATAGAAGTGCAAAATATACTAAAATAAAAGAAATCGACAATACAAATATGTCGAATTGGTTTGTTAACAAGTCAGATAAATCAGATGTTGCAGATATATTAGTTGATGAAAAACAAAATGAATTTTTGAAAAATTTCAAAGACTCTAAAAGATTTGAAAAAATAGCAGGAAAATATGAGGGAATTAAAAAATATACAACATACGTGAAGTTTCTAGAATTACTAGATAATCTAGGAGAAGAGGAATTTCTTCAAAAACTTAGCAATGATCTTTATAAATTATCTCAAATTAGTGAAATTGTGCGAAAATATAAAACACTTAAAATTTTAGAACAATCAAAAGATAATGATAGAGATTTAGGATTTATAGACTTTTATGCAAATATATTAAAACATGGTACAAAGTATACACAAAGTATCAACTTAGTTGATATTCTTGATGTGACATTGGATTATTTAGGAACAGATGAGAAAGTTAGAAATTCAGTTATAGAAGAAAAAGAAATTGTTGATGATGAAATTTAGGAGGTAAAATGAAGATAAAAGCAGTATTTATGGATTTGGATGGGACAACATTAAGAGAAGACTTAACAATTTCAAATAGATTGAAAGAGAAAATTAATGAACTTGAGGGAAAAGGGATAAAGTTCTTTGTATCAACAGGGAGAAGTTATAAATCATCAAAACCATTTGTTGAAGAATTAGCCTTAAAGCATGAAACGATAACATATAATGGAGCGAGAATTGTTTCAGCAGATGATAATGAAAGCAACAATATTTACGAGCAGCCGTTATCATCAGAAATTGTTGGCAAATTAGTAAAAATATCAAGAGAAAAAGGAATACACTTAAATTTGTACAATGATGATGAATTATATGTTGAAAATAATAGTGAGGAAGCAATTGCATACTCAAAAAGTGTAGGAATAAATTACATTCTAGAAGACTTCGATGAGTTTAATAATAAAACATCAACAAAAGGCTTATTTATAGCAGATAATGAAATTTTATTGAATTTAAAAAAAGAACTTGAGCAAACAATTTCAGAAGTTAATTATGTGTTCTCAAAGCCACATTATTTAGAAGTTTTGAATAAAAATGTAAATAAAGGAAAAGCAGTTGAGTACGTATTAGAAAAATATGGAATTTCATTGGATGAGACTATGGCATTTGGTGATCAATGGAATGATTATGAGATGTTAGAAGTAGTAAAATATGGGATGCTTATGGAAAATGCACCAGAAGAATTGAAAAAAGATTTTCCAAAAGATAGAATAACATTGTCAAATGATGAAGACGGAATAGTACATATGTTAGAAAAAATAATCATTTAAAGAAAATAAAAACAGACAAATCGAAGGGAGAATATGATGGAAACAAAATTTGTTCATTTAAAATTGCATACAGAGTATTCTCTTTTAGAGGGTGTTGGGAAGATTGATGAATACGTAGCTAGAGCGAAAAGTTTAAATATGAGCTCGCTCGCGATTACAGATACATCAATGTTTGGTGTCGTAGAATTTTATAAGAAGTGTTTGAAAAATGGTATTAAACCAATTATAGGGCTAGAGATTTTTTTAGATGGGATTGTTACAGAAGGTGAATATTCTTTAACATTGATTGCAAAAAATGAAAAAGGATACAAAAGTTTATGCAAAATATCATCTCTTTCGTATAGTAGATTTAATAGAAGAAGAAATAAAATAAAATATGAAGAATTACTACAAAATTCTGAGGGTTTATATATATTATCTGGCGGAATACATAGTGAAGCTGTTGAAGGTTTGAAAAATTATAAATATCCAGAAGTAAAGAAAATGCTAATAAAATTATCAAAAGATTTCAAAGAAAATTTCTATATAGAAATACCTTCAAGTATAGGCCTTTACAATGTTAAGAAGTCTTTTTTTGAGATTCTTAGAGAAACAGATTTACAATTTGTTATAGTAAATGATATTTACTATCCAAATAATGGAGATGCAATATTACAAAAAATCATGGCGTCTATCAAAGATGGAAATAAAATAGATTCTAATGAAGTTGAGATACTATACGATGACTTATACTTGAAATCACAAACACAGATTATGGAAAGTTTCACTGAATTTGATCCTGAAATTATTTCTAAAGGTATTGAAAACACACATATAATTGCTCAAAATTGCAATGTTAAATTTAACTTCGATGAATTTAAATTTCCAGAATATAAGTTGCCCGATGGTGTAACAGAAGAAAAATATATACGTGATTTAGTGTATGAAGGATTGAAAACTAAATATTCTAAAGAGTTACCGAAAAATGTAATTGATAGAGCAGAATATGAGTTACAAGTGATTAATAGTATGGGATACAATGGTTACTTTATAATTGTTTGGGATTTTATTAGATACGCAAAAGAAAATGGTATATATGTTGGACCTGGAAGAGGTTCGGCAGCAGGGAGTATTGTTTCATATGCGCTAAATATAACAGAAATTGATCCACTAAAATACAATTTAATATTTGAAAGATTTCTAAATCCTGAGAGAATTTCAATGCCAGATATAGATATCGACTTTGATCAGGAGCAAAGAGAGCAAGTAATTGAATATGTCCTTGAAAAATATGGGGTTGAAAGGGTCGCACACATAATAACATTCGGAACATTGAAAGCAAGAGCTGCAATAAGAGATGTTGGAAGAGTTCTTAATGTTAATATAAAGAAAGTTGATATGGTTGCGAAGTTAATACCATTCATGATGGAATTAGAGGCTGCTTTATCTTCAGTTGATAGGCTCCAAGAACTCTATAAAACAGATCATGAAATCAAACAACTAATCGATTATTCATTGAAGTTAGAGGGTAGAGTGAGGCATGCATCGGTACATGCTGCAGGAATTGTAATATCTAAAGAGGTATTAAACGAAGAGATACCGACATATTCGGATGGAAAAACAAAAATATTATCAACTCAATATCAAATGAAAGAGTTGGAAGATTTAGGTATTTTAAAAATGGATTTTCTGGGACTAAAAAACTTAACAATACTTAGGAAAACTATCGAAAACATTAAGAAGACAAGGAATGAAGATATAATATTATCAAATATAAATCTAGATGATAAGAATGCTTATGACCTTCTAACAACAGCAGATACTTTAGGAATATTCCAATGCGAATCAGCAGGAATTAGAAATTTAATGAAAAGAGTAAAAATAGAAAAATTTGAAGATATAGTAGCAGTACTTGCGTTATATAGACCGGGACCACTTAGAAGTGGAATGGTTGAAGACTTTATACAAAGTAAGAATAACAAAGTAGCAATAAAATACATGCACGAATCATTACAAGACGTATTGGAAGAAACATACGGAGTAATATTATATCAAGAGCAAGTAATGAAAATAGTTAATATAATGGCTAATTATACTCTTGGAGAAGCAGATGAATTAAGAAGAGCAATTGGTAAAAAGATACCAGAAATAATAGAAGAAAACAGGAATAAATTTGTACGAAAATCAGTTGAAAATGGGATTGATGAGCGAGTAGCACAAGAAGTTTATAGATTAATAGATAAGTTTGGTGGGTATGGATTTAACAAGTCACACTCAGCAGCGTATGCACTAATTGTTTATTGGACAGCATATTTCAAATCTAATTATTCAAAAGAATTCTTTGCAGCAGTAATGTCAACGGAAATGTATAATATTGAGAGATTATCGCTATTTATCAATGAAGCAAAAGAAAAAGGAATAATTGTTCATGTTCCAGATGTTAACAAATCTAATTACGAGTTTACAGTAGAAGAAGATGGAATAAGATTTGGATTAGTTGCAATAAAGGGAATAGGAATAAATACGGTAAATGGTATAATAAAAATAAGAAATGATGAGACAGATGGTAAATATAAATCTTATGACGATTTTGTGCACAGAGTTAAACAAGAGGGATTGAATAAAAAGCAATTGGAAGCACTTATTTTTTCTGGTGCACTTGATTTATTAGATGGAAATAGAAGAGAAAAACATCATTCAATAGATAAAATAATGGATTGGAGCGAAAAAAAATTCAATTCAGAAGAGGATTTACAGCTCATACTATTTGGTGGAAAAGTGCATAAAGCAGAAGATTTCTATTTAGAAAAAATGGATGAATTCAAGAAAATAGTATTATTGAATAAAGAGAAAGAACACCTTGGCGTTTACATATCAGATCATCCATTGAATGCATACAAGAGTCTTATTGATATGATAGACCATACATCGTTAAATGAATTAGAACAAATAGAAAAAAGAAATCAAGTCAATAAAATAAGACTTATTGGAATAATTAGTGATATAAACAAAATAACAACAAAAGCAAGTATGGAACCAATGGCAAAATTTAAATTAGAAGATTTTACAGGGTTAATAGAATGTGTATGTTTTCCTAGAGATTTTGTAAAATATGGGTATCAAATATATGATGATAATGTTGTTATAGTTGAAGGTCATATTAATAATGAAAAAAATAAGAAAACAATTATTACGAGTAATATAAGTAATATATTGGATTTGGAAGAGAATAAATACCTTAATTTATATATTCTAATTGATGAAGAGACAAAAGATTTTACAAGTGATCTTAAATCACTAATTAGAGATAATAAAGGTGAGAATGCAGTTTATATGGCAATTGTAAACGATGAAAAGCGTGAAATTATTAAGCTAAGTGATAAGTATAAAGTAAACTTATCAAAATCATTTATAGGTAAGCTAGTTAAACTAGTTGGAACAAAAAAAATTAGGATAAAGTAATACCTTAGTAGTTTGCAAAAATCACACATGTATGGTAAAATTAGATTAAAGATTTCAAGGAGGCAAGATGGAGCTTAAGGAGATAAAGGAATTAATAAAAATAATAAAAGATGAAAATTTAGAGGATCTGAAAATTAATGTAAACGGCGAAAAATTACATTTAATAAATTCAACAGAAAATGTACAAATTAATGTTGAACAAATATCTAAAACAAGCATAGAAAGTGAACCTGTAGAATTATTAGCACAAGCAGAAATAATTAAATCTTCAAATGTAGGAAAAATAAAATTACTTTATTTAGAAAAAGGAATGCATATAAAAAAAGGAGCAAAATTAGCACAAATAACAACAATGGGTGTTGTTACAGATATAAAAGCTCCAGTTTCAGGTAAATTAGCTGACATTTTAGTATCAGACCAAGCAAATGTAGATTATGCAAAACCATTATTTGTGATTGAAATTGCAGATTCAGAATAGATAAAATAAAATTGTAGATTTTAATTTAGGAGGATTAATGTTTAAAAAGATACTAATAGCAAATAGAGGAGAAATTGCTGTAAGAATAATAAGAGCTGCAAGAGAATTAGGAGTATCAACAGTAGCAGTATATTCAGAAGCAGATAGAGAGTCATTACATGTTAAACTAGCAGATGAAGCAGTATGTATAGGGCCTGCAAGTAGTACAGATTCATATTTAAGAATAGCAAATATAATTTCAGCAGCACAAATAACAGGAGCAGAAGCAATTCATCCTGGTTATGGATTTTTGGCTGAAAATGCATCTTTTGCAAAAATATGTGCACAAAATAAAATAGAATTTATAGGACCAAGACCTGAAATCATAAATATGATGGGTGATAAAGCAACAGCAAGAGAAACAGCAATCAAAAACAATGTACCAATAACAAAAGGATCAGATGGAATAGTTCCAAATGTAGAAGAAGCAAAGAAAGTTGCTATTGAAATAACATATCCTGTAATGATAAAAGCTACTGCCGGTGGTGGTGGAAAAGGAATGAGAATAGCACACGATGAGAAAGAACTAATAGAAAACTATACAGCAGCACAAAATGAAGCTAAAGCAGCTTTTGGAAATCCTGATGTGTACATAGAAAAATATGTTGAAGAACCACGTCACGTAGAAATACAAGTGATTGGTGATAAATTTGGAAATGTTGTTCATTTAGGAGAGAGAGATTGTTCTATTCAAAGAAGACATCAAAAATTAGTTGAAGAAGCACCATCTGCTGGAATAGATTCAAAAACAAGAGAAAAAATGGGTAAATTTGCAGCTAAACTAGCAAAAGGAATAGGTTACGACAGTGTTGGAACGTTAGAATTTCTAGTTGATAAAAGAAGTAATTTTTACTTTATGGAAATGAACACAAGAATTCAAGTAGAACATACTATTTCTGAAGAAATAACAGGTGTTGATTTAATAAGAGAACAAATAAGAGTTGCAGCAGGAGAAAAGTTAAGTTTCACGCAAAAAGATATAAATATACAAGGACATGCAATTGAATGTAGAATAAATGCTGAAGATTCAGAAAATGGATTCTTACCATCAGTAGGAACATTAGAGAAATATATTGCATCAGGAGGAATAGGAGTAAGAGTAGATTCACATGCATATCAAGGATATGATATTCCACCATACTATGATTCAATGATAGCAAAACTTATAGTTAAAGCTAATACTAGAGAAGAAGCAATTGCTAGAATGAAGAGAGCACTGAAAGATTTTGTAATTGAAGGGGTAGATACAACAATACCGTTTCATTTAAGAGTATTAGACAATGAAGAATTTAAAAAAGGAACAATATACACGAACTTTATAGAAACTCATTTTAATGATGTATTGAAAAAATAGTTTTTAAGGTGTACAATAGTAATGTAAAATATTAATTAAAAATAAAAAATGGAGGTATCAAAATGAACGAATTAGGAAATATAAGCATATCATCAGATGTAGTTGCAACTATTGCAACATCAGTATTAAGTGATATTGATGGAGTTTACAGTTTAGCAGGAGGACAAGGGAAAAGTGATATTAGTAAATTTTTTCAAAATGTTACAGCTTCTGGATCATCAAAAGGGATAGAAGTTGAAGTTGGAGAAACAGAATGTACAATTGATTTATATATTGTTGCAAAATTAGGTCATCAATTACCAGCATTAGCAGGAGAAATACAAAATAAAGTTGTTAAAGCTATAACTGATATGACAGGATTAAAAGTCCAAGAAGTTAATGTTTATATACAAAAAGTTGTTAAAGAAGATGCGAAGAAAGAAGCAGAATTACCAAAAATAGCTGAAGCTAAAGAAGTTAAATAAAACAACTATTTTAAGTAAACAAGAAGGAGTTTAAAATGACAGCAATATTAAGTTTATTAACAAGAATATCTATAATTTTAGGTGTAATAGGAGCATTTTTTCTAAGCTTATCGGATATAATAATGAAAACAGATTATTTGAATCAAATCGATAATTATTTGGATTTTAGTAGTCTAAAAGCACAAATAATAGTTTTATTAATTGCAACACTTTATTTAGTACTATTTTTATTATCATTTGTTCACAGAGTTACTAAGTACTCGCAAAACAAAAGAATTAAATCAAAAAATAACGAAATAGAAGTGACAGTTAAGACAATAAATGAAGTATCTAAAGAGTTTTTAATGAATCAAGAATTGATAAAAAATGCAAAAGTTAAGTCATTTCAAAAATCAAAATCAGTTGTAATTGAAGCTGTTGTTGATGCGCATGGTACTGAAAACTTAAGCGAAAAAATACTTGAGATTCAAGAAAAACTTTCAGAGCATGTATTCACAACAACGGGAATACAAGTGAAAAGTACTAAAGTAAGATTGAAAAAAATACTAAATAATGATATTGTAGAAAAGAATATTACAAATACAAATATTCCAGAAACATTAGTAAAAGAAGAAACAATATAGCAAAAGGATGACATAAGAAGGGGTTTACAATATGACAAGAAGAGAAATTAGAGAAGAAATATTCAAATTTCTTTTTGAGTATGAACTTGTTAAAAATGATGTTGATACTAGATTAGAAGAGATAATACAAGAAGAGAAAATAAGAAAAGAAGAACATAAAGAATTTTTAAAATCTTATGTCACAAAAATAATAGAAAATGAAAGTTTTTTAGTAGAAAAAATAAAAAATCAGCTTGATGGTTGGACATATGAAAGATTAGGAACAGTAGAGAAAGTACTTCTTAAAATAGCGTTTTATGAAATTATAATTGAAAAAGTAGGGCATGAAATAGCTATAAATGAAGTCCTTGAATTATCAAAAATTTACGGTGACGCTAAATCAAAAGATTTCATAAATGGTATTTTAGCTGACTTCTTAAAAAAGGAAGACTAAAAAGAGAGGGAATATATGGAAGAGATAGTTTTTTTCGAATCTATTGAAAAAACATTAGAAGATTTTTATATACAACTTGAACATAAAGCTAAAAAAATAATAATAGATTTTGGGGATTTGAATATGAATCCCCATTTTTTAAATTTTATGCTCAAATTACAGAGAATAAGTAATGATTCAGGTGTAGAATTATATTTTATAATTTCAAATGAAGAAACATTGAAGTTTCTAATGACTCAAGGGTATAAGAAATATTTTAATGTATTTAAAACAAAAAAAGAATATGAGAATCTAAAGACATATTTAAAATATCAGATAAATGTTTATGACGATAATAACTATTCATTGGACTTAATTGAAGACATATTGATAAGAGAAGGTTTCAAAGTAGTGGGTGAAGATGAAAATGCATTTGAGTTATTGGGAAATAGAGAGATAAATTGTAAAGTTATAATAGTGGATTTCAATAAAAATATTTCTGAGAAAATAGATGTAATAAAACAAATAAAAAATAGTACAGAAAATATAGCGATAATATTAATGGTTAATGAGAACACCGTAGAAAAAGGTCTAGAAACTATGAAATACGGGGTAGAAGAAGTAATAAAAAAACCTTTTAAAAGAGAAGAATTTCTAAATTCAATAAAAAGAATTATTGTAGAAAATAACTTAAAAGATGAGAATCAGAAACTTATCGATAAAGTTATAAAGAGAGAAGCTGAACTTTCAAAATTATATGCTAATTTAGAAAATGAGTTAAAATTAGCGTCAGATATTCAGCAAAATATAATGCCACCAAAGAAAAATACATTTAAAGATTATGAAATAGAGTATTTATTTGAGCCATCACAAGATATTGGAGGGGACTTTTGTGATATTTTGTCATTGGATGAAAATAAATTTGCAGTAGTGTTTGCAGATATATCAGGACATGGTATTCCGGCTTCACTGTTATCTTCAATGTTGAAAGTCTATATAATGAATTACGCATATCAAAATATCAAAACTAATGACTTGATGGAACTTCTAAATGAAGAAATAATAAAAGTATTTCCAAAAGGAAAGTTTGTAAGCTTATTTTATTTAATTATTGATACAGAAACAAATAAAATGAAGTATTGTAAAGCATCACAAGAAAATGCATTGTTTTACTCTTCTAATCAAAATGAAATTTTAGAACTGAAAACAGAAGGTCAAGTGTTAGGGTTATTTTCGAAAAAAATATTCCCTGAGGCTGTCAATTTTGAAGAAAAAGAAATAGACTTCAATATTAAAGATAGACTTATTTTGTTTACAGATGGGATAACAGAAGCAGAAAGTAAATCTGAAGAATATTATGGTATTGATAGACTTAAAGGTGTAGTATGGAATAACCTTGAAGATCCAGAAATTTTACAAAAAATACGTCAAGATTTGAAAGATTTTACAAATGTAAATCGGCTAGAAGATGATTTAACATTACTAACAATAAGACGTATTAGTAACTGAAAATAAACGGCTTGCAAAATGAATCACAAAATGTTATATTTAAACTATATTAATTAATTTTAATCTTATGTAAATTTTAAAATAATCATTAGATTGAAATGTTATGAGGGGGAAAATATGGCAATAAGTGTATTAAGTTGTGGATACATTGGGTTAGATTCATATGTTGTGGAAGTAGAAGTTGATGTTTCTAATGGGCTACCAATCTTCAATATTGTAGGAATGGGAGATTTGGCAATATTAGAGAGTAAAGAAAGAGTTAGAAGCTGTTTTAAAAATATTGGTGTAGAATTTCCAATAAAACGTGTACTTGTTAATCTGTCACCAGCAGATATAAAGAAAAAAGGGAGTCATTTTGATTTATCTATAGCAGTTGGCATACTAGCAAATATTGGAAAAATAAGAAAATTAGATATATTGAAAAATTATATAGTGATGGGTGAAATATCATTGAATGGTGATATAAAGTCATGTAGTGGAATAATTAATGCAACTATTTTAGCAAAAGAAAAAAAATTGAAAGGGATAATAATTCCATACGAAAATTATTATGAAGCATCTCTAATATCAGATGTGGAAATTATACCTGTTAGAAACTTAAATGAGCTAATAGAGCTTGATACATTACTAGATAGTAGGGAAAATATTAAGCTGGAAAAAGCACCGAATTTAGAAAAAGAGGATAAAGAGAACATAGATTTCATGGATGTCAAAGGTCAGATATTGGCAAAAAGGGCGCTAGAAATATCAGCAGCTGGAGGACATAATTTACTAATGGTAGGAGATCCTGGTTCTGGTAAGTCAATGCTAGCAAAGAGGTTTAGCACAATTTTACCAAAGATGACTGAAAAAGAAATAATTGAAACAACAAAGATATATAGTGTTTCAGGAATGTTAACTAGAGAGAACCCTATAATCACAGAAAGGCCATTTAGAACGCCTCATCACACAATAAGCCAAGTAGCACTAATCGGAGGAGCGCAACGCGCTGGAGAGCTAACTCTTGCGTTAAATGGAGTTATATTTCTTGATGAGCTTGCAGAATTTACAGTTAGGACGTTAGAAGTGTTAAGGCAACCACTTGAAGATGGAAAGATAACAGTTTCAAGAGCAAATATAATTGTAACATATCCAATAAATACAATATTAATAGCAGCAAGTAATCCAACACCTGGTGGATATTTCGTTGATAATATTCTTTGTAAAGATAGTCTAAAAGATATAAAAAGTTATCAAAAGAAATTTTCAGGACCTTTATTAGATAGAATAGATCTCTATGTAGAGATGAGAAGACTTGAGAAAAATGAAATATTCGATATAAAAAAAGGTGAGAGTTCAGAATCAATAAAAGAAAGAGTAGAGAAATCACGAGAAATACAAAGACAGAGATTTGGAAATGATAGCATTCTAAATGCAAAAATGAATGGCAATCAAATTGAAAAGTACTGTCAAATAGATGAAAAAACGAAGTTGATATTTGAACAAGCAATAGAAGAATTACAGCTTTCAGTAAGAGTATATGATAAAATACTTAAAATATCGAGAACAATAGCTGATCTAGATACAAGTGAAAACATTGAGTTAACTCATCTAGTTGAAGCGCTAAATTATAGAAGAAAATATTAGAGTTATAAAAAAGGAGTCATAATGAAAAAGTTAGAGAAAAGAATTAATCTAGAGTTACATAATGAGATTTTAGAAATTCATAAAAAAGTTAGAAAAGATATAGATAAAGCGATAAAAGGTTATAAAAAATCTTGGGAGAAATCTGAAAAAGAGGTTTTCTCAGAAATTGCATTTTGTATTTTAACACCACAATCAAAAGCAAAAAATGCTTGGAGTGCAATCACAAAATTAGTTGAAAATAATCTTTTATATACAGGAACAGCAGATGAATTAGTAGATTATCTAAATGTAGTAAGATTTAAAAATAATAAAGCAAAATATTTAATTGAGTTGAGAGATTTAATGACGCGAGATGGTAAATTGCAACCAAGAGCTATCCTAAGCGAACAAGGAGATGTTCTAGAAAAACGTGAATGGATACTTAAAAATATAAAAGGTATGGGTATGAAAGAAGCAAATCATGTATTAAGAAATTTAGGTTTTGGTAAAGAAATTGCTATTTTAGATAGACATATTCTAAGAAATTTGCTAGGATTAAGTGTAATCGATGAAGTACCTAAAACATTAACAATAAAAAAATACTATGAAATAGAAGAGAAAATGAGAGAATACTCTTTATTTGCAGGCATTAATATGGATGAATTAGATCTTACATTATGGTATAAAGAAGCAGGAGAAGTATTTAAATAATATCAAATAAAAACAGTTGCACACACAAATGTTTTGTGGTATAATTACTTCAAAGATTAAAGATATTAAATTAATTATAGGAGGAAAGAGATATGAGTAAAGTAGCTTATTATGCAGGTGAGGATTTTAAAAATGAAACTCTAGTAAAAGAAGGTGTAACATTAGTAGACTTTTTCGCAACATGGTGTGGACCTTGTCAAATGTTAGGACCAGTTTTAGATGACTTATCTCAAGAAGTAGATTATAAAGTAGTAAAAGTAGATGTGGATCAAGCAAGAGATCTAGCAGCAGAATTTGGAGTAAGAAGTGTGCCAACAATGGTAGTCTTCAAAAATGGTGAAGTTGTAGATCAAATGATAGGTTTCTTAACAAAAGACGAAATTAATCAAAAAGTTTCTGTTTATAAATAATAGAAATAAAATATAAAAAGACTGGAATTCAAAATCCAGTCTTTTTTAGTTAGTAATTCGTGCTTTCTCTACACGAACGCCATAAATAAAGTATTTCCCCCAATAAGTACTATCTAGACTTGAAAGAATGACTCCTTTTGAAGAAGAGGCATTTATGAACAATGAGTTTCCAATATACACTGCTGTATGGTTAACTCTGTTTTCAGGTCTAAAATATAATATATCACCAGGTTTCAAATCGTTTCTATTAACAATAGTACCTTCTTTAATTTGGTCTGTAGAAATTCTTGGCAACTCAAACGAAAATACAGAACGATAGATTCTTCTTGTTAATGCAGAACAATCAATTCCATTTTCTGAGTCGCCACCGAAACTGTAACGAGTACCTTCCCATTTTCCATATGCTTTTAATAATGCATCTTCTAAAATTATATTGTCAAGTTGATCAAATGTTCCAGATAATAAAGCTTTTTGTTGATCTGCTCTTAATTCACTGATTTTGTTTTCTATTAATTCTTCATCATGAACATATCCATCATCAAAGTTTATAAATGAATTGTCAGTTTGAGTTTTAGAAGTCTCTGTTATAACATATGGATCCTTTTTTTTCGCTTCAATATTTAGTGAAACAATCATAAATACAGAAGTGAAAAGCAAAAAATATTTCTTCATATTTAATAAGAAAACTCCTTTCATATTTTATACGAAACTTTATACAAAATATTTATCTTTTGTATGTATATATATTATATAACAAAAATTTAAAAAGTCAATGAAGTTAATTTTTTGATGTGGAAAAAAAATCCAAAATATAGTAATATTAAGTATAAAAGAAAATAGAGAGGTTTGATTATGAGCAAAGAGGATGCAATAGAAGAATATCAAATATTAAAGAGTGAAATTTTAAAACATAACAAAGCATACTATGAGAACGACAAACCTTTAATATCGGATTATGAATATGATGTTTTAATGAAAAAAATGGAATTATTAGAAATACAATACCCAGAATTAAAGATTGATGAGACGGTGACACAAAAAGTAGGTGGTGTAGCATCTCAAAAATTTCAGAAAGTAGCGCATAATGTACCTATGCTAAGTCTATCTAACACATATAATATAGGTGAAATAGAAGACTTTGATAATAGAATAAAAAAAATACTAGAAAATACGGCTGAGAAAATTGAATATGTTTTAGAGCTGAAGCTAGATGGACTGAGTATTAGTTGCTTGTACGAAAATGGGATACTGGTAAAAGGTGTAACACGTGGTGATGGGCAAATAGGTGAAGATGTTACTGAAAATATTATGCAAATAAAGTCTATACCAAAAAAACTGAGTGAGCCTTTGACGTTGGAAGTACGTGGCGAGATTGTACTACCCATATCTAGCTTTAATGAATTAAATAAAGAGAGAGAAGAAAATGGTGAAGAAGTATTTGCAAATCCTAGAAATGCTGCATCTGGAACTATAAGACAACTTGATAGTGAAGTTGTGAAGGAAAGAAAACTTGAGTGTTATTTATATTATTTAGTAGAAGCTGCAAAATATGGCTTAAAGACACATGTTGAAAGTATAGAATTTATTGAAAAATTAGGATTTAAAACAACAAAAATATTTGAAAAACATACAGATTTTTCTAATCTAGAGAAATCAATACAGAAATGGGAAAAGGCAAGAGAAGAATTAGACTATGAGACTGATGGGCTAGTTATTAAAGTAAATAATTTTAGTTATTATGATTTATTAGGTTATACAACAAAGAGTCCTAGATGGGCAATAGCCTATAAATTTGCAGCGCAACAAGCAAAGACTAGATTACTTGATGTGACATTTCAAGTTGGAAGAACAGGGGTAGTAACACCTGTTGCAGAGCTGGAAGCAGTTGAATTATCAGGTTCTGTAGTTAAACGAGCAAGTTTACATAATTTTGATGAAATAATAAGAAAAGATATAAGAAAAGGGGATAATGTAATTGTAGAAAAAGCAGCTGAAATTATCCCACAAGTTGTAAATGTCGTTACCGAAGATAGAACAGGAAGTGAAGAAATCATACAAATACCACACGAATGCCCAGTTTGTGGGACACCTCTTATTAAAGAAGAGGGAATGGTAGCTCTAAAGTGTCCAAACACAAGATGCCCAGAAAAATTACAAAGGGAAATAGAATACTTTGTATCAAGAGATGGTATGAACATATCAGGACTTGGAGAAAAAATAATACAAAAGTTTATTGAATTAGGGAAAATAAACTCAATAGTTGATATATATAAGTTACATGATTACAAAGATGAACTTATGACAATTGAAAAAATGGGCGAAAAGAGTATCCAAAACTTAATAGAAAGTATCGAAAAAAGTAAAGAGAGAGACTTTTCAAAAGTATTATATTCGTTAGGAATTCCATTTGTAGGAAAATATACAGCAAATTTATTAGTAAAAGAGTTTGGAAATATTGACGCAATTAGAGAAAAGACAGTTGATGATCTTACACAAGTCAAAGGAATTGGACAAAAAGTAGCATTAGCAGTTGTCAATTATTTACAAGATGAGAGTAATTGGTCAGAAATCATTAAGTTAAAAGAAGAAGGCTTGAATCTAGAAAAATTCATGGTTGATAGTGTTGAAATACCAGATAACCCTATTAAGAACAAGAAATTTCTAGCAACGGGAAAATTAGAGAAATACAAACGAGAAGAAATAAAGGAAATAATAATTAATAATGGTGGAGAGTATCTATCTGGAGTTAGTAAGAATTTAGAATATTTAATAACTGGGGATAAAGCTGGTAGCAAATTAGAAAAAGCAGAAAAATTAGGAATACGAATATTAAGTGAGGATGAGTTCATAGAAGAGTTCATAAAATAGGATAGTAAACAAAAAAGGGCGAGAGCCCTTTTTTTATACAGAATAATTAGTAACTATACTCCATAATTGTAACTTTATTAGTAACTTTGTCAGTAATCTTAGTTGACAATCGTCTTCCTAAGTCATCATACACATACTCATAAACTAATTCAACAATCACTTTATTGTTTTCAAGTTTCTTGTAGTAAGTAGGATCTCCGTTAGTGTTATGATCGAACTCTTGAGAATTCTTAATGTTTCCATCAGAATCTTTTATAATTAATGTCTTTGGTTTATCGCTTAAATATTCAGACATAGTAACCTCCTAAAAATTATTATCTTACATTTGATAAATATAAAAAACAAATCAAAGATAAGATTTAAGTAAGAAAATTATATCATAAAAAGAGGAAAAAAATCCACTAATCAAAAAAAAATGATTTAAGTTAAGAAATAGAGCACAAAAAATATAAAAAACTCTTGTATTTTTTTTATAGATATGGTTTAATTAAAGGTGGACAAATGTGTTAGGAGGAACTAGGATGCATGGAAACGTGAATGTACAAGAAAGAAAACACAAAATCGATGAAAAAATGTCAAAAATAAAGCACAAAATCGCTGTTATGAGTGGTAAAGGTGGAGTAGGAAAATCAACTCTTTCAGTAAATTTGGCATATGGGTTATCATTAAGAGGGTATAAAGTAGGAATATTAGATGCAGATTTACATGGACCGAATGTACCTTTAATGTTAGGTCTAGAAGGAACTAAGTTGAATGATCTTTCTAAACCGTATAGAGTAACAGAAAATTTACAAGTAACATCGTTAAGTTTCTTTTTACCAAGTAGTGAACCAATAATTTGGAGAGGTCCACAGAAAATGGGAGCAATAATGGAGATTTTAGAAGGTGTAGAATGGGGTGAAATAGACTTTTTAATAGTTGATTTACCACCAGGAACGGGTGATGAAACACTTACTATTGCACAAAACTTAGGTATAGGAAGCAAAGCAATTGTAGTAACAACACCACAGGATGTAGCATTATTAGATTCAAGAAAATCTGTTAAATTCGCAACTCTAGTAAATCAAGAATTAATAGGAGTAGTGGAAAACATGAGTGGATTTGTGTGCCCTGAATGTGGGAAAGAAATAAACATTTTCAAAAAAGGTGGAGCAGAAAAAATGGCTAAAGAAATGGAAGCTGATTTTTTAGGTTCTATCCCAATGGAAGCAAGTATTGTTGAAGCCGGAGATACAGGGAAACCTTATATCTCTACAGATTCTATCGCTTCAAGAAAACTAGATGCTATAATTTCTAGGGTTATTGAAAAAGTAGAAAAATAAAAGTTTGAAACGGAATTTTAAACCTTAAAGTAAGAAGTTCAAATTATACTTGCAAGAACAAAACAAAAAAACAGATGGAGGAAAAAGTATGAAAATCTTAGTATTTAACGAAAATGACAAATCAAGACTTGTTGTTGGACAACTAATGAAAGAACTAAGTTTCAATGTATTACTAGTTGACACACAAGAAAAATTAATGGAGGAATTGAAATCAGACTTTTTGGACATAGTACTTCTAGATGTTAATTCATTTAGCAGTTTTCCAAAAGTAATTGATCAAATCCTTAAAATTAAGGGAGACAGTTATGTTTTATTATCAATTGAAAAAGGAGATAAATTCTCTAAAATTGATGCTTTATTAAAAGGAGTAGACGACTATATCTATAATGATTATAGATTAGAAGAAATTTCTGCTAAAGTAAAAGCAATTGTTAGAACATTAACTAAAAAGTCAAATGAAAATAACTCAGAAGAGTTATCAATATATGACTTAACATTAAACCCAATGAACAGAGAAGTAACAAGAGCAGGAAAAGAAATTGAACTTACAAACAAAGAATTCTTATTATTAGAGTATTTCTTAAGAAATAAAAATAGAGTGTTAACACGTACAATGATATCAGAAAAAATATGGGATATCGACTTTATTACAGAAAGTAATATAGTAGATGTTTATATAAATTTCTTACGTGCTAAAGTAGATAAAGGGCATGATAAAAAAATTATAAGAACTGTAAGAGGTGTTGGATACATAGTAAAAGAAGTATTATAAAAAAAACGAGCTATTTTGAGGTAGAGAAATCTATTAAGAAATAGCTTTTATATTTTATTTGTATTGCTAAATAATGATAACTATGCTAAAATGTACTTAGTATAAATAAGAGATTGTAACAAATAATATAAACTATTCGAGGAGTGATTAAAATGTTTAAACAAGTAGAATTGAAATACGCTTACAACGCACTGGAGCCGCATATAGATGCTAAAACTATGGAAATCCATTATACAAAGCATCATGCAGCGTATACTAATAACCTTAATGATCTATTATCAAAAAATGCACCAGAGTTTTTAGATAAAAGTATAGAAGAAGTTCTTGCTAATCTAGATTCTTTACCAGAAGCAATTAGAGCAGGAGTTAGAAATAATGGAGGTGGATTATTTAACCATAATCTATATTTCTCAACAATGGCACCAAATGCTGGGGGAGCACCAACAGGAGAATTAGCAGAAAAAATAAATGAAGCATTTGGAAGTTTTGATAATTTCAAAACAGAAATTGCTAAAGCAGGAGTAACAAGATTCGGTTCAGGTTGGGCTTGGTTATGTGTTAAAGATGGTAAATTATCAGTATGTTCAACACCAAATCAAGATGTACCTGTAATGAGTGGAGTTGGATGTGGAGGAACACCTATCTTAGGAATAGATGTTTGGGAGCATGCATACTACTTAAACTACCAAAACAGAAGACCAGACTACATAGAAGCATTTTTCAATGTAATAGACTGGAATGCAGTTGCAAAAAATTATGAAGCAGTAAAATAATAAAATAAAAATTTAAAATATGAAAAGCACTGATTAAGTTAAGACTGATTAGTGCTTTTTTATTAGTTTTATGACTTAATTGTTCCTTGATTTTATAATCCAAAAACGTTATAATGATATATAGACAAATGAATAAAATATTCTAGGAGGTTATTATGAAAATCGCAGTTTTTGATGCAAAGGTATACGACAGACAATTTTTTGAAAAATGGAACGAGAAGTATGGAGCAGATCTAGTGTTCTTTGAAGAAAAACTGTCATTGAACAACGTAATGCTAACTAAGTACATGGATGCAGTTTCTGTCTTTGTTAATGATGATGTAAATGAAAAAGTTATAGATATATTAGCTCGTAATGGTGTTAGAGTAATTGCATTAAGATCAGCGGGATATAACAATGTTGATTTGAAATCAGCACAAAAGAATAGAATTTCAGTATATAGAGTTCCAGCATATTCACCTTACGCAGTAGCGGAACATACGCTAGCATTGCTAATGACACTTAATAGAAAAACACATAAAGCATATAATAGAACAAGAGAAGGAAACTTTAGTTTAAGCGGGTTAACAGGATTTGATTTGAATGGTAAAACAGCAGGAATAGTCGGAACAGGGAAAATTGCCAGAATTTTCATAAAAATATTAAGAGGGTTAGGAGTAAATGTAATAGCGTATGACAAATTTCCTAATGAGCAAGCTGCAATTGAGGAAGAATTCAAATATGTTACTCTAGATGAATTGTATGCAAATTCTGATATAATATCACTTCATTGTCCATTAACACCTGAAACGGAGCATATAATAGGGTATGAAAGCATGGAAAAAATGAAAAGAGGGGTAATAATATTAAATACAGGTAGAGGAAAATTAATTGATACAAGTATTTTAATAGAAGCACTGAAAGACGGAAGAGTTGGCGCAGCTGGCTTAGATGTTTATGAAGATGAGAGTGACTATTTCTTTGAAGATAAATCAGCAAATGTAATGCAAGATGATGTACTTGCTAGATTACTAGCATTTAATAATGTTTTACTGACATCACACCAAGCATTTTTAACAAATGAAGCACTAGATAACATAGTAGAGACAACATTTGACAACATATTGAAATATGCAAGTAAAGAAGAAGTTGCAAACGTTGTTTGGTATGATGAAGAAACACAAAAAATAGTAGAAGGACCAAAAAAGAAATAAAAACCAGGATACAAGGAGAAAAACAAATGGATTTGTTTGAAATAAAGAAAAGTATTGAATCATATGTTAAAGATATAAATGAAATAAAGGGGCATCTTTGATTTAGATACTATAAAAGATGAAATTAAAGTATTAGAGGACAAGACTCAAGACCCTGATTTTTGGAATAATCCAGATGAAAGTCAGGTTGTTTTGAAAGAAATGAATATAGCAAAAAAAACTTATAATGAGTATAATAATCTTGAAGCTGAATTAGAAGAGACTAATATGCTGTTAGAGTTTGTTGAATTGGGAGAAAGCAGTTTTGAAGTAGAATTAGAAGAAAAAATGAAATCAGTAAGTAAAGAGATTGAAAATTTCAAAATAAAATTACTTCTTGACGAAGAATATGATGCAAATGACTCAATATTAACAATAAATGCGGGTGCAGGAGGAACAGAAGCTTGTGACTGGGTAGAGATGCTCTATAGAATGTATGATAGATGGGCAAATAAGAGTGGATTTAAAGTAGAAATATTAGACTCACTTCAAGGTGACGAGGCAGGAATAAAGAGTATTACATTAAACATAAAAGGTGACTATTCATATGGACTATTAAAAGGTGAAAAAGGTGTTCACAGACTTGTCAGAATATCACCATTTGATTCAAATGCGAGAAGACATACGTCATTTGCAGCTGTAAACGTTGTACCTGAAATAGAGAATGATGTAAGCATTAATATGAGCTCCGAAGACTTAAAAGTCGACACGTACAGATCTAGTGGAGCTGGTGGGCAGCATGTTAACACAACTGATTCTGCAGTTAGGATAACACATATACCTACAAACACTGTAGTTACATGTCAAAAGGAACGTTCACAAATAAAGAATAGAGAAACAGCAATGAAGATACTTAAATCAAAATTGATCGAAATAGAATTGGAAAAACGAGCAGCAGAAATACAGAGTATTAAAGGTTCTGAATCTAAAATAGAGTGGGGAAGTCAAATAAGATCATATGTATTTCAACCATACAAACTTGTTAAAGATCATAGAACTAAAGCAGAAGAAGGAAATGTTGATAAAGTGATGGATGGAGATATAAATCTATTTATAAATGAGTACCTTAAATTTCAAAAGAATTTAACATAAATAATAAAAATCGAAAGGAAATAAAATGTCAAATAAAAGAGTTAGAGTTAGAATAGCACCATCACCAACAGGGGATCCACATGTTGGAACAGCGTATATTGGACTTTTCAATTATGCGTTTGCGAAACATAATCAAGGAGATTTTTTATTAAGAATTGAAGATACCGACAGAACAAGATTTTCAGGGGATTCAGAACAACAAATATTTGATTCAATGAAATGGCTAGGACTAAATTACGATGAAGGTCCAGATGTAGGTGGGGATAAAGGTCCTTATAGACAATCTGAAAGATTCCATATATATAAAGAGTATGCAGAGAAGTTAGTTGAAAAAGGGGAAGCATACTATTGTTTTTGTACTTCAGAAAGATTGCAAAAGTTAAGAGATAGACAAGTTGCAATGAAACAAGCTCCAGGATACGACGGGCACTGTAGAAACTTAACAGCTGAAGAAGTAAAGAGCAAGTTAGAAGCAGGAGAAGCTTATGTAATAAGACTTAGAATGCCTTATGAAGGTGAGACAATTGTAAAAGACGAATTAAGAGGAAATATCATATTTGAAAATAGTAAAATTGATGATCAAGTTTTACTGAAATCTGACGGATTTCCAACATATCATTTAGCAAATATAGTAGATGATTATTTAATGGGTATAACACATGTAATTAGAGCAGAAGAATGGATTGCATCTACACCTAAGCATATTCAATTATATAAAGCATTTGCTTGGGAAGAACCTAAATGGTATCACATGCCACTACTTAGAAATGCTGACAAAACTAAAATCTCAAAAAGAAAAAATCCAGTATCATTAAACTACTATAGAGAAGAAGGATATTTGAGAGAAGGATTACTAAATTTCTTAGCATTAATGGGATGGAGTTTAGGTGGAGATAAAGAAATATTCACATTAGATGAAATGATAGAGAATTTTTCATTTGACAGAATATCTTTAGGTGGACCAGTATTTGATTTAGTGAAATTAGGATGGGTAAATAATCATCATATGAGATTAAAAGATATTGATGAATTAACAAAACTAGCATTACCTTATTATATTGCAAAAGGTTATTACAAAGATGAGAATTTGAGTGAGGTAGAGTATAACAAGTTGAAAAGAATAGTTGAGATAACAAGAGAAGGAGCTCAAACATTAAAAGAGTTACCAGAGTTATCATCAATTTATTTTGAAGATGAGTTTGAATTACCAATTATTGATGAAACTATGAATAAAAAAGAAAGAAAATCAATAGAAAAATTAAAGTCTTCATTAGAAGCAGAGATTGGTAAAAAATCAATAGGATTGTTTGTTGAGAAGATGTCAAAACAAAATGAAGATATATCAGAAGAAGAAGCAAAAACAATTCTTACAGAGTTACAAGAAGAATTAGGAGAAGGGCCTGGAGCTGTAATAATGCCGTTAAGAGCTGTTGTAACGGGAAAAGCAAGAGGTGCGGATTTGTATACCGTAATATCAATAATTGGAAAGAAAAGAACATTAGATAGAGTAGCGAGATTTACATTTTAGAATTTTAATAGAAGAAGCTTGATTAGAGGTAAACACCTAAAATCAAGCTTTTTTATTATTTGATTTGATATAATAATTTCTGTCCATCAGAACTTATCAAAACTGTATCATTGTCTGAAATTTCATTGCTTAAAATCATTTTAGAAAGATTAGTTTCAATATCTTTTTGAACAAACCGTTTTATAGGTCTTGCCCCATAGCTAGGATCATATGCGCTATCTGCTATGAAATCAAGTGCTTCAGTGGTATACTCAACTTTAATATGTTGATCTTTAAGTTTTTTATTAATATCTTCAAGGATTAATTTTATTATACCTTTTACATTTTCTTTTGAAAGCGATTTGAATATAATAGTTTCATCTATTCTATTAAGAAATTCAGGTTTAAATCTGTGTTTCAATTCATTTAGAACAATTTCTTTTGTATTTTCTCCAATTTCTGGATCATTTAAAATATATTCACTTCCAATATTAGAAGTCATTATTATAATTGTATTTTTAAAGTCAACAATCTTACCTTTACTATCAGTCAAACGCCCATCATCAAGTAATTGAAGTAATAAATTAAATACATCAGGATGAGCTTTCTCTATTTCATCAAAAAGAATAACTGAATATGGCTTTCTTCTAATTGCTTCAGTAAGTTGCCCACCTTCTTCATAACCTACATAACCAGGAGGAGCACCGATAAGTCGTGATGTACTAAATTTGTCCATGTATTCACTCATATCTATACGAACAATATTATCTGCATCATCAAAAAGATTATAAGCTAAAGTTTTCGTTAAATACGTTTTACCAACACCAGTAGGCCCTAAGAAAATGAAAGAACCGATAGGTTTATTAGGATCTTTAAGCCCAGCACGTGATCTGATTATTGTGTCACTTATAGATTTTATAGCATCATCTTGACCTAATACTCTTTCTTTAAGATGTGACTCAAGTTGGAGTATTTTATCTCTTTCTGTTTCAAATATTTTTGATACTGGGATTCCAGTCCATTTCCCTACAACTTCTGCAATTTCTTCACTTGTTAGCTCTTGTTTCAATAATTTATTTTTATGTGATCCATCATTTTGATTATTTGCAAGTTTATCTTCCTCTTCTTGCTTTTGTTTTTCAAGTGTAGCAAGTCTACCATATTTTAGTTCAGCAAGTTTATTCAAATCATAAACTCTCTCAGCATCGGCAATTAACAACTTAACTTGTTCTATTTCTTCATTAATACTTTGTAATTTATTAGCTTCTTGTTTTTCGTATTGCCATTGAGTTGTTAAAGTGTTTTTTCTTTCTGTCAATTCAGAAATTTCTTTTTTTAGATCTTCTAATTTCTCAAGTGTAGCTTTATCTTTTTCTTTTTTCAATGCTTCAAACTCAATCTCTAGTTGTAATAGTCTTCTAGTAACTTCATCAAGTTCTGTTGGCATAGAATTTCTCTCTGTTTTTATCTTTGCCGATGCTTCATCAATAAGATCGATTGCTTTGTCAGGTAAGAATCTATCACTAATGTATCTATCACTAAGAGTTGCTGCAGCAATTATCGCATTATCAGTTATTCTAATACCATGGAATATTTCAAATTTTTCTTTCAATCCACGAAGAATAGAAACAGTATCTTCAACTGTTGGTTCATCAACCATTATTGGTTGAAAACGTCTTTCTAACGCAGCATCTTTTTCAATATTTTTTCTGTATTCATCAATAGTCGTAGCACCAATAACTTTTATTTCGCCTCTAGCTAACATTGGTTTCAATAAGTTTCCTGCATCCATTGAGCCCTCTGTTTTACCAGCACCAACAATTGTGTGAATCTCATCAATAAAAAGAATAATACGGCCTTCACTATTTTCAAGTTCAGTTAAGACTGCTTTTAATCTTTCTTCAAATTCTCCTCTATATTTAGCGCCTGCGATAAGTGCACCCATATCAAGAGAGAAGATAGTTTTATCTTTTAAGTTTTCTGGAACATCTCCCTGCAATATACGTTGTGCAAGACCTTCTGCGATTGCTGTTTTACCAACACCAGGTTCCCCAATAAGGACAGGATTATTTTTTGTACGTCTTGATAATATTTGTATTGCACGTCTTATCTCTGAATCTCTACCTATAACTGGATCAATCTTACCTTTTCTAGCTAACTCAACTAAGTCACGCCCATATTTTTCTAATACTTCATACGATGACTCAGGTGTAGAAGAATTAACTTTTCTATCCCCTCTAATTTCTTTTAATGCATCTACAAATTTAGATTTTGAAACACCATTTTTTTCTAGTAAATCAGAAACATCGAAAATAGATAAGAATAAATGTTCTGTACTAATATACGAATCACCATGCTTTTTCATATGTTCTTCCGACTTCATTAATACTTTATTGACATCATTGCTAGGTCGAAGTTGATCTGTAGATGAAACTTTTGAAAATGAGTTGATTCTTTCAGTTATTATTTGTGTCAGTTGTTGCACGTTAACACCCATTTTATTTAATATATTTGGTATAAGTCCATCATTTTGAAGTATTAATGCAAGTATTAGATGCTCGATTTTTATTTCAGAATTTCTATACTGAGTAGCAAATCCATTGGCTTCAGAGATTGCTTCAATACTTTTTTCTGTAAAGTTGTTATTCATTATAAACACCTCTTTCATAAAATTTATTTTGTATTAGCACTCACTAACTTAGAGTGCTAATAACTTTATATCATTAAATTTTATTTTTGTCAATATGTAAATAATATAATAGTTTTACTATACCGAAAATAGTGATTAAAGCCATTATTATTGTGGGTCCTGAAGGGATATTCCATATATAAGAAAAATATAATCCTGAGAAAATTCCTATAAATGAAAATAAAATAGAAAACCATATTATATGAGAATATTTCTTAACTATTATACCTGCAATTGCTTGAGGGATTGTAAGTATTGATATGATTAGCATTATCCCTATTATCTTTATATTGATAACAAGAGTTGAAGCAACAAGTATCATCATGAAATAATTTATAAATTTTGATGGGACACCCAAAACTGAGTAATAATTCTCATCAAAACTAGTATATATAATGCCTCTGTAAAATAATTTGAAGAAAATAATAGTAATGATATTTAATACAAATAAAGAAATCATGTTTTCCCTGTTAGACAATAAGATGTTACCAAATAAATACGTTGAAAGGTCATTTTGGTATCCTGGTGTGATATATGAAAAAATAATACCAATTGCCATTCCCATAGACATAATTACACCAATTCCAAGGTCATCATCAATACCAAAATGGTCTTTTAAAACGAGAATTAATATTCCAGAAATGATAGCGAATATAATACCAAAAAATAAAGGATCTTTTATAGGTAAATTGAATATAGAAATAATATATATTCCAATTCCTATACCACCAAAAGATGCATGGCTAATACTAGATGATATGAAAACCATTTTCTTATTAACAATGTATGTTCCAATAATTCCACAAGATATACTTGATAGAAGTCCTACAATTAATGCATTTTGCATAAATGAATATTGTGATAGCGTAGTAAAAAAATTCATATTTAATCCTTTCCATGTGTGTATTCATATCCATGTGTATGAGTATGTGGATAGTCCATTTTATTTTCATAGAATACAATATCCTTTTCAATGACACATATTGCATCGATATATTCACATATTTTATCAATTTCATGAGATATTACTACAAGTGTAGAGTTTTTCAATGATTTAATTTTTGTGTATAGTTTTTCTTCGAATTCTTTATCGAGGAATGATTCGGGTTCATCTAGAAATATTAGCTCTGGTTCAGATATTATTGCTCTTGCAATCAATGCTCTTTGTAATTGACCTCCAGAAACTTCGTTAATATGTTTATCTTTCAATTCTAAAATTTCAAATTCATTCATCAAATTAACTGTTTTTTCTTTATCCAAACTAGAAAATTTACTAAAAAAGTTCTTATTATTCGTAAGTCCTGAGATAACTAAATCAAATAGGTTGATTGGAAAAGTTGTATCAAATTCACGTATTTGAGGTAAGTAGCCTAGTTTGTTTTTATCTATGATGTATTCTATAGAACCAGAAGACGGTTTTAGAAATCCTAGAATTAGCTTTACTAGTGTAGATTTACCACCACCATTACGGCCTAAAATTGCCAGATTCTGCCCTTTTTTTATATCGAGGCTTATATTCTCCAGTATGACACTATTATGGTAGTTAAAATCAATATTTTTAATGGATATAAGTGTGTCCATAAATACTTCCTTTCTTATTTATATTAATTAAGGTCATTAACAAATTTTTGTAAATTCTCAAATATATTTTCTTCCAAAACGTTAAATGGTATAACTTTAGATCCTTTTATTTCATTAGAAATAGCTTCAGCACTTTGTTTTGGAAATTGGGGTTGTACTAATATAGTTTTTATATTTTTAGAACGTGCCACATCTATAATTGTTTGTATATATTTTGCTGATGGTTCTTTACCATCTTGTTCAACTTCTATTTGAAATAAATCTCTATCTTTCAAGAAATAATTTAATGCAGGGTGATAGATTATGAATGATTTATTACTTTTAGAATTCAAGTCTTTATCTATTTTAGTTTTAAATGCACTTATTTCGTTAATAAACTTTGTATAATTTGTTTCAAATTGATCTTTTTTATTAGGGTATTTTGCGATAAGCTTATTCTTAATGTTTTCTGCAATCATAGGCATTATGTCTAAAGAAAACCAGACATGTGGGTCTATTGCTTCGGTTGTATCTTCCCCATGAGTGGATTTTAGTAATAGATTACTATCTATTCCATCAATAACGTTGACAACTTTACTAGTATCAGAAAGACTGCTCATAATTTGTTTTTCAAATGGAAGTGTCCCATATATGAAAAATATTTTTGAAGTTTCAAGAGTCACCAAATCTCTAGGTTTGGGCTCAAATAATTCGTGATTCATATTTTGATTAACAATTGAAGACACTTCGAAATCATTCCCTGCAATTTTCTCAACTGTCCATTTTAAAGGAGGTGTACTCACAATAATTTGTTCCTTTTTAGAATTTTTTTCATTGCTAGTTTTACTGCATGAAATACAAAAAAGAAATGTTAGAATAATTAATAATGCTGATAATATATTTTTTATTTTCATTTTTTACTTCCTTTCATCAAGACATGTTGGGCATTTACCTTTAAATAAAAAAAGATGTGAAATCATTGAGAAACCTGTTTTTTTTGAAAGATTTCGTTCATTATCTTTGATTATTTCGCTAGGTACAACTTCAATAACATTACATGTTTCGCATAAAAAGAAATTGCCATTCTTTTCTTTGAAATAGTATTTCTCATTTCCAAAGTAAAATGAAGAAATAAGATTATTAGTTTCTAAATAATCAAGGCCTCTATATATCGTCGATAAATCAAATGTTACAGATTCTTTTAGAATTTTAGCACATATGGGTTTATCGGATGCCTGTAATATGTCAAAAATTTCTTTTCTTTTCTTAGTCAAAAGTTTCATAAAAGATTCAACTCCTAATTTTATTTTGATTATTTTTGCGAATGATTCGCAAATCCATAATACACCAAAACAGTAAAAAAGTCAATAAATATAAGAGAAAAAATGAAAGTCTAAAATGATGCACAGAAATGTGAAAGGATTTAGAGGTTGTTTTTTTTTGAAAATGTAGTAAAACTTAGTTGTAAGAGGTGATATAGATGCTCGCGCGAAAAAGCATAGAATTATTATTTATTTTAAAAAAAGAGAATGACCTAAAGCAGATTTCACAAAAAATGAACTTAAGTGATAGAGCTGTTAGGTATGAGGTAGAAAATCTTAATTTCTATCTAAAGAAATTTAATATTGGAGAAATAATTCAGACAGGAAAAAAATTAAAACTTGTAATTACCTCTAAGGAGAAACTGTTGACGAAACTTAGTAAGGAGAATTACAATTTTTCAAAAGATGAAAGAGAAGATTTCATTCTAGCTAATTATTTGTTCAATGGTGACTCAAGACAAAAAGTATTTGAAGAAGAGTTAAACGTAAGTACAGCAACAATTGCAAATGATATACAACGAATCAAAGAGAAAGTAAACTCTAATGGACTTGAATTCAAAGGATACACAAAAACAAAAAGTTTCATAGTTGGAGAAGAGAAAAAAGTAAGACAAATGATGCTTAATTTCTTGATTGATTATTTATTTGTGGAAGAAAAATATTATGTTGATGTTCTAATAAAAGAAGTTATTACTAAGTATTTTGAAGGAATAGACGTTAAGGATATAAGATCTTATCTTAATGAGATCCAGATAAAGATAGAAAAAACAATATCTGATGAAGCACATAAAATATTAACGATATACTTGATGATACTAGTGAGAAGGGTAAAACAAAAATTTGTCCTTGATAATTTCAGAAATGAGCAAATGGTTAAGAAAAGTAAAGAATATCAAACAATAATAGAAATACTTCCAGAGTTAGAAGAGAAATACAAAATAAAAATAAATCAAGAAGAGAAATATTTGTTTACAGAATATGTGTTAGGAAGTCACTCGTATAACTTTAGTTATTCATATTATGAAAATTGGTTTCAATTAGAAATATTAGTTAATAAATTGATAATTGGTGTTAACTCGTTGATTGATATAGACATATTAGGAGACAAAATATTGTTGGAAGGATTGCTTAATCATCTTAAACCAGCGATATATAGGATTAAACAAGGTATTAAACTTGAGAATTCAATTTTTGAAGAAGTGTATGAAAGTTATCCTCAACTATTCAAAGTAGTGGAATCGGAAATAGGAAAATACAAGAGCTATCTAGAAGTTGACGTTAATAAGGATGAAATAGCATTCTTAACTATTCATTTTAAAGAAGCAATGGATAGAAGGGAAATAAAACAACTTAAAAATATTTTGATAGTTTGTGGATTTGGTTATGGAAGTTCCAAGTTACTAAAAGAGAATGTTAAGAAAAATTTTGATGTGAACGTAATAGATGCAATGCCACTACATAAGTTCTACGAGATGGATGATTTTAATAATATAGATCTTATTATTACAACAGTTCCAATAAAGACAAAAGGAATTGATACAATAAAAGTAAATCCAATATTATTAGAGGAAGATATTAAGAAGTTAGAAGAACGTGGTTTAAGAAAAGAAAGAAAATCTATTGATATTGAAGAATTAGTAGACCTTATTAAAAAGTTTACAATAGTAGAAGATGAAGAGTTACTAAAAAGTGAAATTTTAAAGAAATACCCTGAAAAATTTACAGAATTAAGATCAAAAAATGAACTTATGGATTTATTGCAGAAAGAAAATATTTATGTAGATGTTAAGTTTGATAATTGGTTGGACTGTATTAAATTTTTTGGAAAAGAAATGATGACAAAAGGATATGTTGAAAAAGATTATATAGATTCAATGATAGAAGTATTATCAACGTATGGTTCATATATGTTAATAAATGATAATATCTTATTAGCACATGGAAAAACGAATGAAGATATCCATAAAACAGGACTTCTGTTAGGGGTTCTAAATAAAGAAGTTGAATACTTAAATGACAAAAAAATAAAATTTATAGTTATGTTTTCTAGTAAAGATGGAAATGAACATTTAAATGCACTACTAAAATTGACAGAATTGATGGAAGATAAGAAATTATTTGATAAGCTAGATGGAGTCAAATCTAGTAGTGAAGCATACGATATTATTAATAAATTGATGTAACATAAAGCACAGTAATTATGGTTTAAAAAATATAAAATATATGTGGAGGTAAGGAATTATGAGTACAAGAGTTAAAGTTCAAGCATTTGGAAGATTTCTAAGTGGAATGGTAATGCCGAACATAGGGGCATTTATCGCATGGGGATTAATTACAGCATTATTTATCCCAACAGGATGGTTAATGTTAATGGCAGGACAAAAAGTACCAGAAGGTGCAGAAAAGTTTATTGTTTACGGTTTTGACATAGTTAAGATTACAAATACTATGGTAGGTCCAATGATAACATACATGTTACCATTATTAATAGCATACACAGGTGGTAAATTAGTATACGGACCACGTGGTGGAGTAGTTGGAGCAGTAGCAACAATGGGTGCAATAGCATCAGCAGGAATACCAATGTTCTTAGGAGCTATGATAGTAGGACCACTAGGTGGATACTGCTTGAAAAAAATTGATGAAGTAATTCAACCAAGAGTAAAATCAGGATTTGAAATGCTTGTTAACAATTATGTTGCAGGATTTTTAGGACTTATACTAGCAATGCTTTCATTCTATGCATTTGGTCCATTAGTAGAAGCATTTAGTAATGTATTAGGTGGAGCAGTTGGATTCTTAGTAAAAAATAAACTAATGTTCTTATCAAGTATATTTGTTGAACCAGCAAAAATATTATTCTTAAATAACGCAATTAACCATGGAGTATTTTCACCAATTGGAGTAGAACAAGTTGCTAAAGCAGGAAAATCAATGTTATTCTTAATTGAAGCAAATCCAGGACCAGGATTAGGAGTATTATTAGCATTCACATTATTTGGAAAAGGACAATCAAAAACAACAGCACCAGGAGCAATCATAATACATTTCATTGGTGGAATACATGAAATATATTTTCCATACATATTAATGAAACCAAAAATGATTCTAGCTACAATAGCAGGAGGAATGGCAGGGGTTGCGACATTAAACTTAACAAATGCAGGGTTAACAGCACCAGCATCACCAGGTTCAATAATAGCAGTATTGACAATGACAGCACCAGGAGATCACTGGAAAGTAATATTAAGTGTTCTATTAGCAACAGTAGTATCATTCTTAGTAGGATCAATTATACTTAAAGCAGATAAAACAGCTGAAGATGATGGTGAAGGATTTGAAGAAGCAAGCAAAAAAATGAAAGATCTTAAAAATACACCAACAGGAGCAGCAACTGGAGTAGCAGGAACAGCAAGTTTAGCAGGATTAGCAGGATTAGCAATAAAAAAAATAGTTGTAGCATGTGATGCAGGAATGGGTTCAAGTGCAATGGGTGCAAGTTTATTAAGAAAAAAAGTTCAAGATGCAGGATTAGGAATTGAAGTTATTAATAAAGCAATTAATGAAATACCATCAGATGCAGATTTAGTTATAACACATAAAGATTTAACAGAAAGAGCAATTAAAGCACAACCAGATAAAAAACATCTATCACTAGAAAACTTTATGGATGGAAAATTCTATGATGGAGTTGTTGAAAATTTAAAAAAGTAGATAGCTCATTAGATACAACCCCTCTTAAAACTAGTGAGCAACATGTGGCATCAACAGGGGAAATACTAAAAAAAGAAAATATACTAGTTAATTTACCATCAGAGAGTAAAGAAGAAGCAATAAGAAGAGCTGGAGGATTATTACAAAGTTTGGGATATGTTAATTCTAATTATACAAATGGTATGTTAGCAAGAGAAAAGGTGCATACTACATACCTTGACAATGAAGTTGCAATTCCTCATGGTGTTGAAGAAGTTAAACATGAAGTTATAAAAGCAGGAATAGTTGTGCTATTATATCCAAATGGAATTGACTACGGAGATGGAAATATAGCTAAATTATTGATAGGAATAGCAGCACAAAATAATGAACATATAGATGTAATTTCAAAATTAGCAATAATAATAGACGACGAGCAAAAAATTGCAGATCTTATTTCTTCAAATGATGTAGAAACAGTTTATGGATATTTAAAATAGGAGGTTACACATGGAAGCATTGCATTTTGGAGCAGGAAATATAGGTCGTGGATTTATAGGTAAGCTGTTGTCGGAAGCAGGTTACAGAGTAAATTTTGTAGATATAAATGAAGCAGTAATAAAAAGCTTAGAAGCAAATGGTGAATATATAGTAGAAGTAGTTGGAGAAACTGCAACAAAAGAAGTTGTGAAGAATGTTAATGGAATATTTTCAACAGACACAGACGCAATATTGAAAGTAGGAAATGAAACAGGAATTATAACTATGGCAGTTGGACCTAATGTACTACCTATTATAGCAAAAACAGTAGCAAAAATAATAAAAAATAGAAAAGAATTGAATAATACTAATTTCTTAAATGTTATAGCATGTGAGAATATGATAAAAGGTTCAAGTTTTCTTAAGGAAAAAGTATTAGCGGAGTTGTCGGAAGAGGAAGCAAAATATGTCGATTCTTATGTAGCATTTGTTGATTCAGCAGTTGATAGAATAGTACCACCAACAGATAGTGGGATAACAGATCCAACATATGTTATGGTTGAAGAATTTTACGAATGGATCGTTGATAAGAATCAAATAAAAGGAAATTTAGAAATAAAAGGTATGATAAAAGTAGATAATCTAATGGCTTATCTTGAAAGAAAATTATTCACATTAAATACAGGACATGCAATTACAGCCTATATTGGTAAGAGTAAAGGGATTGCGACTGTTGATGAGAGTATTATGGATCCAGAAGTAAGAGCAATAGTAGTGGGAGCCATGAAGGAAAGTGGAGAAGTACTTATAAATAGATATTCATTTGTAAGGGAAGAACACTATAAATATATAGAAAAGATTTTAAAAAGATTTGAAAATAAATATTTAAAAGATGATGTTTCTAGAGTTGGTAGACAACCAATAAGAAAATTGGGGAAAAATGAGAGACTTATAAAACCACTTTTAGGAACAATTGAATACAACTTACCAAATGATAATTTATTACAAGGAATCATTTATGCATTGAAGTTTGATGGAGAAGATGAAGAAAGTATAAAATTAAAAGGTATGTTGAAAGAAAAAGGAGTAGAAGCAACACTTAGAGAAATAACAGAAAATTCTATTCCAGATAATTTATTAGCAACAATCACAATATAATATAGTAGTATGCATAGGGATGTAGCTTTAGGGCTACGTACCTGTGTATCAAACAAAGTAAAAAAAATCACTTAAAAGCAATAAGTCGGGATTGCTAAATATAAAATAAGGAGAGATGATTATGGAGAAGAAACCACAAAACCTAACAGAAACAATCATTAAAGTAAAAAAAGCTCAACAGGAGTATTCAACATTTGATCAAGAGAGAGTAGACAAAATATTTAGAAAAGTAGCTCAAAAATTAAATGATGAAAGAATATATCTTGCGAAACTTGCAGTTGAGGAAACAAGAATGGGAATCGTAGAAGATAAAGTTATAAAGAATCATTTTGCGTCAGAATACATTTATAATAAATATAAAGATGCTAAAACATGTGGAGTACTTGAAGATGATAAATCATATGGTATTAAGAAGATAGCAACACCAATAGGACTTATTGCAGGAGTAATACCAACAACAAATCCTACTTCAACTGCAGCATTTAAAATATTACTTGCGTTGAAAACAAGAAATGCAATAATATTCTCGCCACATCCAAGAGCTAAGAAATGTACTATAGAAACAGCAAGAATAGCATTAGAAACTGCTGTAGAGTACGGAGCACCTGAAAATATTATTGGTTGGATTGAAGAACCAAGTGTTGCTGCATCAAAAGAACTTATGGAAAGCTCAGATTTAATATTAGCAACAGGTGGACCAGGAATGGTTAAAGCGGCATATTCGTCAGGTAAACCAGCGATTGGTGTTGGAGCAGGAAATACTCCAGTAATCATTGATGAAACAGCTGATATTAAAATGACAGTAAACTACACACTATTATCAAAAACATTTGATAATGGAGTTATATGTGCATCAGAACAATCAGTAATAGTAGATCAAAAAATATATGATGAAGTGAAACAAGAGTTTGCAAGAAGAGGAGCACATATTTTATCAAAAGCAGAAACAGAAAAATTAAGAAAAACAATGTTTATAGATGGACATTTGAACTCTGAAATAGTAGGACAAAGTGCATATAAAATAGCTACAATGGCAGGAATTGAAGTTCCTACAGTAGCAAAAGTATTAATAGGAGAAGTTACATCAACAGCTGATGAAGAACCATTTGCACATGAAAAATTATCTCCAATATTAGCAATGTATAAGTCAAAAGACTTTGATCATTCAATAGAGATTGCAAAAGAATTAGTAGAATTAGGTGGATTAGGACATACATCATTACTTTATGTAGATCCAAGTGAATCAGAAAAAGTAGATAAATTCGGTGTTGCAATGAAAACAGGAAGAATATTAATAAATATGCCAGCTTCTTTAGGAGCAATAGGAGATGTTTATAACTTTAAATTAGCACCTTCATTAACATTAGGATGTGGATCGTGGGGAGGAAACTCAGTTTCTGAGAATGTAGGAGTTAGTCACTTAATAAACGTTAAGACTGTTGCTGAAAGGAGAGAAAATATGTTGTGGTTTAGAATACCTGAAAAAGTATACTTTAAATATGGATCATTACCAGTTGCACTAGATGAATTAGCCGAAAACAAAGTAAAAAAAGTATTCATTGTAACTGATAGTACACTTGCAAAATTAGGATTTACAAGTCATGTAACAAAACCTTTAGAAAAAATGAGAATAGATTATAGAGTGTTCTCAGATGTACACGAAGATCCAACATTGTCATGTGCACAAGAAGGTGCAAAAGCGATGTTAGAATATAATCCGGATGTTATTATAGCATTAGGTGGAGGTTCTGCAATGGATGCTGCGAAAATAATGTGGGTACTATATGAGCATCCAGATGTTAGATTTAGAGACTTAGCAATGAGATTTATGGATATAAGAAAAAGAATAGCACCATTCCCTAAAATGGGTCAAAAAGCGAAATTTATAGCTGTTGCAACATCTGCAGGAACTGGATCAGAAGTAACACCATTCTCTGTAATAACTGATGATAAGACAGGAATTAAATATCCACTTGCAGATTACGAAATAACACCAAATATAGCAATAAATGATCCAGAATTAATGATGACAATGCCTAGAGGGTTAACAGTAGCATCAGGAATAGATGTGTTGACACATGCAATTGAATCATTTGTATCAGTGTTAGCAAGTGATTATACAAAACCTTATTCATTAGAGTCAATGAAGATAGTATTCAAATATTTACCAGAATCAGTAGAAAAAGGAGCAAAAGCAGTAAAAGCAAAAGAAAAAATGTCAAACGCATCATGTTTAGCAGGAATGGCATTTGCAAATGCATTCTTAGGGATTTGTCACTCATTAGCACATAAATTAGGAGGAAAATTCCATGTACCACATGGTATTGCAAATGCAATGTTAATTTCAGAAGTAATTAATTACAATGCAGTTGAAGCACCTACAAAAGTAGGAATATTCCCACAATACAAATATCCTGAAGCATTAGAAAGATATGCTTACATATCAGAATTTTTAGGATTTGGTGGAAAAACATTATATGAGAAAAAAGATAATTTAATTGCAGAAATAGAAAAATTAAAAGAAAGAATTGGAATACCTAAGAGTATCCAAGAATATGGAATTGGTGAAGCTGAATTCTTAGTAGCACTTGATGAAATGGCACTTGATGCATTTGATGATCAATGTACAGGGGCAAATCCAAGATACCCATTAATAGAAGAATTAAAAGAAATATACAAAAGAGCATATTATGGGCCTGCAAAAGAAGTGAAAGTAGTTGCCAAAACAGTTGCCAAAAAAACAACTAAGAAGAAATAAATTCTAATTCAAGTCGAAAATTAGAGTTTTTATAAATGCAATTTCTTCACGAAATAAGTTTATTGGAAGAGTAAAAATATTAGTTGCTGTATCAACTGGAATAACATTAATATCGAAATTTTTTGCAATTAATTTTGCACGTAACATATGAAAATCACTAGTTACAAGAAAGAAGGTATCGTAATTGTTACCTTCTTTTTTTAATAACTCTTTCGTGTAGTAAAAGTTCTCTTTAGTAGATGTAGATGAATCTTCAGTATGAATTCTAGATGCACTAATACCGTTATCTAATAAGTATTTTTTGAATGCTATTGATTCTGCTACTTTCTCATCAATTCCTTTTCCACCAGTCAAATAAATTGGTAAGTGTGGAAATTTATTGGCATATTTTATAGCTTTGTTTAAACGTAACTTACCTTCTTTAGAAGGAGTTTCTCCAAAGTTAAGACCACTTCCTAAGACAAGAATTCCATTAATGTTTTTTGAATTATTATTTTCATATTTGACATTACTATATAGAAAAATAATAAAAAGACCAAGAATCGAAAAATATACAGTTAGTATGTATTTTAAGATACGTTTCATGTTGTTATTATTTGATTGTGCTATATATACAAAGGCAATTGATATTAATATTGAAATAAATGTTCCAACATTTACATATCCAGCTAAAAGTATACAAACACTATATGCTAGAAATAGTCTTGAAAATATTTTCAACCTCAGCACCTCCGTTTACAGTCTATTTAATATTAGTTATGATAACACAAAAAGAAAGTGTACTCAAGAAAACAAAAATGATATAATACAGGTATTAAAGCTTAAAGGAGAACACTCAATGATTATTAGATTAGCAACGATTAAGGATTTGGACTATATAACAAATGTAGAAAAGGAATGTTTTCCAGTAGAAGAAGCAGCAACGAGAGATTCATTTGAAGAGAGATTGCATAAATACTCAAACCATTTCTGGCTTTTAGAAGATGAAGGGAAAGTAATTGGATTCATAAACGGTATGGTATCGGATAGAATTACAATTTCTGATGATATGTTTGAAGATGTTAATATTCACAATGAAAATGGAGAATGGCAAGCGCTATTTGGCGTAGCAATTCTACCTGAATATAGAAAAAAAGGATATGTAGGAAAGATCATGGAACGTGTCTTATCAGATTGTAGAAAACAAAATAGAAAAGGGTGTATATTGACATGCAAGAAAAATCTTGTTAATTACTATGAAAGATTTGGATTCAAAAACTATGGAGTATCAGATTCAGTGCATGGTGGGGAAGTTTGGTATGATATGAGGATTGAGTTTTAAGGTATTACAAGACTAAATTGTTAGTGGGTGAGATTATGATAGGAGTAAGTTTATTAGGAACAGGGGGAACATTACCATCAAGCAAGAGGCATCTAACAGCACTACTAATAAATATTGGTGGCAAGAAAGTACTTGTTGATTGTGGTGAAGGAACGCAAATTTCAATGAAAGATTTAGGTTGGGGATTTAAAGATATAGATGTTATTTGTATAACTCATGTTCATGTTGACCACATTTTAGGACTTCCTGGATTGCTCTTAACAATTGCAAATTCTGGAAAAACTACAGAAATGAAAATAATCGGACCTCAAGGAATAATTGCTGTTATTGAATCATTAAGAGTTTTGTTTCCGTATTTACCATATGAAATAGAAATAACAGAAATATCTGAAGAATATGGACACATAGATATAAGTCCAAAATTCGCCATTACAACACTACAAGTAGATCACTCGATAGAATGTTTAGGTTATAGCTTTTATTTCCGTAGAGAGGGCAAATTTGACATTAAGAAGGCAACTGAAGAGGATGTTCCAATGAAAATATGGAAGAAATTACAAAATCATGAAGAAGTTGTTTTAGATGATGTGAAATATGATCCTAATAACTTTGTTGGAGAAGAGAGAAAAGGTATAAAATTTTCATATATAACAGATTCAAGACCAACTGATAAAATGATACAATTTATATCTAACTCAGACTTATTTATATGTGAGGGAACATATGGGGATGAAGAAGATGGTGAGAAGGCAATAGTGAATAAGCATATGACATTCAGTGAGGCAGCAACATTAGCATTAAAAGGTAATGTAGATGAGCTATGGCTTACACATTTCAGCCCATCGATGCAAAATCCAGAAGAGTATGTTAGCAATGCAAAAAATATATTTGATAATGTAGTAATCCCACATGATAGACAAGTTAAGGAATTGAAATATAGTAATGATGATGCAGAATAGAGAAAAACAAAAGGGAGCTTTGAAACTCTCCCTTTTTGCTTGCTATAAGATAGGAATGAATAAGTAGAACTCGCTTTCGGCAACATCCCCAATATAATTTCTATCATAATGCTCATATGCAAATATGCTTGTTTCTCTATTCTGTTGACAGTTACTAAGAACATAATTAAATGAATTATCATATAAGTTAGCAATACTCTCAGGCGTTATAGGGCCTTTATGAGTAAATTTACAATATTTTGATTCAGGTAATTCATATTCTTTAAATGCAGCATTATCAAGTAAATGTTGATTTTCAGAGGTTTTCTCTACTGATAAAATATAAGTGAAAGATCCATCAGAAGGATTGTAGTTAGTACTTACCCCATATGTTTCAGGAATTGTACTTGTGACAGGCAGAAGCTTCATAAAATCAGCCCATAAGTCTTTAATACTTGCTTTTTCTGAGTCAATGTTTCTAATAAGATGTGCTTGTCCTATTAAAGTTTTTGCTTTGTTTGATGTGATAATTTCCATGTCATTCTCCTTTTTATATGTATTATTGTTATTCTTAATCTATTGATAGGATTATACCATATAATAGAGGAAGAAATGTTTTGTATTGGAAAAATTATTTTTAAATTTTTGTTGAAAATTTTATATAATAGAGGTATAACTAAAGTATGTGAAATTTAATGAGTACGAATAACTAACTTTTCAAAAGTTAGGGATAATTATAACAATGTGAGGTGAGAAATGAGTAGTAGGAAGAGTCAAGTACATATAGAAAGTGATCAAAAGAGTGTAACATTACCG
>ERZ650302.34-NODE-34-length-53494-cov-19.683490_pt1 | contig 53494 bp, 46 predicted proteins | sample MGYA00376238_ERZ650302 | MGnify/ENA primary metagenome ERZ650302 (study PRJEB26733, sample SAMN07839298) | wastewater metagenome | biome: urban; feature: wastewater treatment plant; material: waste water | place: USA: North Carolina | collected 2016-04-28 ... | reverse complement strand
ACGTCAGGATGGCCCGTCCACGCTGATTTTCAGCCGGCAAAACCTGCCCTTCCTCAGCCGCGACGCCGAGCAAATCGCCGCCATCCGTCGCGGCGGCTATGTGCTGCGCGAGGCGGACAAGGCCCGCGCCGTGCTGATCGCCACCGGCTCGGAAGTCGAGCTGGCGCTGAAAGCCCAGGCCCTGCTGGCCGAAGAAGGCATTGCCGTGCGCGTGGTCTCCATGCCGTCCACCAATGTGTTCGACCGCCAGGACAAGGCCTATATCGCCTCGGTGCTGCCGGCGGGCCTGCCGCGCGTGGCGGTGGAAGCCGGCGTGTCCGACTTCTGGCGCAAGTATGTCGGCCTGGAAGGCGGCGTGGTTGGTCTGGACCACTTTGGCGAATCCGCCCCGGCCAAGCAGTTGTTCGAAGCCTTTGGCTTCACCGCGGCCAATGTCGCCCAGACCGTGAAGTCCGTGCTCTGAGTTTTACCTGATCCCCTGATGGCCCGCGCAGGACGCGGGCCGCGCCATCCCGATTCACAGGAGAATAGTTTCATGTCCATCCGCATCGCCATCAACGGTTACGGTCGCATTGGTCGTCAAGTGCTGCGCGCCATCTACGAAAACAATCTGCGCAATGAATTCGAAGTGGTGGCGGTCAACGCCTCCGGCGACCTGGCCACCAACGCCCACCTGACCCAATTCGACACCGTGCACGGCCGCTTTAACGCCCAGGTCAGCCACGACGAGAAAAGCCTGGTGATCAATGGCGATGTGATTCCGTTCTTCTCCACCCGCAACCCGGCCGAACTGCCGTGGGGCGAGCTGAAGGTGGATCTGGTGCTGGAATGCACCGGCGCCTTCACCAGCAAGGAAAAATGCCAGGCCCACATCACCGCCGGCGCCAAGAAGGTGCTGATCTCCGCCCCGGGCGGCGATGATGTGGACGCCACCATTGTTTACGGCGTCAACCACAATGTGCTGACCGCCGACATGACCGTGGTGTCCAACGCCTCCTGCACCACCAACTGCCTGGCCCCGGTGGCCAAGGCGCTGAACGACGGCCTGGGCATCGTCAAGGGCCTGATGACCACCATCCACGCCTTCACCAACGACCAGGTGCTGACCGACGTGCGCCACAAAGACCTGCGTCGCGCCCGCAGCGCCACCCAGAACATGATCCCGACCAAAACCGGCGCCGCCAAGGCCGTCGGCCTGGTGCTGCCGGAAATGAACGGCAAGCTGGATGGCTTTGCCGTGCGCGTGCCGACCATCAATGTCTCGCTGGTTGACCTGACCTTCGAAGCTGGCCGCGCCACCACCGTGGCCGAAGTGAACCAGATCGTCAAAGCCGCCGCCGAAGGCCCGATGAAGGGCGTGCTGGGCTACAACGTGCTGCCGCTGGTGTCGATGGACTTCAATCACACCTCGGAAGCCTCGCACTTTGACTCCACCCTGACCAAGGTCTCCAACGGCAATATGGTCAAGGTGCTGGCCTGGTACGACAACGAATGGGGCTTCTCCTGCCAGATGCTGAACACCGCCCGCGCGATGTTCGCCGCCTGAGAATCCGGCCCGGCGCGCCGCCTGTGAGCGGGTGGCGCGGTTTTCTCTTCGCCGTTGCCGGGTTGACCCGGCAACGGCGTTGCCACGGAATGCATGATGAAATTCAAGAAACTCACTGACCAGGCGCTGGCCGGCAAGCGCGTGCTGATCCGCGTGGACATGAACGTGCCGGTGAAAAACGGCGTGATCGGCGACGACACCCGCATCCGCGCCTCGCTGGCCTCGATCCAGCACGCCCTGTACAACGGCGCCGCCGTGATCCTGATGACCCACCTGGGCCGCCCGACCGAAGGCGAACCCAAGCCGGAAGACAGCCTGGCTCCGGTGGCCGCCCGCCTGGGCGAGCTGCTGAACAAGCCGGTGCCGGTGGTGGCCGACTGGCAAGCTGGCCTCAGCCTGAACGCTGGCGATGTGGTGATGCTGGAAAACGTGCGCCTGAACAAGGGCGAAAAGAAAAACAACGAAGACCTCGGCCGCGCCTACGCCGCGCTGTGCGATGTGTTCGTCAACGACGCCTTTGGCACCGCCCACCGCGCCGAAGCCTCCACCCACGCCGTGGCCAAGTTTGCCCCGCTGGCCTGCGCCGGCATTCTGCTGGCCGCCGAGCTGGACGCGCTGGGCAAGGCGCTGGAAGCCCCGGCCCGCCCGCTGGTGGCGATTGTCGCCGGCTCCAAGGTGTCCACCAAGCTGACCATCCTGGAAGCCCTGGCCGACAAGGTGGATCAACTGATCGTCGGCGGCGGCATCGCCAACACCTTCCTGCTGGCCGAAGGCAAGGCCATCGGCAAGAGCCTGGCCGAAGCCGAGCTGGTGGGCGAAGCGCAAAAAGTCATCGCCAAGATCAAGGCCCACGGCGGCGCCGTGCCGCTGCCCCGCGATGTGGTGGTGGCCCCGGAATTCTCGGAAAACGCCGACGACACGCTGAAATCGGTCAGCGAAGTGACCAAACAGGACATGATCCTCGACATCGGCCCGCAATCGGCGCAAGAACTGGCCGACATCGTCGCCAAGGCCGGCACCGTGGTGTGGAACGGCCCGGTGGGCGTGTTCGAGTTTGATCAGTTTGCCAGCGGCACGCAAACCCTGGCCAAGGCGATTGCCGACAGCCCGGCGTTTTCGATTGCCGGCGGCGGCGACACCCTGGCCGCCATCGCCAAATTTGGCGTGACCGACAAAATCAGCTACATCTCCACCGGCGGCGGCGCCTTCCTGGAATTCCTGGAAGGCAAAGAACTGCCCGCCGTGGCGATTCTGGCGGAACGCGCCGACAGCTAAGCCTGCGCGTGCTGGCCGGGCTTTCGCCCGGCCAGCTTGCCTGATGTCCGCCCCGCGCCAGCCGCGCGGACATCAGGCAAGCTGGTTTCACCCCACCCGCAAACACCGAACAGGAGACGCCGATGATTCGCTTCACCCGCACCCTTGCCGCTGCCGCCGCTGCCGCCTTGCTCAGCACGGCCTGCGTGAATGTGACCGTGCATTCTGGCCAGGGCCATATGCCCGCGATGCAGGGCAAACACGCCGGCAACGAAGCCGAAATCGCTGCCCTGTTCGACCGCTGGAACGCCTCGCTGGCCACCGGCAATCCGGACGACGTCGCCGCCAACTACGCGGCGGACGCCATCCTGCTGCCCACCGTGTCCAATAAGGTGCGCCACAACCCCGCCGAAATCCGCGATTATTTTGTCCACTTCCTGGAGAAAAAACCCAAGGGCAAGATCGTCGAGCGCAATATCCGCTTCCCGGCGCCGAATGTGGCGATTGACTCGGGCTTGTACGTGTTCGACACCACCGGCGGCCAGGTGCCGGCGCGCTACACCTTTGTTTACCGCAAAGTCGGCGGAACCTGGCTGATTGCCGAGCATCACTCGTCGGCCATGCCGGAAAAACCAGGCGCCAAGGCGCACTGATTATTGCTGAACCACGAAAGCCCTGCCCATGCCCTTGTCCACCTGGCTGATTTACTTCGCCACCGTGCTGGTGGTGTCCGCCACCCCCGGCCCGAACATGCTGCTGGCCATGACCCACGGCATCCGCTTTGGCCTGCGCCGCACCACGCCCACCCTGCTGGGCCTGTTGCTGGCGCTGGCGCTGATCATGGGCTTGTCCGCCGCCGGGCTGGGCGCGCTGCTGGTGACATCAGAATGGCTGTTTGGCCTGGTCAAGTACGCTGGCGCCGCCTATCTGCTGTGGCTGGGAATCAAAACCTGGCGCAGCCAGCCGCAGGCGCTGGCCGAAGGCGAGGCGGAGGCACAGGCCGGCAGCGGCTGGGCCGGGTTTCGCACCGGTTTTCTGGTGGCGATGAGCAACCCGAAAGCCATTGTGTTTTTTACCGCGCTGTTTCCGCAGTTCATGGACCCGGCCCAGCCGCAAGGCCCGCAACTGTTGATTTTGGCGGCGACGTTTTTTGTGATTGAAACCAGCTGGCAATGCGCCTACGCCGCAGGCGGCGCCCGGCTGAAAGCCTGGCTGAACAGCCCGCGCCGACTCAAGCTGATGAACCGGGTGGCCGGCGGTTCGTTTATCGCCGCTGGCGTGGCGCTGACCCGCGCCAGCAGCCAGGCCCACGCCTGACGCTGTTTTCGCCGCTCACCACACTCAGCGAAATGGATTCAACAAGCCGCCCAGAGGCCAACCCGCCTCGCCAGAGCGGCGCACCTGTTTTAACCGCGCGGCCCCCTCGCCGCGCCATTTGATTTTTTGGAGAGACATCCATGGCACTCGTTTCCATGCGCCAACTGCTCGACCACGCGGCAGAATTCAGCTACGGCCTGCCGGCCTTCAACGTCAACAACCTGGAGCAAATGCGCGCCATCATGGAAGCGGCCGACAAGTGCGACGCCCCGGTGATCGTGCAAGCCTCTGCCGGCGCGCGCAAATACGCTGGCGCGCCCTTTCTGCGCCACCTGATCCTGGCCGCCGTGGAAGAATTTCCGCACATCCCGGTGGTGATGCACCAGGACCACGGCACCAGCCCGGACGTGTGCCAACGCTCGATCCAGCTGGGCTTTAGCTCGGTGATGATGGACGGCTCGCTGAAATCCGACGGCAAAACCCCGGCCGACTACGCCTATAACGCCGAAGTCACCCGCACCGTGGTGAACTTCTCCCACGCCTGCGGCGTGTCGGTGGAAGGCGAAATCGGCTGCCTGGGCAGCCTGGAAACCGGCATGGCCGGCGAAGAAGACGGCGTGGGCGCCGAAGGCGTGCTGGACCACAGCCAACTGCTGACCGACCCGGAAGAAGCCGCCCAGTTTGTCAAAGACACTGGCGTGGACGCGCTGGCCATCGCCATCGGCACCAGCCACGGCGCGTACAAATTCACCAAAAAGCCCACTGGCGACGTGCTGCGCATCGACCGCATCAAGGAAATCCACGCCCGCATCCCCAACACCCACCTGGTGATGCACGGCAGCTCCAGCGTGCCGCAAGAATGGCTGGCCATCATCAATGAATTTGGCGGCGACCTGGGCGAAACCTACGGCGTGCCGGTGGAAGAAATCGTCGAAGGCATCAAGCACGGCGTGCGCAAGGTGAACATCGACACCGACCTGCGCCTGGCCAGCACCGGCGCCATCCGTCGCTTTCTGGCGCAAAACCCGAAAGAATTCGACCCGCGCAAATACCTGAAAGTCTCCACCGACGCCATGCGCGACATCTGCATCGCCCGCTACGAAGCGTTTGGCGCCTGCGGCCAAGCCGCCAAGATCAAGCCGGTGAGCCTGGACGCCATGGCCAATCTGTACCTGAAGGGCCAACTGGCGCAGATCGTGAAGTAAGCCCTAGCCGCCAGTCACGTTGAAGCACAAGGCTCATGCGCCACGAAGAGCCTCTCGCCGCATTACACCGAGTCATTCCCGCGCAGGCGGGAATCCAGGCGTGCCCACCGCGTACAGCGGTCTAAGCACCCGCCAGTCGGTTCTGAATCATGGTGACTGGCTACGGCAATAAAAAAAGCGCGACGAAGGATTTCGTCGCGCTTTTTGTTGGGTGTGTGGGTTATTTGTCAGAATGGGCATTGTTGAGGTGGATTAAACCGTACACCGCGAAGGACATGACTCATGAGCTATGCCAAACCCTGGAAAAGCTACGCCGATCAACTGAATCAATTGATCGACCGGGGCATGGTCGTCACCGACCGAGATCGTGCGCTGGATTACTTGAAGCGCATAGGCTACTACCGCCTGAGCGGCTACTGGTTTGCGTTCCGTGAACGCAGCGCCCCCTTGTGTCTGTTGGATGGACAGGGCCGCAAGCCGAAGAAGGTGCGCGAAGAGCGCATCGCCCTTGATCTCTTTCGGGCTGGGACCACCTTTCAAAATGCGGTGGATCTATACGTGTTCGACAAGCAGCTTCGGCTGCTGGTGATGGATGCCCTGGAACGCATCGAAGTGGCGTTGCGTGTGGATGTGTCCCACACTTTGGGTCAGCTTGACCGCTTTGCCTACCTCAAGCCCGAGCTGTTTCACGATGAGTTCAGCGTCAAGCTGGACAAGGATTCCGGCGTCACCCGGCACCACGAGTGGCTGGGCAAGCACGCGCAGTTGATCGGCCGCTCCAAAGAAGAATTCGTTCGGCACAACCGGACGAAATACGGCCTACCGCTGGCGATCTGGGTGGCCTGCGAGGTGTGGGATTTCGGCACGCTTTCGACGTTGTTCAACGGAATGCGCACGACGGAGCAAGATGCGATTGCCAGCCAATACGGCATCAGTGATGGCCGGGTGTTTGCGACATGGCTGCGTAGCCTCAACTACCTGCGCAATGTCTGCGCACACCACAGTCGTCTTTGGAATCGGAATATCGTTGACCAGCCGCGCTTGCCGTCATCTGCCGAACTGGCCTGGATGACTCCGTTTGAGAGCGATACGCACGCACGGGCACGCTGTTTCTTGCTCTTGCGCATCACCCGACATTTGTTAGGGGTCATCAATCCACGGTCGAGTTGGCCTGGCCGGCTCAAGGCACATCTGCATGCCTTTCCCGATCTGTCTCACCTTGGACTGAACCTGAAAGGCATGGGCGTGCCCGATGGCTGGGAGGCCGACTGGTGAGCACAGGCAATAAAAAACCCCTCAGCAGCTTTCCCGCCGAAGCGGGGTTGCCGAGAGGGGCCGTGTTGAAATGGATTCTAGGCGACGGGGTATGCGCCGTCAAGGTTTGGCGGCGCGAGCCGCTACCGTGGCAACGCCCGGTTTACACCTCCACATGCACCCCATCCCGCACATACACCAGCCGGCCTTCGTACAGCACTTCGTCGCGGCCCAGCTTGGTGCGCGGGCCGTCCTGGCTGGCGCGCTGGAACACATAGCGCTGGCCCTGGCTTTCGATCCAGGCCGGGATGGGCTCGCCCTGAAACTGGCCCAGCGCCTCGCTGGCGACGGTGACGTCGGCGGCGCTCAGGCTGGGGGTGGGGTTGCGCAGCGGGGTGGGCACGTCCGGGGTGTCTTCGTATTCCCATTCGCGGCTGTCGCGGTCGCGCAGCGGCGCGTCGTCGTCACGCTGACGCGACAGCCACCAGCGCAGCGCCCAGCCAGGCACCCACACCCGATGCACTTGTTTGTCGTCGGTGACCACGCAGGTGACAGAAAAGCCGTGGCCGCAGGCCGGGCAGCGCGCCTGGGCGACAATCACCACGCGGTCTTGCACCAGTTGGGCGACGCCGTGCATATGCTGGCTGTCCACAATGTGCTTGCAGGCGGGGCAGTGCTTGGCAAAGCGGCGGATGGTTTGCCCGTTGGCGAATTTCAGGGGCAGCTGTTTGGAGATAGGGTCTTGGTTGGGCATGGCGAATACTGGGGGAACGTGTTGAAATAGTAACAAAATTTCACCCATCGCGCAGGCCTTGGGCATGAAAAACCCCGCCGGGCCAGGGCCGGGCGGGGCAGGATGCCGGGTGAGGCGGGGCAAAAATCAGTGCACCACGCCCTTGACCAGGTCTTCCACCACTTTCTTGGCGTCGCCAAACACCATCATGGTTTTATCCATATAGAACAGCTCGTTGTCCAGGCCGGCGTAGCCCACGCTCATCGAACGCTTGACCACGATAATGGTGCGCGCCTTGTGCGCTTCCAGAATCGGCATGCCGTAAATCGGGCTGCTTTTATCTTTCAGCGCGGCCGGGTTGACCACGTCGTTGGCGCCGATCACCAGCACCACATCGGTGTTGGAGAAGTCCGAGTTGATTTCTTCCATTTCCAGCACTTGGTCATACGGCACTTCGGCTTCGGCCAGCAGCACGTTCATATGGCCCGGCATGCGGCCCGCCACCGGGTGGATGGCGTAGCGCACGTTCACGCCTTTTTCGTGCAGCAGCTCGGCAAACTCTTGCAGCGCATGCTGGGCGCGCGACACGGCCAGGCCGTAACCCGGCACGATCACCACGCTGTCGGCGTTGGCCATCAGGAAGGCGGCGTCTTCGGCCGAACCGGATTTGTAGTTCTTCGGACCGCTGTCGCCGCCGCCGCCCGCCGCCACTTCGGCGCCAAAGCCGCCCAGCAGCACGCTGAGGATGGAGCGGTTCATGGCTTTACACATGATGTAAGACAGAATCGCGCCAGAAGAACCCACGCACGCGCCGGCAATGATCAGCACCGGGTTGTTCAGGGTAAAGCCGATGCCGGCAGCCGCCCAGCCCGAGTAGGAGTTCAGCATCGACACCACCACCGGCATGTCGGCGCCGCCAATCGGGATGATCAGCGTCACGCCCAGCACCAGGGCGATGGCCACCATGATCAGGAAGGCGGCGTGGCTGTCGGTGAAGAAATACACCCCGCCAAAGCCCACCATGGCCAGCGCCATGACCAGGTTCAGCAGATGCTGACCGTTGAAGTTCACTGCCTTGGCGCCGAACTTGCCGGACAATTTGCCGTAGGCAATCACCGAGGCGGTGAAGGTGATGGCGCCGATGAAGGCGCCGATGAACAGCTCGACCTTTTGCACCGGGGTGTGTTCCATGCCGCTATGGAAGATAGCAGCCACGGCAATCAGCACAGCCGACAGGCCCACCAGCGAGTGCATGGCGGCCACCAGCTCGGGCATGCTGGTCATTTCCACGGTTTTGGCTTTGAACGCGCCAATCGCGGCGCCGGCGGCAATCGCGCCGACAATCAGCAACAGCACGGGTTTTTCCATCACCATGAAGGTGGTGGCCACGGCGATCAGCATGCCGATCATGCCGTAGGTGTTGCCCTTGCGCGAGCTGGCCGGCGAGGACAGGCCCTTGAGCGACAGGATGAACAGCACCGCCGACACCAGGTACAGCACAGCAGAAATATTTTGCATGGCGGGCTCCTTATTTCTTCTTCTTGAACATGTCGAGCATGCGCTGGGTGACCAGGAAGCCGCCGAAGATGTTGATGCTGGCCAGGAAAATGCCCACGGCGCCCAGCACCGAGGTGACGGTCAGCGTCTGGCCGTTGATGTCCACCACTTGCAGCATGGCGCCGACGATGATGATGCCGGAAATGGCGTTGGTCACCGCCATCAGCGGGGTGTGCAGGGCCGGGGTGACGTTCCAGACCACGTGGTAACCGACGAAGACCGCCAGCACAAAGATGGTCAGGCTGATGATGAATGGATCAGTCATGATGATTGGTTTCCTTTTGCCGGTGACTCAGGCGGCCTGGCCAAAGCGCAGCACGCCCTGATGGGTGATCAGGGTGGCGGCCAGCAGGTCGTCTTCCAGGTTCAGCGAGAAGCCTTCCTTGGTCAGCATCAGGCTGAGGAAGGTCAGCAGGTTCTTGGCGTACAGGCTGGAGGCGTCCGCCGCCACCATGCCCGGCAGATTGGTGAAGCCCACCACGGTGACGCCGCCGTCAGTGGTGAAGGCCGCACCGGGGCGGGTCAGCGGACAGTTGCCGCCCGACTCTGCCGCGATATCCACAATCACCGCGCCCGGCTTCATGCCGGCCACCACATCGGCTTCCAGCAAGATCGGGGCTTGTTTGCCCGGAATCAGCGCCGTGGTGATGACGATGTCAGCCGCCTTGGCGTGCTTGGCCACCAACTCGCCCTGACGACGCTTGTAGTCGTCGGACATTTCTTTGGCGTAGACGCCATCGTTGGCTTTTTTCTCTTCGTCGGTCATCGGCACTTCAACAAACTTGCCGCCCAGCGACTCGACTTGCTCCTTGGTGGCCGGACGCACGTCAAACGCCTCGACCACGGCGCCCAGGCGCTTGGCGGTGGCGATGGCCTGCAAACCGGCCACGCCAGCGCCCAGCACCAGCACCTTGGCGGCTTTCACCGTGCCGGCGGCGGTCATCAGCATCGGCATGAAGCGCGGATAGAACTGGGTGGCCAGCAGCACGGCGCGGTAGCCGGCGATGTTGTTCTGGCTGGACAGCACGTCCATGCTCTGCGCGCGGGTGGTGCGCGGCAGCAGCTCCATGGTGAAGGCGCTGATCTGGCGGCTGGCCAGCTCGGCCAGCGTGTTGTTGCGGTGCGGATCGAGCATGCCGATCAGCACGGCGCCGGCTTTCAGCGAGGGAATATCCTCGGCAGGCAGCGCGCGCACAGTCAGCACGATGTCGGCAGCGGCCAGCAGTGCGGCGCGGTCGCCCACCACGGTGGCGCCAGCGGCGATATAGGCGTCGTCCAGCACGGCGGAAGCGCGGCCAGCGCCCGATTGCACGGCGACGGCGTGACCGAGGGCGACGTATTTCTTCACCGTGTCCGGTGTCGCCGCCACCCGGGTTTCACCGGCCGCCAGTTCGGCGGGAATGGCAATTTGCATGTGAATAGACCTCACGGAGTTGACAAATGGTTTGACGATGTCATGCCAGGCGTGAGGTGACGAAGGCGTAAGGGGTAAACCCTTGCCCGTGATGAGGGGCCGGCCGCGCTCGTCAGAAGCTCTGGCGTGACGGGTCGGAAAGGCGTCGTCAATCGGCGGGCAGCAGCAACCTGTCGACTCACGGCGCATTTCAAACGCACGTTTAATTTGTATGGCTATTTAAACCATGAAACGTCCTTTTTGTGAAGTATTTTTACGTATATGCGACGTTATAAACCAACACCTTGATGCGTTGCAATAATTTTGTGCATTTCACTCTACCAGGTCAGACCAAATGACCAAAAGCGCTATCTCCATGAATACACAGATACAATTCGATACATTTGTGTAACGCTTGCCGTGACAGGACAAAATGTCCCGCCCGCAAGGCGGAACGAGACATTTTGCAGCGCACAAATCAACAGCGAACGAACATGGCCGCTGAATGGTGTGGCAACTTGTCTACCGCGCATCCATGATGGCGCTTAGCCGCTTTACCTTCCCCGTAAAGCGCACCTTTTACCCCAGCACTTCCCAGGCAAACCGCCCAATCAGCACCGTCAGCAACACCAGAAACAGCACACGCACCACCTGGCTGCCGCCACGCAGCGCCAGCCAGCTGCCGCTGATCGCCCCCAGCACATTGCACGCCGCCATCGGCAGGGCGTAATGCCACAACACCTGATCCTGTGGCAAAAAGTAACTCAGCGCGGCGATATTGGTGGCGATGTTGACAAACTTGGCCGCCGCCGACGCATGCAAAAAATCAAAGGCAAAACAGCGAATAAACAAAAAAATCAAAAAGCTGCCGGTGCCAGGGCCAAACACGCCATCGTAAAAACCAATCGCCCCGCCCAGCGCGGTGGCCATCACCCGCTCGCGCCGGCCGATGCTGACGGGCGCATGCAGCGCGCCAAAATCTTTTTTCCACAGCGTGTACACCGCCATCAGCAGCAACAAGACCAGCACCAAGGGGCGCATCACCGACTTGGGGATCCAGCTCACCACACTGGCGCCAACAAAAGAAAACGCAAACGCCGCCAGCGCTGCTGGCAACACCAGCTTCCACGGCAAGCGCACCTGGCGTACATAACTGCGCGCGGCAAACAGCGTGCCGGACACCGCCGCCACCTTATTGGTGCCAAACAGCGTGGCCGGCGCCACATGGGGCAGGGCGTTGAACAGCGCAGGAATCTGGATCAAACCGCCGCCACCCACTGCCGCATCAATCAAACCGGCCATGAACGCCATCAGGCCCAGAAACGGCAAAGACTCACTCATTGACATCACACGACTGCATTAAAAACGCAGCCTAACATAGCTGTTGCTGACGGTGAAACACCCAAAAAGCAACTATATTGTCATAATTTGTGGGTATGTGCCGGCAAAACCGGCTAAGTGCTGGCGCAAAAGCTTGCTGGACGGGCATTTGGGCAAAGTTGTCATATGGCGCAATCGTCAGACGCCGCGCAGCGGGGCATACTAAAGTTGCGTGCGCCAGACGCTGCCTGCGCGGCAGCCCAATGGCAGTAATTTATCGACAAGTTATCGATAAATTGCCATGATAAACGCCGCTCCCCCACTTCAGCGCCGCTCACCAAACTTAGCGTAGTCATCCTGGCTAGGCGCACGACCGCAGACAGTACAATCAGTACGGCAAGGTCGCGCCACTCCGCCAGGCGGGTTTTGTGAGCGGCGCTTAACCCGCCCCGACGCCGCCCGCGCTCGCGGGCGTCACGGAAGACACGACATGGACATTCAAGCGTATATGCTCGACCTCGGCCGCGCCGCCCGCGCCGCCAGCCGCCAACTTGCCCGCACCGACACCGCGCAAAAAAACCGCGCCTTGTTGGCGATTGCCGACGCGCTGCAACGCGACAGTGATGCACTGGTGACCGCCAATCAGGCTGATCTGGCCGCCGCCCGCGACGCCGGGCTGGAGCCGGCCATGCTCGACCGGCTGACGCTGTCGGCGGCGGGCGTGGCGCAAATGGCCGAAGGCCTGCGCCAGATTGCCGCCCTGCCCGACCCGGTGGGCGAAATGGGCGAGTTTGCCTACCGCCCGTCCGGCATCCAGCTGGGCAAGATGCGCGTGCCGCTGGGCGTGATCGGCATCATTTACGAAGCCCGCCCCAATGTGACCGCCGACGCCGCCGGCCTGTGCCTGAAATCCGGCAACGCCTGCATTTTGCGCGGCGGCTCGGAAGCCATCCGCAGCAATCAGGCCATCGCCGCCTGCGTGCACGAAGGCCTGCGCGAGGCCGGCCTGCCGGAAGGCGCAGTGCAGGTGATCAACACCACCGACCGCGCCACCGTCGGCGCGCTGGTGACCATGACCGAGTTTGTCGATGTGATTGTGCCGCGCGGCGGCAAGGGCCTGATTGCCCGCGTGTCGGCCGAGGCGCGCGTGCCGGTGATCAAGCACCTGGACGGCAACTGTCATGTGTATGTGGACGTGGACGCCGACCTGGTGAAGGCCGGGCGCATTGCCGACAACGCCAAAACCCAGCGCTATGGCACCTGCAACACCATGGAAACCCTGCTGACCCACCACACCGTGGCGGCCGAATTCCTGCCGGTGATTGCCGCCATCTACCTGAGCAAGGGCGTGGAGCTGCGCGGCTGCCCGCGCGCGCAAGAGATCATCGGCGCCCAGGTCAAACCGGCCAGCGAAGACGATTGGTTTACCGAATACGCCGCGCCGATTGTGGCGCTGAAAGTGGTGGACAGCCTGGACGAGGCCATTGAGCACATCAACCACTACGGCAGCCACCACACCGACGCCATCGTCACCGAAAACTACACCACTGCCCGCCGATTCTTGCGCGAGGTGGATTCGTCCAGCGTGATGGTCAACGCCAGCACCCGCTTTGCTGATGGCTTTGAATACGGTCTGGGCGCCGAAATCGGCATTTCCACCGACAAAATCCACGCCCGTGGCCCGGTGGGCCTGCATGGGCTGACTAGCCAGAAATGGGTGGTGCTGGGAGATGGACACGTGCGGGGCTGAGCGCTGAGCCGCATGCCCTTGCGGGCATGAACCCCAGAACGGCCTGCCGGATGTTCCCGGTGGGCCGTTTTATCTGGTAGAAGCAACGGGCAAGAGCGGTTCACAAACCCCTCCTGGCGTGGTTGCCCGATGGCCGTGCGGTCTGCGGTCACCCGCCTCGCCAGGGTCGCTTCGCTGAGTTGTGTTCGCCGCTTAAAAAGCATGACTTCTGCGTAGCTCTACGAATAGCCCTTCCTTGCACTTGGGTATACCTTGCGCCGATGGTCATCAGGCCATCATTGACCCGCACAAGGATTCACCATGCCCGCCATTGATCTGCCGGCCGCTGAGCCGCCCTTGTACCAACTGATACAACCCCGCTCTGCCCAGGTGCTGGGCCCGGCTTGGGCGCGCAGCTTTCCCGAACACAGCGAAGTGGTGGGGTATTCCAGCCTGGGGCATGTATTCATGCGCAAACCTGCCTCGCGAGAGTATCTGGTGCTGCACCCGCTCAAGGGCGCGGCCAAGTCATATGGCAGCTACCGCTCACTGGCCGCGTTCGAGCGCGGCGTGCTGCAAGACCCCGGCTTTGCCGCCTTTGTGCTGCGTCCGGACCATGTGCGAGTGGTGGCCCGTCGGCTGGGGCCGCTGGCTGAGGAATCCGTGTACATCCCCACCCCCTATCCTTTTCTGGGCGGCAGCGATACGCCAGACAGTTATGAACAAGGCAATGTCTGGGTGTTTGTGCAAACCGTCGCCCGTTTGAGCGGGCTGTAACCGCCGGCCACCGCCGCTGAGGTAAACGCATGAAGCTGCAAGGACTGGATGCTTGGCTGCACTGCCTGCTGACCGATGGACTGGGGCCGGCGCGCTGGCTGGCCTTGATGCAACGCTGGGGCGAGCCCGAGGCGGTGCTGGCGGCGCGGCAGGATGATCTGGCGGAAATCCTCGGCCCGGCGCTGGCGCGTGCCCTGATGGATACCGATGCCACCCAGCCCGGCCGGCAGGCGGTGCACGACTGGCTGGCGGCCGGGCCATTGCGGCAAGTGTTGCGGCTGGACGACAGTGATTACCCCTCGGGCTTATTGAACACCCCGTGTCCGCCGCCGCTGTTGTTTTTGCTGGGGCGGCGCGAATTATTGCAACGGCCGATGCTGGCCGTGGTGGGCAGCCGCCACGCCAGTGTGCAGGGGGCGCAAACCGCAGAAAGCTGGGCCGAGGCGCTGGGGCAGGCCGGGCTGACCATTGTCAGCGGCATGGCCGCCGGCATCGACGCCGCCGCCCACACCGGCGCCTTGCGCACGGCGGCATCCAGCGTGGCGGTGATCGGCACCGGCATTGACCGGATTTACCCGGCGCGCAATCAGGCGCTGGCGCGCCAGTTGGCGCAAACCGGCCTGATCCTGTCGGAATTTCCGCTGGGCGCACCGCCGCTGGCGCAGCATTTTCCGCGCCGCAATCGCCTGATAGCCGGGCTCAGTCAGGGGTGTCTGGTGGTGGAAGCCAGCCTGAAAAGTGGCTCGCTGATTACCGGCCGGCTGGCGGCGGAATATGGCCGCGATGTGTTTGCCGTGCCGGGGTCGATTCATTCGCCGCAGGCCAAGGGCTGCCACCGTTTGATCCGCGATGGCGCCAAACTGGTGGACTGTCTGGATGATATTTTGCAAGAACTGCGCCTGCCTGCCGCCCCCGTCCAATCCCCTTCACCGACCCCGGCCAGCCCGCCGGCCGACGAGGCAGAAAGCCGTTTGCTGGAGGCGATGGGCTTTGACCCGGTGGATGCTGACATCTTGTGTCAGCGAGCGGGCTTGACGGCCGATGTGCTCTCGGCCATGCTTTTGCGCCTTGAAATGGCCGGTCGGCTGGAAACCCTGCCCGGCGGCCGCTATCAACGCACGGCCTGAGCACCAGGCTTCCATCCGCACATATCCGCGTCTTGACAGCCGTGGTAACGTATATAAAGCACGCGCCAAGCCCGGCGCGCCGCCCAGAACCACACGGTAAGGTTTTTCAATGTTCGATGTTTTCGCCTATCTTGTTCAGGAGTATCCGGACTTCAGCGCCTGTCCGGACGCCGAGCAACTGGCGCGCCGCCTGTTTGCCGCCGGCTTCGAGGATGAAGATATCGAAGACGCGCTCAGCTGGCTGGATTTGCTGGACAGCGCCGCCGCGCCCGAGCCGCTGGCGCAGCCAGCGGGCGGCATGCGGGTGTTCAACGACGAAGAAATGGACCGCCTGTCGCTGGAAACCCGAGGCTTTTTGCAGTTTCTCGACGCCAATCAGGTGCTGGACATGAGCCAGCGCGAGCTGGTGATCGAACGTCTGCTGGAATTGCCCCCCAGCGAAGTGGACTCGGATGTGGCTCGCCTGGTGGTGTTGATGGTGCTGTGGCGACAATGCATCACCCCGGATATCCTGATGGCCGAAGAGCTGCTGCGCGCCATCGGCTGGTCTTCCACCCTGCAATAGCCGGGTTGGGACTGGCATCGCGGCCGCGTCAGACGCGGCCTTGTTATCTCTATTCAAAGGAATGGCCGCCGGCCTGATGGCGCGGCCTGCGATTGCCTACGGATCTGCCATGCCTGCCAATCTATTGATCGTCGAATCGCCGTCCAAGGCGAAGACCCTGAAAAAATACCTGGGCAGCGATTTTGAAATTCTCGCTTCCTATGGCCACATCCGCGACCTGGTGCCGAAAAACGGCGCCGTGGATCCGGACAAAAACTTTGCGATGAAATACCAGATCATCGCCAAGAACAGCAAACACGTGGACGCCATCGCCGCCGCCGTGCGCGAGGCCCAGCACATCTATCTGGCAACTGACCCGGACCGCGAAGGTGAAGCGATTTCCTGGCATTTGCTGGAAATCCTGAAAAACAAAAAGCTGCTGAAAGACAAAACCGCCCAGCGCGTGGTGTTTCACGAAATCACCAAGCAAGCCGTGCTGGACGCCGTGGCCCACCCGCGCGACATCTCGCAAGAGCTGGTCAACGCCCAGCAGGCGCGCCGCGCGCTGGATTATCTGGTTGGCTTTAATCTGTCGCCGCTGCTGTGGAAAAAAATCCGCCGTGGCCTGTCCGCCGGCCGCGTGCAAAGCCCGGCGCTGCGGCTGATTTGCGAGCGCGAAGCCGAAATCCGCGCCTTTGTCTCGCAGGAATACTGGTCCATCCACCTGGACAGCCACAAAGGCCGCACCAAGTTCTCCGCCCGGCTGACCCACTACCAGGGCAATAAACTCGACCAATTCGACATCCCCGACGACGCCGCCCAGGCCGCCATCCTGGCCGCGCTGAACGGCCAGTCGGCGCAAGTCAGCGCCGTCGAAAAGAAAAAGAAATCGCGCAGCCCGGCCGCGCCGTTCACCACCTCCACCCTGCAACAGGAGGCCGTGCGCAAACTGGGCATGACCACCGACCGCGCCATGCGCGCCGCCCAGCAGCTGTACGAAGGCGTGGACGTCGGCAGCGGCGGCACCATCGGCCTGATCACCTATATGCGGACCGACTCGGTGGCGCTGGCCAACGAGGCGGTGACCGAAATCCGTCATTACATCGACAAGCACTTTGACGCCGACTACCTGCCCAAAGCGCCAGTCACCTTCAAGAACAAGGCCAAAAACGCCCAGGAAGCACACGAAGCCATCCGCCCGACCTCGATCTACCGCACGCCGGAGGCGCTCAAGCCCTTCCTGACCGCCGAGCAGTTCAAGCTGTACGACATGATCTGGAAGCGCACCCTGGCCTGTCAGATGACCCCGGCCAAGTTCGATACCACCAGCGTGGACATCGCCGTCGGTGGCGCGCTGAGCACCTTCCGCGCCAGCGGCCAGATTCTGGTGTTCCCCGGCTTTATCGCCGTGTACCAGGAAGGCGAAGACGATGTGGTGGACGAGGGCGAAGCCAAGCTGCCGCCGCTGGAAGTGGGCGACGCCCTGCCGGTAGACAAATTGTATGGCGAGCAGCACTTCACCCAGGCGCCGCCGCGCTTCTCGGAAGCCAGCCTGGTGAAGGCGCTGGAAGAATTCGGCATCGGCCGGCCGTCGACTTACGCCTCGATCATCAAGACGCTGAAAGACCGCGAATACGTCAACCTGGATAAAAAACGCTTTATCCCCACCGACACCGGCGACATCGTCAATAAATTCCTGACCGAGCATTTTCAGCAGTACGTCGATTACAACTTCACCGCCAAGCTGGAAGACCAGCTCGATGAAATCTCCACCGGCAAGCGCGAGTGGGTGCCGGTGCTGGACGGCTTCTGGAAGGGCTTTCACAAGCAGCTGGAAGAAAAAGAAGGCATCAGCCGCGCCGAAGTCACCACCGAAGCGCTGGACGAAGCCTGCCCCAAGTGCGGCAAGCCGCTGAACATCCGCTTTGGCAAACGCGGCCGCTTTATCGGCTGCACCGGCTACCCGGAATGCGACTACACCCGCAACCTCAACGATGACCCCAACGCCCCGCAAGAAGCGCCGGTGGTGATCGAAGACCGCGTGTGCCCGGAAGACGGCGGCCAGCTGGTGGTGAAAAACGGCCCGTATGGCAAGTTCATCGGCTGCGCCAACTACCCCAAGTGCAAACACATCGAGCCGCTGGAAAAACCCAAGGACACCGGCGTGGAATGCCCGGAGTGCAAGGCCGGCCACCTGATCGAACGCAAGAGCCGCTACGGTAAGTTGTTCTACAGCTGCAACACCTACCCCAAGTGCAAGTACGCCACCTGGAACCCGCCAGTGGCCGAACCCTGCCCGAAATGCGGCTGGCCGATCCTGACGCTGAAAACCACCAAGCGGCGCGGCACCGAGAAGGTCTGCCCGCAAAAAGAATGCGGCTACAGCGAAGTGGTGATTCCGCCGGAACCGAAACCGGGCAAAGAAGAAGCCTGAGTGTTTCCCGCCCATCAAAAAACCGCGACGATTTCTGTCGCGGTTTTTTGATGGGCCTACGCCTTGCCCGGCGCGACGCTTACTCCACTCCTTCAGCCAAAAACCCGCCGCTCTGGTGCGCCCACAAGCGGGCGTACAGCCCACCCTGCGCCAGCAGGCTGGCGTGGTCGCCCTGCTCGACAATACGGCCCTGGTCCAGCACGATCAGCCGGTCCATGGCGGCAATGGTGGACAGCCGGTGGGCAATCGCCACCACGGTTTTGCCTTCCATCAGTTGATACAGGCTGCCCTGAATGGCGGCTTCCACTTCGGAATCCAGCGCGCTGGTGGCTTCGTCCAGCAGCAGGATCGGGGCGTTTTTCAGCATCACTCGGGCAATGGCGATGCGCTGGCGCTGGCCGCCGGACAGCTTTACCCCGCGTTCGCCGACGTGCGCTTCGTAGCCGCGCCGGCCCGCCGGGTCGCCCAGGCCCAAGATAAACTCATGTGCCTCGGCGCGGCGGGCGGCGGCGACCATCTCGGCGTCGCTGGCCTCGGGGCGGCCGTAGCATAAATTGTCGCGCACCGAGCGGTGCAGCAGCGAGGTGTCCTGGGTGACCATGCCCACCTGGCTGCGCAGGCTGTCCTGGCTGACGCGGGCGATGTCCTGGCCGTCGATCAAAATCCGCCCGGCGCCGACGTCGTCAAAGCGCAGCAGCAAATTCACCAGCGTGGATTTGCCCGCGCCGCTGCGCCCCACCAGGCCGATTTTTTCGCCGGGGCGGATGGTGAGGTCGAGTTGGTCGATGACGTTTTTGTCGCCGCCGTAGCTAAAGCTCACCTGCTCAAAGCGGATTTCGCCGCGCGTCACTTGCAAGGCGCTGGCGTCGGCGCGGTCGGTGACGCGCACCGGGGTGGACAGCGTGCTGATGCCGTCCTGCACCGTGCCGATATGCTCGAACAGATTGGACATCTCCCACATGATCCAATGCGAAATCCCGTTCAGCCGCAGCGCCATGGCGGTGGCCGCCGCCACCGCGCCAATGCTTACTTCGCCCTCGCTCCAGCGCCACAAGGCCGCGCCAGCGGTGCAGGCAATCAGCAGCATGCTCAGCGTGTGGTTGACGATCTCAAAACTGCTGGCCAGGCGCATCTGCCGGTACACCGTCCGCATAAAATCCTGCATCGCCGCCCGAGCAAACCCCGCCTCGCGCTCGCCTTGGGAAAACAGCTTCACCGTGGCGATATTGGTGTAAGCGTCGGTAATCCGCCCGGTCATCAGGCTGCGCGCATCCGCCTGCGCGCTGGCGGCGCGGCTGAGCCGGGGGATAAAGATTTTCAGCGCCAGCACATAGCCGGCCAGCCAGCCCAGAAACGGCGTCATCAAGGCCAGGTCAAACCCGCCGACCACTGCCACCATGGTGACAAAGTAAATGGTGATGAACACCATGATGTCACCGACAATCATCATGGTGTCGCGCACCGCCAGCGCGGTTTGCATCACCTTGGCCGACACCCGCCCGGCAAACTCGTCCTGATAAAAGCGCATGCTCTGGCCGAGCAGATGGCGGTGGAAATTCCAGCGCAGGCGCATGGGGAAATTCCCCTGCAAACCCTGGAATTTGCACAGCGACTGCACCGTCACCAGCAAAGGGCTGGCCAGCAAAATCCCCGCCAGCAACAATAAATGCCCCTTTTGCTGCGCCCACAGCTGCGAGGCCGGCGTCTGGCTTAACCAATCCACCACCGAGCCCAGCATGGAAAACAGCAAGGCCTCGAACACCCCGATGGTGGCGGTCAGCAGCGTCATCGCCACGATCAAGCCGCGCACCCCCGCACTGGCCGCCCACAAAAACGGAAAAAACCCGGCCGGCGGCTGCGGCGGTGGGCCATCCGGGTAGGGATTGATGCGACGCTCAAACCAGGAAAACATGTAACACCTTCAATAATATGATTCAGATTCAGGATTATATGGAGCTATGCTCACACAATGCCTAGCATCGGGCAGCGGGGACGCCAGTAAGCGCCGCTTACAAAACCCTCCTGGCGTCGTTGCACGACCTTGCCGTACTGCTTGTACTGTCTACGGTCGTGCGCCTGGCCAGGACCGCTGCGCTGGGTTTTGTGAGCGGCGCTAAGAGGCCACTTTGCCGTCCGGTTTGTCTTGCTTTCCCCTGTTTCTTTGGCGAGGCCAAGAAACAGGGGCGGATGCGGGGCGGTGGCCTGACCCAAAATCAGCCTTGGCAAAACGGTGCGTCGGCGCCGCACACCCTTTTCCCCGACAATCCCTCTCGATTCTTCCCGCTCATCGTTTTAGACTTCAGCTTTGATCCCCGACGACCGAGATTCACCGCCATGGCCTTCAAGACCTCCGCCCTGTATTGCCTTGCCGCCGTCGCCACCCTGGCCGGCTGCGCCAGTTCCTCCGACGTGGACGATGTGCGCCGCCAGCTTGCCGAACGCGACACCGCCTCGCAACAACGCCTGGCGCAGATCGAATCCAAAATCAGCAACGAAAAACTGCTGGAAATGGTCACCCAGGTCGAACAACTCAACGCCGAAGTCGCCCGCCTGCGCGGCGAACTGGACGTGCAGAACTACACTCTGCAAACCACCCAAAAACGCCAGAACGACCTCTACAGCGACCTCGACCTGCGCCTGGGCAAGCTGGAAAGCGGCGGCAAAGCCTCCGGCAAGACCAGCGCCGCCGCGCCTGCCGCCCCGGCGGCGGATAACGGCGAAGCCAGCGGCAAAAGCGCCGACGCCAAGGCCGACAAAGCCGACGAAGCCGGGCAAACCTACGACCGGGCATTGACCCTGTTGCGCAACCGCGAGTTTCCCAAAGCCATCTGGCTGCTGAAAACCTTCCCGGACAAATACCCCGGCGCCAGCCAACTGGGCGACGTGCAATACTGGCTGGGCATGGCCTACGCCGCTGATCACCAGTGCAAACAGGCGGTGACGGTGCACATGGATTTCACCAGCAAATACGCCAACCACCCGAAAGTGCCGGATGCCATGCGCAATATCGGCAACTGCCAGCGCGATCTGGGCGACGCCAATGCTGCCCGCACCACCTGGAACAAGCTGATCAAGCAATTTCCCGGCAGCGACGCTGCCGGCAAGGCCAAGCAACAATTGGCGGCGCTGAAGGAGGGGTGATGGCGCTTAACGTAGAACACCTGCTGCGCACGGCCAACACCCTGGAGCAGGCCTTGCTGGCCTTGCGTCAGCACAGCCGCCCCGATGACGTGATGTTCGACTTGTTTCGCAATGCCGCGATCAAAAGCTTTGAGTTGTCATTGGAAACGGCCGGCAAATTGTTGCGCAAGGCGCTGAAAGCCTATAGCGGCAACCCGCGCAGCGTGGATGCGCTGGTGTTCAATGATGTGCTGCGTCAGGCGGGCCGCCACGGTTTGCTGGACCAACCCGGCGTTGAGCGTTGGCTGGCCTACCGCGCCAATCGCAATAACACCGCCCATGACTATGGCCAAGACTTTGCCAACCACACACTGACCTTGCTGCCTGACTATTTGCAAGACGTGCGCCAGCTGGCTGGGTATTTAGAGTCGTTCACTAAACCCAGCGAAGCGATCCTGGCTAGGCGTGTGACCGCAGACAGTACAAAAAAGTACGGCAAGGTCACACAACAACGCCAGGAGGGTTTAGTGAGCGGCTCTTACAGCAGGTGTTCGATGCCAGCGCATGAGCCCATCTCTCTCGATCTGGCGCCGCGCCATCTCCAACTGGTGCTAAATTTGCTGTGTCAGCACACGCCGCACGCCGAGGTGTGGGCGTATGGCAGCCGGGTAAGCGGCGGTGCACAGGAATGCAGCGATCTGGATTTGGTCTTGCGCCTGCCTGGCGCGCTGGATCAACCCGTCACGGGCGCCGCAGCGCTGACCTTGGCTTTGCAAGAGAGCCTGTTGCCCATCAGTGTGGATATTCACCAATGGGCGCAACTGCCGGAATCGTTTCGACGCAATATCGATGCGGCGCATATCGTGTTGCAAACAGGCCAGCCTGCACCGGGGTGAGGATGGCGAGCAAACCTGACGATGTCCAGGACGCCTGCCCTGAAAGCGTGTAGGGCCCAAAAAAGCCGCGACAGCCATGTCGCGGCTTTTTTGGGCCTTAGCGTCGCTCACAAAACCCAGTGCGGCGGTCCTCTGGCCTGGCGTGCGGCCACAGACAGTACAAGCAGCGCAACAACGCCAGGAGGGTCTTGTGAGCCGCGCTTAGCCGCTGTTGCGCAGGCCGGCGGCAATGCCGTTGATGGTCTGGTGCGCGGTGTACAGCAAATCGGCGGCGTCCGGCGTCTGGCGCAGGCGGCGGATCAGCTCGATTTGCAGGATGTTCAGCGCATCCATGAATGGCAGGCGGTTGGCCAGGCTGCGCGCCAGCGAGGGGTTGTCGGCCAGCAGGTCTGCTTGCCCGGTGATCAGGGTGAAGGCGTCGCGGGTGCGTCGCCATTCGGCTTCGATCAGGCCAAAGATATGCTTGGCCAGGCTCTGGTCGGACACCAGCGCGGCGTAGCCGGCGGCAATTTGCAAATCGCTCTTGGCCAGCACCTGCTCCATATTGGACAGCGCCACCTGGAAAAACGCCGAATTGCGGTACAGCGCGCGCAGGCGGTCGCGGCCGGCGTCGCCGTGTTCTTCCACATAGGCGGCCACTGCGCTGCCCACGCCGTACCAGCCCGGCAGCATCACCCGCGCCTGCGCCCAGGAGAACACCCAGGGGATGGCGCGCAGGTCTTTGATGCTGGTCAGGCTCTTGCGCGAGGCCGGGCGGCTGCCGATGTTGAGCTTGGCGATTTCATTGATCGGCGTGGCTTCCAGGAAGTACTGAATAAAGCCCGGCGTTTCCACCAGCGAGCGGTAGGCGTGGAAGGCGCGCTGCGACAATTCGCCCAGCGTGGCTTCTTCGGCCGGCGGGGTGTCGTGCACCGTGCTCAGGCTGGCTTCCAGCGTGGCGGCCAGCAGGGCTTCCAGGTTGCGCAGGCCGATTTCCGGGTCGGAATACTTGGCGCCAATCACCTCGCCTTGTTCGGTGATGCGGATTTGCCCGGCCACCGAGCCGGCCGGCTGCGCCATGATGGCCTCGTAAGACGGGCCGCCGCCACGGCCCACCGAGCCGCCGCGACCATGGAACAGGCGCATGCGCACGCCAGCGGCGTCGAACACCTTCACCAGGCGGCGCTCGGCCTGGTACAGCTCCCACTGGCTGGTGAAGTAACCGCCGTCCTTATTGCTGTCCGAATAGCCCAGCATCACCTCTTGCGTGTCCTTGCGGCTCTTGAGCAGGGTGCGATACCACGGCAGGGCGAACAGCTCGCTCATCACCCCGGCGCTGGCGTCCAGGTCGGCGACGGTTTCAAACAGCGGAATGATATTGACGGTGGCGGTCGGCTCGCCGTCCACCACGCGCAGCAGGCCGGCTTCTTTCAGCAGCAGCGCCACTTCCAGCAGGTCGCTGGCGCTGGCGCAGTTGGAGATAATGCAATTGGGCAGGGCTTTTTTGCCAAAGCGCGTCTGAATCTGCGCGGCGGCGTTGAACAGCGCCAGCTCCTTGCTGGTTTGCTCGCTGTAGTCAACAAAGGGCGAGAACAGCAGGCGCGGCGATTGCAGCTCGGCCAGCAGCATCTGCTGGCGGCCGGCTTCGTCGGCGGCCAGATAATCCCCGGCGCCGGCCTGGCTGAACAACTCGGCCACCACGGCTTCAAAAATGCCCGAGAACTGACGCATGTCCAGCGGCATCAGCGAGAAGCCAAACACCTCGACCGCGCGAATCACGTCGCGCAGGCGGCCGGCGGCCAGCGTCTGGCTGCCGTGGGCGCACAGCGAGTCGGCAATCACCTGCAAATCGTGCGCCAGCTCGGTGGGCGAGTGGTACACCGTGGCGCCGGTATTGGCAAAGCGGCCGTCAAACGGCACGTCCAGCGCCTGGGCGGTGGCGGTCAGCCGCGCTTGCAGGGTGGCCAGCGCGCGGCGGTAGGGCTCTTCCTGGCGGCTTTCGGTGTGGTCGGGGCTGTGGCTGGCCAGCGCGGTCAGCGCCTCGCTCACCTTCACCCGGCGCGCCGACAGCGACAATTCGCGGTACAGCTGGTCCAGCTCGCGGCCATACCAGGCAAACGCCACTTCCGCCTGACGCTGGGCGGCGTACAGGGTGACGTCGGCGGTGACAAACGGGTTGCCGTCGCGGTCGCCGCCAATCCAGCTGCCAATGCGGAAGAAATTCGGCAGCGTCAGCCGCTGGCCCCATTCGCGCGAGATGGCGTCTTCCAGGCTGGCGTACAGCTTGGGCAGCGCAGTAAAGAACGTGGTCGGGTGGTAGGCCACGCCGTTTTCGATTTCGTCTTTGACGGTGAGCTTGAACGGGCGGATTTCCGAGGTTTGCCACAGCGCCAGAATCACCCGCTTGAGCTTGGCCTCGATTTCTTCGCGGTCTTCGCGCCCCAGCGACGGATCGGCCAGTTTGGTGAGAAACTTGCGGATGGCCTTGTGTGCGTCCAGCACGCTTTGGCGCTGCACCTCGGTGGGGTGGGCGGTCAGCACCGGCGAAATTTGCGCGTGCTCAAAAAAATCCACCAGCGCGGCAAACGGCACGGCGTCGTGCTTCAGGCGCTGAATCGCCAGCGCCAGGCTGCCTTGCTGCGGGGCCGAACCGGCGGCGCGGTGGGCGCGGCGACGGCGGTTGTGGTGCAGGTCTTCGGCCAGATTGGTAAGCTGTGCATAAAAACCACAGGCGCGCACCAGCGCGGCGGCGGCGGCGGGCGACAGCTCGGCCAGCCGGCGGGATAATTCCGGCGTGCCGACGCGATCGTGGGCCTCCACCGGAATGGTGCGCATCTCGTGATAGACCGCTTCGCCCTCTTGTTCACGGACGATCTCGGCAAGCAGGCGGTCCAGTCGCGCCAGATCGTGGCGCAGCGGCAAGTCTTTTTCAGTTTCGTTCATCATGGCGGGATACCGTGTTCAAAAGCGAAGCGGTTACAATTCTGTCAAATTACATTAGGAAAGCACCATGAAGCAACTTGTCATTGCCAGCCGGGAGAGCGCGCTGGCCATGTGGCAGGCGGAACACATCCAGGCGCGGCTGCAAGCCTTGTATCCGGGCCTGAGCGTGAGCATCCTGGGCATGACCACCCAGGGCGACCAGATTCTGGACAAAACATTATCGAAAATCGGCGGTAAAGGGCTGTTCGTTAAAGAACTGGAAGTCGCCCTGCAAGAAGGCCGCGCCGATCTGGCGGTGCATTCCATGAAAGACGTGCCGATGAATCTGCCCGACGGTTTCGAGCTGGCGGCCATCTGCACCCGCGAAGACCCGCGCGATGCGTTTGTCTCCAACCGCTACGCCGCGCTGGCGGATTTGCCCGACGGCGCCGTGGTGGGCACCTCCAGCCTGCGCCGGGAAAGCCAGCTGCGCGCGCGCTACCCGCACCTGACCATCCGCCCGCTGCGCGGCAATGTGCAAACCCGGCTGCGCAAGCTGGACGACGGCGAATTCGACGCCATCATCCTGGCGGCGGCGGGCCTCAAGCGCCTGGGCTTGTCCGAGCGCATCCGCATCGAGCTGGCCCCGCAAGAAAGCCTGCCGGCGGTGGGCCAGGGCGCGCTGGGCATTGAGATTCTGGAAGGCCGCGCCGAGCTGGCCGCGCTGCTGGCGCCGCTGAACGACGCCGTCACCGCCGCCTGCGTGCGCGCCGAACGCGCCATGAGCCGCGCGCTGAATGGCTCCTGCCAGGTGCCGCTGGGCGGCTACGCCGTGCAGCGCGGCGACATGCTCACCCTGAACGGCTTTGTCGCCAGCGTGGACGGCCAGACCTTCCTCACCGCCCGCGCCGACGCCCCGGCGCGCTATGCCGACGCGCTGGGCCGCGCCGTGGCCAAGCAGCTGCTGGACAAGGGCGCGGACGACATCATCGCCGCGCTGGATTTGTGAGCCAGGTCCAGCCGCTGGCTGGCCGGCGCGTGGTGGTCACCCGCCCGGCCGGCCAGGCCGGCGCGCTGATGGCCAAGCTGGCCGCCGCTGGCGCCACGCCGATTGCCCTGCCGGTGATCGACATCGCGCCAGCCGACGCCGCCACCCTGCGCGCGGCGGCCGATGTCACCCTGGCGGCGGATCGGGCGATTTTTGTGTCGCCCACCGCCATCGAGCTGCTGTGGCCGCATCTGGCCGGCCGGCTGGGCGCGCGCCCGGCGCTGGCCACGGTGGGCGCCGCCAGCGCGCGCCGGCTGGGCGAACTGAGCCAGCGGCCGGTGTTGCACCCGCAAGGGCGCAGCGACGCCGACGCGCTGGCGGCGCTGCCGGAACTGGCCGCGCCCTTGCACGGTCAACGCATTGCCCTGGTGAAGGGCAGCGGCGGGCGCAGCCCGCGCCTGGCCGCGCAATTAAGCGAACGCGGCGCCGATGTGACCATGCTGGACGTCTACCGCCGCCAGCCGGCCAACCCGGATTGGCATCATGTGGACGCCGCCCTGGCCGGCCCCGGCGTGGATGCCGTGGCGCTGACCAGCTCGGAAGCAGTGGACTGGTTATTCATGCTGGGTGGCGAGTCGCGCCGGGCAACGTTACAATCCTTGCTCTACGTGGCGCCTCACCCGCGCATTGCCCAGCGCCTGGCCGAATGCGGCGCCTCGCGCTGTCTGATTACCGCAGCGGATAACGACGCCCTCGTCGCCGCGCTTTGCGAATGGTTTGAAACCCGCCCATGACTACAAGCTCGCCGTACACCCCTCCCCGCCCGGCCCGCAAACTGAACGTCGCCCTGCTGCTGGCGCTGGCCGCCCTGGCCACGGCCGGCGGCCTGTGGCTGGACAGCCGCGCCTCGCTGGACGCTTTGCAACAGACGCTGACGCAAAAAGCCGGCGCCGCCAGCGGCGTGAGCAAGGACGTGCAGGCGCGCGCCGAGCACGCCGACAAAACCGCCCGCGAAAACAGCGCGCGGCTGGCCGCGCTGGAAGGCAAGGTGGGCGATTTTGCCGGCCAGGCCGCCGCGCTGAACAGCCTGTACCAAGAGCAGTCGCGCAACCGCGAAGACTGGATGCTGGCCGAAATCGAACACGCCTTGAATCTGGCCGGGCAGCAATTGCAGCTGGCCGGCAATGTCGCCGCCGCCAGCAGCACGCTGGAGGCCATCGACGCCCGGCTGGCCAAGCTGGACCGCCCGCAGTTCATCCCGCTGCGCAAGGCCCTGGGCCAGGATCTGGGCCAGCTGAAATCCGCCCCGGCGGTGGACGTGGTGGGCCTGACCGTCAAGCTGGATCGCCTGGCCGCCGAGATCGACGCGCTGCCCTTGGTGATCGACCACGCCCGCCAGCAGGCGGACACCCCCGCGCCCAGCCACCAGGGCGTGCCGGCCTGGCAGCGCCTGGGCGAGCAATTGCTGGACGACATCGGCCAGCTGATTCGCGTGCGGCGCATGGACAAACCCGAGGCGCTGCTGCTGTCGCCCGAGCAGGCGTTTTTGCTGCGCGAAAACGTCAAGCTGCGCCTGCTGGGCGCGCGCGTGGCGGTGTTGCAGCGCCAGGATGCGCCATTCCGCACCGACCTGAGCGCCAGCGAACGCTATGTGCGCGGGTATTTTGACACCCAGGCGCCGGCAGTGGGCGTCTGGCTGGCCGCGCTCAATGAAATCAAGACCACCCAGCTGTCCGTGCGCGTGCCCGACATCAGCGCCAGCCTGCGGGCGGTGCGCGCCTTGCAGGGCCGTCCCCAGGAGTAAGTGATGAAAGTTGTGCTGTGGATTGTCGGCCTGTTCGCCCTGGCGGTGGGTCTGTCCTTGTTTGCCCAGATCAACACCGGCTACGCCATCGTGTTTGTGCCGCCCTACCGGGTGGAGCTGTCGCTGAACATGACCCTGCTGCTGGCGGTGGGCCTGATTGCCGTGTCGTATGGCCTGCTGCGCCTGCTGGCCGCCACGCTGAACCTGCCGCATGAAGTGGCGGTGTTCCAGCGCCGCAAAAAGCTGCGCATTGCCCGCCACGCGCTGGTGCAATCGTCGCTGGCGTACTCGGAAGGCCGCTTCCAGAAGGCCGAGCGCGAGGCGCTGCGCGCCTGCGAAAACGAACAAAGCCCGGAAAACCAAGGCGTGGCGCTGCTGCTGGCGGCGCGCGCCGCCCACGCCATGCGCGCCTACGACCGCCGCGATGGCTATCTGGCGCGCATGGACAGCCTGGGCAATGGCCTGCAACTGGCCCGCCGCATGCTGGAAGCCGAGCTGCTGCTGGACGAAAAACGCACGGTGGATGCGCTGGCGGCGGTGGAAGCCGCGCGCGCGCAATCGCCCAACCTCACCGCCGCGCTGCGCCTGGAGCTGAAAATCCGCCAGCTGCAAAGCTCGCCCGAGCATGTGCTGGCGCTGACGGAAAAACTGCTCAAATCCGAAGCCATCAGCGCCGAGCAAGCGCGCCGCTACCGGCTGGCCGCCTACCGCGACCAGCTGCCGCAGCTGATCGACGGCCAGGAGCTGCGCCAGTGGTGGCAGCGCATTCCGGCGCAAGAGCGGCAAAACCCCAGCCTGGCGCTGGCGGTGGCGCAGCAATACGCCAAGCTGGAGCAAGCCGACGACGCCGCCCACCTGCTGCAAGGCCTGTTGGAAGACGACTACAGCAGCGAGCTGGTCAGCGAGCTGGGCGAACTGGCCGACCAAGTCAGCGAGGCGCGCCGCATCGAACTGCTGCGCCTGGGCGAGGCGCTGCTGCCCAGCCACAGCCGCGACGCCCAGCTGTTGCTGACCCTGGGCCGCCTGGCCCGCGCCGGCCAGCTGTGGGGCAAGGCGCAAAGCTATTTTGAGGCCAGCCTGTCCATCCAGCCCACCCTGGCCGCCCACGCCGAACTGGCGCGGCTATTGCAGGCGCTGGACCGCGCCGACGAAGCGCGCCGGCACTTTGACGCCTGCCTGGAACTGGCGCTGGCGGAAGTGTAAATTCGCCGCCCAACACAACGCCCCCTGACGCTGATGGCACAGGGGGCGTTGTGTTGGGCAGGTCATGAAAAAATGCGCCTGTGGTCCTAGCTGTCACCATGCATCGAGTAGCCAGGATTGTTGCGTGGAGTTTGGTGAGCGACGCTAAACCCACACACTATCGCCGCCTTGGTTTATGATAAAAACTTGTGTGTAAACAGCCGGGTACGACATGACGCATCCTGTGCAAGCAGAGAGCCTGCATGAGGCAGAAAACAGGTTCAGCCAGATTCGTCATATGGTCTATCGTCAGGTTGAGCGCGATATTGGCGATGCTATCTCGCACACTATTCGTCTTACTGGCATTTCTGATGATGCGGCCAAGATGGCAGATCAGTGGCGATATGCGCATGATCGAATTCCGGGATGGAGTTGGTCACGGGAGGTGCGCAAGTTCCATCGTCGGCCAAGACGCGTCGAAGCCGCTATTTGGGCTACGTACAATAATCAGCCGCCAAGATTGTGTGGATTGGTGCTTGGTAGAATCAGCCGCAACAGGGTGTATGCGTCGATTCATTATCTGGCGGCAAATCCCGAGCAAGAAACGCCATTGAGCGGTGTGTTTGCCCAGCTTGCCGTGCGTTATCTTGAACTGCAAGCGGTGGCGCTTGGCTGCACGATGTTGAGCATTGCAAAGCCAGTGGAGAGCCTGGTGAACTTCTATGGGACGTTAGGCTTTACACACTGCGTCAAGAAAGGCCAGAAAATAGTGCGTCTTGAGCGCCGGCTATACCCTACTTGACCATCTGGGGTGTTGATATAGACAGGGGGTTTTATGAAAATCCGCAAGCGTCGCATTGGGTGGGTGACTTCGGTAGAGCCGATCACAGACGCCGCGCACAGCGTAGCCGTGGCGCAAGCGCGTGTAGAAGCCTTTGCGACAAACACCAAATCACGTTTTGTGAAAACACTTGGCCTTCGACCGGATCCCGACCTTGATCACTCCGGCGGCGTGTTTGCTGGCAAAACCAAAAAGCACCTGTTGGCATCGAAGATCAGGGGCTAAACGAATGGCGCTGGAAACATAAAACAAAATCATCCTGATGGGTTTTCAGCATGCTGAGCTTGGCCAAAGCGTTCATGCCCGCCGTGTTGCCAGCTTGGCCAAGCGTGCCGCCGCAGACAGCGCCAGATAGGCCTGATTTTTGCCGCCATCCGGCGTCGGGCTATAATGCCGCATCCGGGCGCATCGCCCCCATTATTCCCGAACACACCCATGGCCCTGCTCAATATCCTGCATTACCCCGACCCCCGTCTGCACACCCGCGCCAAGCCGGTGGCCCAGGTGGATGACCGCATCCGCACCCTGATTGCCGACATGGGCGAAACCATGTACGCCGCCCACGGCATCGGCCTGGCCGCCACCCAGGTGAATGTGCACGAGCGCGTGGTGGTGATTGATCTGTCTGAAGAAAAAAACCAGCTGCAAGCGTTTATCAACCCGGAAATCGTCGCCCGCTCGGAGCAAGAAGAAATCGGCGAAGAAGGCTGCCTGTCGGTGCCGGCGGTCTACGATAAAGTGCCGCGCGCCAGCCAGGTGACGGTGCGCGCGCTGGACGCCAACGGCCAGCCGTTCACCGTCGAGGCCGATGGCCTGCTGGCGGTGTGCCTGCAACACGAGCTTGACCACCTGGAGGGCAAGGTGTTTGTGGAATACCTGTCGCCGCTCAAGCAAAACCGCATCCGCACCAAACTGAAAAAACAGGAAAAGCGCACCCTGTAAGGGCGCAGGAGAGCCGCCCGATGAAACTGATTTTTGCCGGCACGCCGGAATTCGCCGCCAGCGCGCTGCAAGCGCTGATTGACGCCGGCCACGACATCGCCCTGGTGCTCACCCAACCCGACCGCCCGGCCGGGCGCGGCATGAAGCTGAAAGCCAGCCCGGTGAAAACCCTGGCGCTGGCGCACGGCCTGCCGGTCAGCCAGCCGCTGACGCTGAAAACCGCCGAAGCTCAGGCGGAAATCGCCGCCGTCGGCGCCGAAGTGATGGTGGTGGCCGCCTACGGGCTGATTCTGCCCAAAGCCGTGCTGGAGATGCCCACGCGCGGCTGCCTGAACATCCACGCCTCGCTGCTGCCGCGCTGGCGCGGCGCCGCGCCGATTCATCGCGCCATCGAGGCCGGCGACGCGGAAACCGGCGTCACCATCATGCAAATGGACGTCGGCCTGGACACTGGCGACATGCTGCTGACCGTGCGCGAGCCCATCCACGCCGACGACAGCACCGGCAGCCTGCACGACCGCCTGGCCGCCCAAGGCGCGCAAGCCATGGTGGCGGCGCTGGCCCAGCTGGACGCGCTGAGCCCGCAGCCGCAGCCGGCCGAGGGGGTAACTTACGCCGAAAAAATCGGCAAGGCCGAAACCCAGCTGGATTGGTCGCTGCCGGCGGAAGTGCTGCACCGCAAAATCCGCGCCTTCAACCCCTTCCCCGGCGCCAGCACCCTGGCCGGGGGCGAGGCGCTGAAAATCTGGCAAGCCCAACTGGCCGACGGCGCCGGCGCGCCGGGCGACGTGCTGGCGGCCGACGCCGACGGCGTGCGCATTGCCTGCGGCAGCGGCGCGCTGCTGGCCACCCAACTGCAAGCCGCTGGCGGCAAACGGCTGGCCGCGCGCGAGTTTCTGGCGGGGCACAGCCTGCCGGCGCGGCTGGGCGAGTAAAAAGCGCGCACAATAGCGCCTGGCTGGGCCGGACTTGTTGCCCTGTCTGCGGTCACTCGCCTAGCCAGGATCGCTGTGCGGCGTTTTGTCAGCGTTTCTCCGGTCCGCTGGCCAAACCCGCCTGCTTTGTTCCGTACCAGGGTATATCCGGGTTTGTTGTGCGGGTTTGGCGGCGAAACCGCACGCCCTGGCCCGGTTTCGGCTACAATCCGGCTGATTCAACATCCCCGCCGCCACGCGTTGCCGTGGCGGTTTTCACATCATGCAAACCATCCAGACCCTCGCCGCCCATATTCTCGACACCGTGCTGTCGGGCAAGAACCTGACCGATACGCTGGCCACTGCCTGGCGTCAGCACCCTGCGCTGGCCCCGGCCGAGCGGGCGGCGGTGATGGACATCACCCACGGCGCGCTGCGTCACTACGGCTGGCTGCGCGGCGCGCTGGACAAGCTGCTGAGCCGGCCGCTGACCGACAGCCGCATCGACCGCCTGCTGATTGTTGCCCTGTATCAGCTGGAGCACACTCAGGCTGCGCCCTACGCCATTGTCGACCACGCCGTGCGCGTGGCCGCCGCCCACGAGGGCGGCCGGCTGAAGGGGCTGACCAATGCCGTGCTGCGCAACTTCCAGCGCCGTCACGACGAACTGGCCGCCGCGCTGCGCCGCGAGCCGACGGCTTTCTGGAATCACCCGGACTGGTGGGTGGGCGCGGTGCAGCAGGCGTACCCGAAAGACTGGAAAGCCATTCTCACCGCCAGCAATCAGCACCCGCCGATGACCGTGCGCGTCAATCGCCGCCGCCTCAGCGTGGCCGACTGGCTGACCCGCCTGCAAGAGGCCGGCCTGGACGGCGTGGTGTTGGAGGGTGAAGCAGTGCGCCTGGTCAAACCCGTGCCGGTGGATAAATTGCCCGGCTTTGCCGAGGGCGATGTGTCGGTGCAGGATGCCGGCGCGCAACTGGCCGCCGACTGGCTGGACGTGGCCGAGGGCATGCGCGTGCTGGACGCCTGCGCCGCGCCGGGGGGCAAAACCTGCCATCTGCTGGAGCGCGCCCAACTGAATCTGACCGCGGTGGATAACGACGCCCACCGCCTGCAACGGGTGCAAAGCAACCTCACCCGTCTGGGCCTGAGCGCGCGCTGTCTGACCGGCGATGCCAGCCGGCCCAAGGCCTGGTGGGATGGCCAGATGTTCGACCGCGTGCTGGCCGATGTGCCGTGCTCGGCCTCGGGCGTGGCGCGCCGCCACCCGGACATCAAATGGACGCGCCGACCGACTGACATCCCCTCGCTGGGCCGCCAGCAGGGCGCGCTGGCCGATGCGCTGTGGGCGCTGGTGGCGCCGGGCGGCAAGATGCTGTACGCCACCTGCTCGATCTTTCCGACTGAAAACCGCCGTCAGATCGACGCCTTTCTGACCCGGCACGTCAACGCCGAGCTGGAGCGCGACATTCAGCTGTTGCCCGACGAAAACCATGATGGCTTTTATTACGCGCTCATCCGCAAAACCTGAGCCCGCCCGCTGGCTGGTTTGGTTGGCGCTGGCCATCAGCCTGTGGCTGGTGGCGCTGCCCAGTCGCGCCGAGGGCATTAATCCCCGGCTGGCCAGCCTGGCCTTGCAGGATGGCTATCTGGTGGCCAATACCCGCTTTGCCATCCAGCTCAACCCCACCCTCAGCGACGCGCTGGACGAAGGCGTGCCGTTGGCGTTTCGCTTGCAGTTTCGCCTGAACCGCCCCCGCCTGTATGCCTGGTGGCAGCAGTTGAGCGGCGGTTTTGAGCCCACCGCCGAGCAGCAATACAAATTGTCGTTTCACAGCCTGACGCAAACCTGGCGGGTGTCGGTGGGCGGTGCGCTGTACAAAAGCTATCCCACTTTGAACGATGCCCTGGCTGCCATTGGCGCCATCCGCGGCTGGCGGGTGCTGGGCAAGGCCGCGGTGGGCAAAAGCCGGCTGAGCGAGTTTGCCGGCGAAGTGCGGCTGAGTCTGGACATCAGCCAGTTGCCACGTCCGTTTCAGCTGTCGGCGCTGGGCGCCACCGACTGGAAACTGGAATCCGACTGGACGCCGATGGCGCTGGAAGGAGAGCACTGATGCGCGTCTGGCTGGCTTCTACCGCCCTGTTGGGGCTGATTCTGCTGTATCTGCTGGCGATATCCACCGGCAATACCTCGCGTCTGGCCGAGTATTACTGGGAAATCTTTTCGCTGACCAGCTTGCTGACCGTGGGCCTGATTGGCTTTATCGGCCGCCAGCTGTGGCAAATCCGCCAGAAAATCCAGGCCAAGGTATTTGGCGCCAAGCTCACCCTGCGTATGGTGGCGATGTTTGCCCTGGTGGCCATTTTGCCCGGTATTTTGATGTTCACCGTGTCGGTGCAGTTTCTCACCAAGAGCATCGAGAGCTGGTTTGATGTGCGCGTGGAGGCCGGGCTGGATCGCGGCCTGAGCTTGGGGCGCAATGCGCTGGATTATCTGCTGACCGATCTGGACTACAAAGCCCAGCAAGTGGCGCGCGAGCTGAACGGGGCGCCGGCGCTGAGCGCCACGCTCAAGCTGCCGGCCTTGCGCAATCAGCTGGGCGTGCATGAAATCGCCGTGTTCGACCGTCACGGCCAGCTGATCGCCGCTGCGGGCGAGCCAGGCGCGGGCGCCGAACCGCCGCAAGCGCCCTCGCGTGAAGTGCTGGAGCGCATTGCCAATGGCCAGCCGTTTCGCACCACCGAAACCCTGGCCGGACGCGGCATGGTGCTGCGCGTGGCCTTGCCGGCCTACCCGCTGGGCTTTAACAATGAGCGGTTGACCGTACAACTGAGCCAGCCCGCGCCCCGGCAGATTGCCGAAGACGCCGAGCTGGTGGACGCCACCCGCAGCGAATACCGCCAGTTGGCCTTGTCGCGCGAGGGGCTCAAGCGCTTTTACCGGCTGACCCTGGCCCTGACTCTGGTGGTGACCCTGCTGGGGGCGGTGAGTTTAGGGTTTTATCTGTCTGACCGCCTGTCTGCCCCACTGGGTGCGCTGGCCGACGGCACGCGGGCGGTGACCCAGGGCGATTATTCGCGTCAGCATCCGATTTACAGCCGCGACGAGCTGGGTGTGCTCACCGCCATGTTCAACCGCATGACCAAGCAACTGGCCGAGGCACGCGCGCAAACCGACGCCAGCCGCGCCGAGCTGGAAGCCAACAACGCCTACCTGGAGAGCATCCTGGTCAACCTCAGCGCCGGCGTGGTGGCGTTTGACGGCCACTGGCGGCTGACTGCGGCCAATGTCTCGGCCGAGCGCATTCTGGGCGTGGGCATCGACGAACTGGCCGAACACCCGCTGCCCGACTGGCCACGGCTGGCGCCCCGGCTAAGCCCGCTGGTAGACGCCACGCTGGCGCACGCGGACGATGCGCCGGGCGACGACTGGCAGGCCGAAGTCGCCATGGAAGGCGAGCGGCTGGGGCAAACCCTGCTGGCGCGCGGCGTGCGCCTGCCAGAAAAAACCGGCCATGGCTTTGTGATGGTGTTTGACGACATCACCGACCTGTCGCGCGCCCAGCGTGACGCCGCCTGGGGCGAGGTGGCCAAGCGGCTGGCGCATGAAATCCGCAACCCGCTGACGCCGATTCAGCTGTCGGCCGAGCGGCTGCAAATGAAGCTGGCCGACAAGCTGGCGCCCAACGATGCTGATATGCTGGCGCGCGCCACCCGCACCATTGTCGAGCAGGTGAACGCGCTCAAGGGCATGGTCGAGGCGTTCCGCGATTATGCCCGCGCGCCCAAGACCCAACTGGCGCGACTGGACCTGGCAAACCTGATGCGCGAGGTGCTGGCGCTGTACGAATCCAACCCGGCGGTGCGCGCCAGCCTGCCGGCGCAGCCCTTGTGGATTGCCGGCGACGCCACCTTATTGCGGCAGGTGTTGCACAATCTGCTGGTCAATGCCCAGGACGCGGTGCTTGACGCTGAACAGCCGATGATTCACATTAGCGCCCAGCAAGAAAATGATGCGGTCGTCATCTCTCTGGAGGACAATGGCCCAGGGTTTGCTGCAGAGATCCTGCCGCGTGCCTTCGAGCCCTACGTCACCAGCAAGGCCAAGGGCACCGGCCTGGGCCTGGCGGTTGTAAAGAAGATCATTGAGGAACACCATGGCAGCATTACCGTTGGCAACGTCACCCCGCACGGCGCCCGCATTTGCGTTACGCTGCCTTGCCCGGAGGCATGATGCGAAGTAGCGATATTCTGATCGTCGATGATGAAGTCGGCATTCGCGAGCTGCTGTCGGAAATCCTTCAGGACGAAGGCTACACCGTGGCGCTGGCGGAAAACGCCGAAGTGGCGCGCCAGCTGCGCAACCAAACCCGCCCGGCGCTGGTATTGCTGGACATCTGGATGCCCGATTGCGATGGGGTGACCTTGCTCAAGGAATGGGCCAAGGCCGGGCAGCTGAACATGCCGGTGGTGATGATGTCCGGCCACGCCAGCATCGACACCGCCGTCGAAGCCACCCGCATCGGCGCGTTTGATTTTCTGGAAAAACCCATCGCCCTGCAAAAACTGCTCACCACGGTGCAGCGGGCGATGAAATACGCCGATATGCAAGGCAATCAGGCGCTGAATCTGGATCGCCTGGGCAAAAGCCCGGTGGTGCACGAGCTCAAGCGTGCGCTGGAGCGCGTGGTGCCGGTCAAATCGCCGATTTTGCTCACTGGCGAGCCAGGCGTGGGGTTTGAGCTGGTTGCCCGCTTTTTTCATCAGGCCAACACCCCATGGGTGACGCCGAACAAGCCTGAGCAACTGGCCGACGCGCCGCTGGAACTGCTGCAAAAGGCCAATAACGGCGTGCTGTATCTGCCCGACATCGGCAGCCAGCCGCGCCGCGCCCAACAGGGCTTGTTGTTCCTGCTGTCCAAGCTGGAGCGCTACAACGTGCGCCTGGTGTGTTCGTGCAGCCGGCCCTTGCAAGAGCTGCTGGTCGATCCCGCCTGCGACAACCGTCTGCTGACCGCACTATCCAGCGTGATTGTGCCGATTCCCAGCCTGCGCGAGCACGCTGACGACATCGTCGAGCTGGCCCAGCAGCTTTTGGCCGAGCTGATCGACAATAAACAGGTGCCGGCGCACCGGCTGACCACTGCCGCGCTGAATGCCCTGCGCCAGTACGACTGGCCGGGCAATCTGGAGCAACTGCGCAGCATCATCAAAAGCCTGGCGCTCACCGCCGACAGCGACGACATCGACGCGCCCGAAGTCAATAAAGTGCTGGCGCAGTTCCGCCAGGAAAAACCGCCAGAAGAATCCGGCTTTGACTTTAATCTGCCGCTGCGCGAGCTGCGCGAGCAACTGGAGCGGCGCTACTTCGAATATCACATTGGCCTGGAAAACGGCAATATGAGCCGGGTGGCGCAAAAAGTCGGCCTGGAGCGCACCCATTTGTATCGCAAGCTCAAGCAATTGGGCGTCAAATTCAGCCGGCGTGGCGCCGAAGACTGATTCCCCACCCGGCGTGCGTTCTGCACGCCGGGCACATCACTGTGGCAAATTTGCCCATCTGCAAAAAAAATTGGCAAAAAGCCGGCTAACGTCGTATTTCTACGCTGGTTTTTCTGGCTTACCCTCACTACACTGATCCATGACAAATCCATCGGCCAACGGCATAACCGATGCGCTTGCCTGCGCACGGTTGGGCCAAGGCTCTGCCTTGGGCTTGTCCCGTTTTACCGCCAGGCGCCCGCAGAATGCTCCGTGGGCCTGGCGTTCAGTCACGAGGGAAAGTCGCTAATCCGGGGCGCTTTCCCTCTTTTTTTGCCTGCCGCTCGAAATCCCGCCCTACCCGCGCTACAGTGCCGGTTTTACCTGCCGCTTTCTCCGCCATGAACGACCAACAACTGCTGCGCTACAGCCGCCATATCCTGCTGCCCCAAGTAGACATCACCGGCCAGACCAGCCTGCTGGACAGCCACGCCCTGGTGATTGGCGCGGGCGGCCTGGGCTCGCCAGTGGCCATGTATCTGGCCTCGGCCGGCGTGGGCACGCTCACCCTGTGCGACAACGACGTGGTGGAGCTGACCAATCTGCAACGCCAGATCGTCCACGACATCGACAGCCTGGGTCAGCTCAAGGTGGAATCCGCCGCGCGCCGGCTGGGCAAGCTCAACCCGGACGTGCGGGTGCAGGCGCTGGCCCAGCGCATGGACGCCGCCGCGCTGGCCGAGGCGGTGGCCAAGGCCGATGTGGTGCTGGATTGCTCAGACAATTTTGTCACCCGCCACGCCGTCAACGCCGCCTGCGTGGCGGCGCGCACGCCGCTGGTGTCGGGCGCGGCGGTGCGCTTTGATGGCCAACTGGCGGTGTTCGACCCGCGCCAGCACGATGCGCCGTGTTATCACTGCCTGTTTCCCGACACTGGCGACGGCAGCGACGGCCCATGCGCCACCTTTGGCGTGTTTGCCCCGCTGGTGGGCATCATCGGCTGCATGCAGGCGGCGGAGGCGCTCAAGCTGCTGCTGGGCATCGCCTCGCACGCGGTCAACCGCCTGTCGATTTACGACGGCCTCAGCGGCGACTGGCGGCATATGCAACTGGCGCGCGATCCGGCCTGCCCGGTGTGTGGCGGCGCGCACTGACCCTGCCCTGCCCAGGCGTGTGAGCGCAGACAGGGCGGGCAGTACGGCAAGCGCACACCACAACGCCAGAGGGTTTTGCGCTCGACACGGACGCAGCCATTGCCGGATTGCCCGCAAGCGACTAGGCTGCATGCCTTTGTGCTTCGCGCGTTGACCACAGGCTGCCCCGATGGATCTGAAATGGCTGGAAGACTTCATCAGTCTGGCCGAAACCCATAGTTTTTCCCGCTCGGCCGAATTGCGCCATGTCACCCAGCCGGCGTTCTCCCGCCGCATCCGCTCGCTGGAAAGCTGGCTGGGCGTGGACTTGATCGACCGCACCGCCTACCCCACCCGGCTGACCCCGGCCGGCGAGCTGTTTCATGGCCAGGCGCTGGAAATCATCGCCCAGCTCAACCACGCCCGCGCCCTGCTGCGCGGCCAGCAATCCGCTCCGCCAGACACGCTGAACATCGCCGTGCCGCATAATCTGGCGCTGACTTTCTTTCCCAAGTGGCTGACCGAGGTCAAGCGCGGCTGCGGCGAATTCAGCACCCGGCTGACCGCCGGCAATGTGCACGACGCGGTGATGGCGCTGGAAAGCGGCAGCTGCGATGTGCTGCTGTGCTACCACCACCCGCACCAACCCGTGCTGCTCGACCCCGCGCGCTACGACATGCTGGCCCTGGGCGAAGAAACCCTGCGCCCCTACGCCCGCCGCACCGCCAGCGGCCAGCCGGCCTTCAGCCTGCCCGGCAGCCCGCAACAGCCCATCCCGTTTCTGGCCTACGCCGCCGGCGCCTACCTGGAGCGCATGGTGGCGCTGATGGTGGCCAATGGTGAAGAAATCCTCCACCTCACCCCCTGCTACGAAACCGATATGGCCGAAGGCCTGAAAAGCATGGTGCTGGAAGGCCACGGCCTGGCGTTCTTGCCCGACAGCGCAGTGTGCGGCGAAGTGGAGCGCGGCCAGCTGGCGGTGGCCGGCGACGCCCGCTGGCAACTGAATATGGAAATCCGCCTGTACCGCGAACACCGCAGCAGCAAACCACTGGTGAATATGCTGTGGCAGCACCTGCGGGAAAGCACCGTGCGCCGTCGCCGGCCGTAACGGGCGGCGGGCGCAGACAGTACAAAGCAGCACGGCCAGGCCGCGTCACCACGCCAGGAGGGGGCGTGTGAGCGGCGCTTATCCACGCCCACCAGAAAGGCAGCTTTTCCATGCATCGACTCAGCGGCCAGTGCCATTGCCAGGCCATTCAACTGGAACTTCAACTGCCGCAGCCGCCGGCCAGCTATCAGCCGCGCGCCTGTGACTGTGATTTTTGCCGCAAGCACGCCGCCGCCTATGTGTCCGACCCGGACGGCGCACTGCGCATCCGCGCCCGCCCTGGCGCGCTGGGTTTGTATCGTCAGGGCAGCGCCAAGGCTCAGTGTGTGTATTGCACCCATTGCGGGGTGCTGATTGGGGTGATGTACGAGGCCGTGGGCCACCGTTACGCCACGGTGAATGTGCGCGTGCTGGACGGCGAGCCAGGCTTTGCCGACAGCGTGGGGGTGTCGCCAAAAACCCTGTCGGCTGCCGAGAAGGTCTCGCGCTGGAAGCAGCTGTGGTGTCGCGGGGTGGAGGTGGAAGAGCGGTAGCGGTGAGGCGTGGGCCTCCCCGCTGCACTGAGTTTGGCGGGCAACCCTTGGAGTCGCTCACAAAACCCGGTGCAGCGGTCCTGACCAAGCGCGCGGCCGCACACCATACAAAGCAGTACGGCAAGGCCGCGCAACAACGCCAGGCGGGTTTTGTGAGCGGCTTTTAATGATCCGCCCCCGGCCCCACCGCCACCCTGGCCTGCGGCCGCGCCAGCCACACCAGCGCCAGCAGGGTAAGAAACAAAAACCCCGACAGCCAAAAATACTCATTGGCCGCCAGCACCCCGGCCTGGCCGGTGACCAGCCGGTCCAGCGTGGCCAGGCTTTGCTCCGGGCTGAGCCCCGCGCCGATCAAGCCGTCGCGCGCTTGCGTGGCCGCCGGGTGAAACGGCGTGATCTGCTCGACCAATTGCGCGTGGTGCAGGGTGGTGCGGTCTTCCCACACCGTGGTGGCGATCGAGGCGCCAAAGGCGCCGGCGGTGATCCGGCAGAAGTTGGACAAGCCAGACGCCGCCGGGATGCGGCTGGGGTGCAGGCCGGACAATAAAATCGCCGTCAGCGGCAAAAACAGCGTGGCCATGCCGGCGCCCAGCACGATTTGCGGCAGCATCACGGTGAAGTTGTCTGCGCCAGTGGTGAAGCCGGCGCGCATGAACGACACCGTGGCCAGCACCACAAACGACACGCTGGCAATCGCCCGCGCATCCAGCCGGGGCAAAAGCTTGCCAATCACTGGCGAGAGCAGCAGGGCCAAAATGCCCACCGGCGCGGCGGTGAGGCCGGCCAGGGTGGCGGTGTAGCCCATTTGCGTTTGCAGCCACAGCGGAATAATCAAGATGCCGCCAAAAAACAGCGAATACGCCACCGACAGCGTCAGCGTGCCGGTGACAAAATTGCGCCGGGTGAACAAAGACAAATCCACCACCGGGTGCGCCTCGGTCAGCTCCCACACCAAAAACAGCACAAAGCTCACCAGCGCCACCAGGCCCAGCGCGACAATCTCGCCGGAGTTAAACCAATCCAGCTCCTTGCCCTTGTCCAGCATGATCTGCAAGGCGCCCACCCACAGCACCAGCAGCACCAGGCCAATCTTGTCGATGGGCAGCTGGCGGGTGGGGCTGTCGCGGTCTTGGTAAATCCGCCAGGTGGCCCAGGCGGCCAGCAGGCCAAACGGCACATTGATATAAAAAATCCACGGCCAGGACACATTATCCGACAGCCAGCCGCCCAGAATCGGCCCGATTACCGGCGCCACCATGGTGGTCATCGACCACATGGCCAGCGCCATGCCGCTTTTGGCCGGCGGATACGAGCTGAGCAACAGCGCCTGCGACAGCGGAATCATCGGCCCGGCCACCGCGCCTTGCAGCACCCGAAAAGCAATCAGCATTTCCAGATTGGGCGCCAGCCCGCACAGCAGCGAGGCCAGCACAAACAACAGCACCGAGGTGATGAACAAGCGCACCTGGCCAAAGCGCTGGGTCAGCCAGCCGGTCAGCGGCACGGCGATGGCGTTGGCCACGGCAAACGAGGTAATCACCCAGGTGCCCTGCGAGGAGGACACGCCCAGGTCGCCAGAAATCGCCGGAATCGACACATTGGCGATGGTGGTGTCCAGCACATTCATAAAGGTGGCCAGCGACAGCGCCACCGTGCCCAGGGCCAGTTTGCCGCCGCTTAATGGCGGATGCGGCGCCGGGGCGTTCATGAGCGGTCCTTGCCCAGATTGTCGGCAATGATGCGGGCAATGCGCGCCTGCGCGGCCTGATCGGCGCCGGCAAAGGCGGTGGTGCTTTGCGCCGGGGCCTGGCGCGGCGCGGTGGCCAGCGCCGGGCCGGACTGGTCATGCTGGTCCACTTCGGCCAGCATCGACAGCCCCACCCGCAGCGGGTGTTCGCTCAGTTCTTTCGGGTCGAGGGTGATGCGCACCGGCACGCGCTGCACCACCTTGATCCAGTTGCCGGTGGCGTTTTGCGCCGGCAGCAGCGAGAACACCCCGCCAGTGCCCGCGCCCAGGCCGGCCACCTTGCCGTGGTAGGTGACGCTGCCGCCATAAATATCGGCGTGCAGGGTGACGGGCTGGCCAATGCGCATGCCGGCCAGCTGGCTTTCTTTGAAGTTGGCGTCCACCCACAGCGAATTCAGCGGCACGATGGCCATCAGCGGCGCGCCCGGCTGCACGCGCTGGCCCACCTGCACGCCGCGCTTGGCCACATAGCCGGCCACCGGGGCGGGCAGGGTGGCGCGGCTGAGCGCCAGATAGCTCTCGCGCACCCGCGCGGCGGCGCGCGCCACCGCCGGGTGGCTGTCCGGGCGGGTGTTTTCAGTTTGCGCTTCGCTGGCGGCCAGTTGCTCTTTGGCGGCGCTGAGCGCGGCGCGGGCATTGGCCACGGCGGCGCTGGCGTGGGCCAGCTCTTCGCCGGCCACCGCCTCGCCGCCAGCGGCTTGCCGGCGCTTGAGGTCGTCTTCGGCGCGGCTCAGCTCGCTTTGCCGTTGCGCCAGCAGCGCGGCGCTGGCGGCGCGGTTGGCAAACAGCGCGCGGCTTTGCCGCACCTGCTGGGCCAGGTCGGCCTCGGCCTGCGCCAGCGCCACCTCGGCATCGGCCGGGTCGAGCTTGACCAGCGGCTGGCCGGCGGCGACAAAATCCGTGTCGTCGGCCAGGATGCTGAGCACCGTGCCGCTGGTTTGCGGGGTGATCTGCACCAGATTGCCGCCGACATAGGCGTTGTCGGTGTGTTGGTAATGGCGGGCAACCAGGCCCCACCAGGCGCCATAGGCGGCGCCGGCCAGCGCCAGGCCGGCGACAATGCGCAGCAGCAGGGTTTTGCGGCGGCCGGGCGCAGCCGGGGAGGAAGAAACAGCAGAAGCAGCGTCGGTCATTGGGCGTTCTCGGCAAAATCAGATGAGGCATAACCGCCGCCCAGGGCCTTGATCAGGCCGACGCGGGCTTGTTGGCGGCGGGTGTTGAGCTCCACCGCCTGGCGGCGCTGGGCCAGCCACGGGGCGTCCAGCGCCAGCGCGTCCAGCTCGCTGGCCAGGCCAGCGCGGGCGCGCATTTGCGCGCTGTGGCGGGCGGCGGCGGCCTGGGTCTGGGCGGTGTCGGTTTGGCGGGATTGCGCGGCCAGCGCGCGCAGGCTGGCGGCCTGGTCGGCCACCTCGCGCACCGCGTCCAGCACGGTCTGGTTGTATTGGGCGATCTGGGCGTCGCGGCCAGCTTCGGCGCCGGCCAACGCGGCGCGGCGGGCGCCGCCGTCAAACAGCGGCAGGCTCAGCGCCGGGCCCAGGCCAGCCACCCGGCTGGCTGATTGCAAGAGCTGGCTCATGCCAATGGCAGAATAGCCAATAAAGCTCAGCAGATTGATATTGGGGTAAAACGCCGCGCGCGCGCTGTCCACCTCGCGCCCACCGGCCTCCACCCGCCAACGGGCGGCGACAATATCCGGGCGGCGGCCGAGCAGCGCGGCCGGCAGCACGGTGGGCAGGTCATCGCCAGCCGGTGCGCGCAGCTGCGGGCGGTGCAGGGTGTTCGCCAAGGCCGGGCCCTGGCCGGCCAGGGCGGCAAGGGCGTGGCGTTGCAGGGTGATTTGCTCGGCCAGCGCCAGCGCCTCTTGCCGGGCGGCGGCGGCCTGGCTTTGCGCGGCGGCCAGCTCGCCAGCATGGGCCAGGCCGGCGCGCTGGCGTTGGCCCAGCAGCGCGGCGGCGCGCTCGGCGCTGGCCTGGCTTTCGCCAGCCAGATTGGCCAGCGCGTGCAGCCGCTCCAACCCCCAATAAGCGTGGGTCAGCGCGGCGGACAGCAATAAGCGCGCGCCGGCTTCATCGGCGCCAGCGGCTTGGGCGCGGTCTTGCGCGGCGTCGCGACGGGCGTGTTCGCCGCCGGCCAAATCCAGGTCATAGGCAAAGTCCAGGCTGAGCTGGCCCGAGGTGCGCCAGCTGCCAGCCATCGGCGGCGGAACCATGCCGTGCTCGCTGTAGCGCTGGCGGGTGACGTCGGCGTTCAGCGCTGCGCCAGGCAGCAAGGCGGCGCCGGCTTGCTCGCCCACCGCCACCGCCTGACGCAGCCGCGCCCGCGCCAGCTGCATCGACGGCGCATCGGCCAGCGCGCGCTCGATCAAGGCGTCCAGCTGCGGGTCGGCAAACGCGCGCCACCACGCGCCTTGCGGCCACGCCGCCTGACCCTGGGCCAAGGGCCCGGACAGGCTGGCCGGCGGGGTCAGCGGCAAGGCCGGCGCGCCCGGCCCGGCGCACGCCGTCAGGCATAGCGCGCCAGCGGCGGCAAGACAAGAAAACACATAGCGCATGATAGCCAAGCATCCAAAACAGGAAGCCCACACTCTACGCCGCCGGCCATGGCGGGATAAGCCGGCAAAAATGGGAAACATTGTCCTGTTGATGGGATAATTGCCGTGTTTTCTTTGCCGGGGTGGGCGGATGTCGCAAGCAGATCTCAACCAATTGCTGGTGTTCGCCAAAGTGGTGGAACACGGCAGCTTTATCGCCGCCTCGCGCGCGCTGGGCCTGCCCAAAACCACGGTCAGCCGCAAGGTGCAAGAGCTGGAAGAACGCCTGGGCGCGCGGCTATTGCAGCGCACCACCCGACGGGTGGCGCTGACCGAGGCCGGGGCGATTTATCACGAGTATTGCAGCCGCATCGTGCAGGACATCGCCGACGCCGACCTGGCCGTGGGCCGCGTACACTCCGCCCCGCGCGGCGAGCTGCGCGTGTCGGCGTCGTTTTCGTTTGGCATGGGCGCGCTGGTGCCCATCGTGCCGGATTTCATGGCTCGCTACCCGGACATCCGCCTGCAACTGGAGCTGCGCAACGACGCGGTGGACCTGGTGGCCGAAGGCTTTGACCTGGCCATCCGCATCGGCCCGCTGGAGGATTCATCGTGCGCGGTGCGCTATCTGGCGGAAAGCCGCCTGGCGCTGTACGCCAGCCCGGACTACCTGGCCCGCGCCGGCATGCCGGCCACGCTGGATGAAGTGGCGCGCCGGCCCACGCTGACCTTATCCCGGCTGGGCCGCCACGGCCGTTTTTACTGGCCGCTGGCCCGGCAAAACGGCGAAGCGCGCGAGCTGGCCATCACCCCGCAACTGGTGGCCAACGACCCCGGCGTCATCAAATTTGCCGCGCTGGCCGGCCTGGGCGTGGCGCTGCTGCCAGTAATTCTGATCCGCCCGGAAGTCGAATCCGGCCAGCTGCTGCCGGTGCTGCCCGACTGGGAAGGCCCGCCCACTGAAATCGGCGCGGTCTACCCCAGCCGGCGCGGGCTGTCGCCCAAGGTGCGGGTGTTTATTGATTTTTTGAGCGAGCGGCTGGCGCATTTGAGCGGCAGCCGGCGTGGCTGAAACCGCGCTGCTGGTATATTCTGGAAACCTTAAACCCTGCACTGGAGCGGCTGATGTGCGCTTATGACTACGATGTGTATCACGACTGCTGCCCCACCCGGCTGGTGCTGGAGCGGCTGGCCGACAAATGGGCCTTGCTGATTCTGGACCGGCTGAAACACGGCCCGCAGCGCTTTAACAGCCTCAAGCGCGACATCAAGCGCGTCACGCAAAAAGTGCTGACGCAAACCCTGCGCAAGCTGGAGCGCGACGGCCTGGTCAGCCGCACGGTGCACGCCACCGCGCCGGTGACGGTGGAATACGCGCTGACCCCGCTGGGGCAAACGCTGACCGACACCGTCTCGGCGCTGACCCACTGGGCCGAACTGAATATGGACGCCGTGCTGGCGGCGCAAACCGCCTACGACAGCGCCGCCCAACAGGCAGCCGCGCAGGCCGCCAGCGTGCATCGCATGGGCGCGCGCCCGGCGCTGTCGCCCACATCAGCCGCCTGACTGCGCGGTGTGGGCCGGCACGCGCCGGGTGGTTTCCTTGGGGAAACCTGAGCACCTGAAAGTGCCTCATTGAACACTTGGTTTCTGCTGGATACCATGGTTGCCACACCTCGCCTGCTGTCGGGCGCGGGTTTTTTCTCTCTCCGGGCGCAGCGGCCCAACCAGTCAAGGACAAGGCAATGAGCAAAACAGTCGTGGTGTATTTTTCCGGTTATGGCCACACCCAGCGCGTGGCGCAAGCCGTGGCAGAGGGCGCGGGCGCGCAGTTGATTGCGGTGGACGCCGAAGGCAATGTGCCGGATTCGGCCTGGGATGAGCTGGCCGCCGCCGACGCCATCATCTTTGGCGCGCCCACCTATATGGGCAGCGTGCCCTGGCAGTTCAAAAAGTTTGCCGACGCCAGCTCGAAAGCCTGGTTCACCCGCGCCTGGCAAGACAAGGTGTTTGGCGGCTTCACCGTCAGCGCCAGCCTGAACGGCGACAAGCAAGTCACCCTGATCAATCTGCAAACCCTGGCCTCGCAGCACGGCGGCATCTGGGTCAGCCTGGGCCTGATGCCGTCCAACACGCTGAACGCCAGCCGCAACGACGTGAACAACCTGGGCGGCTCGGTCGGCCTGTTGGTGCAAGCCCCGTCCGATGCCGGCGCCGAAGCGATTCCTGATGGTGATATCGATACCGCCAAGCGCTATGGCGCGCGGGTGACTGAGGTGGCTACGCGTTTGAAGGGCTGAGGATTGTTCTCGGCGGCAGGCGTTCCTTCTTGCGCCTGCCGTTGGCTGTTGTTCACCTGCCGCACCCCCCCACACCCGCCGTCCACCTCCACCCATTCCCTATCCTGTGGCGCATCTATGATGCCAGACAGATTCACTGTGTTGTAGATGAATGTACTGTAACGCGAGGTGAACGCCACCCAGTACATGATCCATGGCCACAAAATCGCGTACAATCTGGCTCATAATCTGGAGGTATTGTCATGCTGAATTCTCTAAAAATTAAGCGATTTCGGGCGCTGGAAGACTTTGTTGTTCCAAAGTTAGGTCGTGTCAATTTAATTGTTGGCAAGAACAACGCAGGCAAGAGCACTGTATTAGAGGCATTGCAGATTTATGCAGGCAATGGGGATCCTCGTTTATTAGAGACGTTGGCAGAAAGTCACGACGAACCGTCCCGCCTTGATTGGGATGTCACACCTCAACCCATTTATGAGTTGCCTTTTGCCAGCTTTTTTACTGGGCGGGCTTTTCCGGGGAGGGATGAAGGGATTGAGATTGGTGAGATCGATTCAAATCAACGTCTAATAATTGAACATGGCTATTATGTTGAATGGGACGAAACAATAACCGATGAGACAGGGGAAACTGTTTCTCGTCAGCGCTTAAAGCGCATGCCTAAGTCGGAAATTGAGAAAGCCGAAGAGGCTCCGTTGATTGATGCGCTTTTTATTAGAAAAGGAGAGCGTCAGCTTGGTTTTCGTCTGGATGAGAGAGCTCGTCAATCTCGCTGGAGGGGTGTTTCGAACTCATCTTACGATCTGCGTTGCGTGGTTATTCCAACGAGATTTATCTCCATTAATGACTTGGCTGATGAATGGGATAAAATCACGCTGACTGAAAAGCAAGAGACAGTTAAGAAGGCACTGCGCCTGATAGATTCAAAATTTGTGGATATTTCTTTTGTTCGTGATGAGCGTGAAGATCCTCGCCGCTATTCTAGTCGTTCTCTAATGCGTACAGCAAAGATTAAGCTAGAGGGGTTGCCAATGCCAGTGCCCTTAGGGAGCATGGGTGATGGCATGTTGAGAGTATTGCAAATTGTGCTGAAGGCATTTGCCGCTCAGGATGGGTTTTTATTAATTGATGAGTTTGAAAACGGCTTGCATTATAGTGTGCAGGAAAAAATTTGGGATCTTATTTTTGAATTGGCTGAGCAATTAAATATTCAAGTCTTTGCCACCACTCACAGTTGGGATTGTATTGAAAGCTTCTCTAAAGTGGCAATTCAGTACTCAAATAGTGAGGGCGTATTATTTCGCATGGGTCGCAGCGTGCGGACGAGTGATTACGGCAAAGTGATTGCTACAGTATTCGATGAGGCTCAATTGCAAAGCGTCACTCAAATTGATGTTGAGGTGCGTTAATGAGTGAATATATCCTAATTGTGGAAGGTGAAGCTGATCGAGGTTTTTTTGAGTTGCTATGCAATAAGCTAGAGCTTGGCGTCACTGTTAAAGTGCAACCACCAAAAGAATTAGGCATCTCGCACAATACAAAAGAAGGGGCTTTTAAGGCGTTGAAAGCCTGTTTGGAGCTAATGGGTGTGGCGGGCGGAGGAGTTGAAAAACTTGCCATTGTTGTGGATGCTGATGCAGCAGAGAATGGAACAGGCTTTGCTCGTACATTGCGCCGAGTTGAGAAAATTGTCAGCGAATATGGTTTTTCCACCCCGACTGCCGCCACAGCAGGCGGCTGCCTGTTCCAGCATTCAGACGGATTGAACCCCTTCGGGTTGTGGATCATGCCCAATCATGCCGACGATGGAATGTTGGAGCATTGGTTGAGCGAGTGCGTCAGTCAGGAACAAATAGCGCTGTTTCATCATGCTCAAGCCTGTGTAGATGCCTTGCCGACACGGCTGTTCAAACCCTTGCGCCGCGCCAAGGCAGATATCGCGACTTGGCTGGCCTGGCAGGAAAAACCTGGGGAAGGCTTGTATCACTGCGTTGAGGCAGGGTTGTTGGATGAAACAGCGCAACAGTATCAAGCATTGGTCAGTTGGCTGCGTGCAGTCTTCTCGCCTACCTGAAGTGCGGTAAACAGCGGTGGTTCAGCCCGCCGCTGTTTCTCTCTTTTACCCCTCCCCCACCCGCCGCACCACCCCGCGCCCGCCGTCCACCTCCACCCATTCCCCATCTTGCAACACCTCCATAATGCCCGGCAGGTTCACCACTGCCGGCAGGGCGAATTCGCGGGCGACGATGGCGGCGTGGGAGAGATAGCCGCCGGTTTCCACCACCAGGCCGCCGGCCTTGAGAAACAGCGGGGTCCAGCCGGGGTCGGTGGCGGGGGCCAGCAGGATTTCGCCGGCTTGCAGCGCCACGCCTTCGGCCGGGTGGCGGATGCGGCGCACGCGGCCGCGCGCCACGCCAGCGCCGGTGGCCAGGCCGCGCCAGCGCTGGCCGTCGCTGGGCGCGCTGGGGGTGGGCAGCGCGCCGGCAGTGTGTTGGCCGTCGGGCTGGATCAGCAGGTATTCCGGCGCGGTTTCGGCTTGCCAGCGGGCAAAGCGCGCCTGGCGATCCAGCAGCCTTGCGCGCAGGCTGGCGGCGGGCAGGCAGCCCTGACAGGCGCTGTCGATTTCCCACAGAAACAGATGTTGCAAGGCCTCGCGGCCTTCGTCGGCGTGCAGCACGCCGCGCTGGCGCAGCAGGGCCATCGCGCCGTCGGCCAGGTGGCGCACGGCGTCCAGGTTGTCGATCAGCGCGCTGCGCGCGGCTTCGCGCTGATTGCATTCGCGGTTGGCGGCGCGCGCCAGCCAGCGCAGCAGCAGGCGGGTGGGCCACGGCGCGTGTTGGCGGATGCGCGCCCAGGCTTGCGCGGCGGCCAGTTGCTGGCGCTGGCGCAGCGCGTCGGCGTCGATGTCGGCCAGGCTGTCCAGCTGGGCCAGCAGGCTGTCGGGCTGTTCGCGCCAGCTGGCGCTGCGAAAATAGGTTTCGTAATGGCCGCGATGGCCATAGGCCTGCATAAAATCCGCCAGCGCGCGCTGAAACCCCGTTGACTCACGGCCTTCCTGCCGCGCCCGTTGCGCCAGCGCCAACAAGGCATAGTTTTGCTGCACGGTGACGCTGGCTTCGCCGCCGGCCAGCAGCGCCGCGCCCAGGGCGTCGCCTTCGCCGGGAAAGGCTTTTTCCAGGGTGTCGCGCAGCAATGACAGGCTGCCGCCGCCCGAGCCCTGCAAGAAAAACATGTCGAACTCACTGCGCGCCACCTGGCCGGCTTCTTGAATGGCGGCGCGCAGCGCGGCATGTTCTGCTGGCGGCGGCGCGGCGCGCAGGCGCTGGGCCATGGCGCGCACGCGGACAATGGCCGCCTCGCCGCGCTGGCGCACGGCGCCGGCCCGACGCAGATAACGCAGCATATTCAGCCCACGGCGCAGGCGTTCGCGCCAGCTGGGCGCCGGCACGGTAATTTCTGGTTGATGGCCGCCCATCATCACGTTCATCGACGCTGGCGGCACGTCCAGCGCGTCCCACAGCTCCCATTGCATGATGCTGGCTTCCAGGTACAGACGGCCATGAAACAGCCCGGCGCGCTGCACGCCGTCTTGCAGGGGGTAGCCGGCCAGGCGCGCGCCTTGCTCCAGCAGGGCGTTAACCCCGCGTCGGGAGAAATTCCAGTCAAACGCCGCCAACGGGTCGGGCAGCAGCTCGCAGGTGTTGCCGCGCGTCCAGATTGCCGGCTGGGCGTGCAGCGCCGGGTAGGTGTAGTGCGGGCGGCGAGTGACGGGCCGGGCCTGGGTCAGCCAGAAGCGCGCGCCATCCCATAGCCATTCCAGGTCGTAAAACGGCGCGACAAAATCCAGCGCGTAAGCGGCGTCGCGCAGCAGTGCGGCCAGGGTTTCAATCTGGGCGGCATCCAGCACCTGTCGGCTGGTCTGCGCAGCGGGGATGGCGCGCAGTTCGGTGCCGCCGCCGTCGGCGCAGCGCCGTTGTTGCGCCTTGCCGCCCAGCCGACAGCTGAGCACGCGCCAGCTGTCGGTGGCGTCTTCCGCCAGCAGGTATTCGTCGCCGTCGGCCTCGCCGCCCACCAGCGCCTCGCCCAGCCCCCAGTGGGCATGAATCAGCATGCGGTCTTCGCGGCCGTCGCGCGGGTCGCAGGTAAAGGCGATGCCAGCGGCCACCGCCGGCAGCAGCGGCATGATGATCACCGCCATGCGCGCTTGGCCGGCAATGCCCAGCCGCTGGCGGTAGGCGCGGGCGCTGTCGCTCAGCAAAGAGGCGCGCACGGCGGCAATTGCCTCGGCCAGTTGTGCGGCGCCGCAGACATTCAGGCAGCTGCGGTGAATGCCGGCAAACGAGGCGTGCGCGCCGTCTTCGCCGACGGCGGACGAGCGCACCGCCAGCGGCTTATCCGCCCAGCCGCGCGCCTGCACCGCCGCCCAGGCGTGTTCGGCTTCATCAGTTGGCGCGGCGGCGGCGGCAGGCAAAACAATAAACTCGGCCACCGGCAGGCCATAGCGGCGCAGCTGCGCCAGTTGCCAGGCTTTGCCGCCCACCGCGTCGGCGCTGGCGTCCAGCACGGCGTGGTCGTCGATCACCCGATGGGATATGTCAGATATGGCGTTCATGCGCGCACCTCCAGTCCACCCAGAAACAACATCAGCATGGTGTCAAATTCGGCCTGTAGCGCGGGCGCCTGGCCGGTCAGCCAGCGCAGCAGCGCGGCCAGATAAAGAAACTCCAGATACACCGCCAGCGCGGGCGCGCCCATGTCGGCGCGAAACTGGCCGGCGGCCTGGCCTTCGGCAATCAGCGCGGTAAAAATGCGCTCCAGCCCGCTGCGCTGGGCTTCGTCGTCCGGGCAGCGCCGCTCGGCCAGCCGGTATTGCACATAGGGCAGCAGATAGGCGCGATGCGCCTCGGACCACGCCGCGCTCAGGGCAAAGAACTTGGCCAGCCGCGCCGCGCCCACCGGCTCGGCCGCCATCACCGCGCCCATCTGGCTGACGCTGTCGCGCAGTTCGCGGTGAAAGCGGTGGCGCAGCAGGGCTTCTTTGACCGGAAAGTGTTTATACAGCGTGGCCTTGGCCACGTCGGCCTCGGCGGCGATGCGCTCCATGGTCACCGCCTCGTAGCCTTCGGCTTCGAATAGCGTCCAGGCGGTGTCGGCCAGGTGGTCGAGCTGTTGCAGGCGCTTGCGTTCGCGGCGGCCCAGCTCGGTGCTGATGTCGTTCATGTGCATAAGCTCTGTTGTTGCGCCAGGGCGGCGCGTTGCGGGTGGCGGCGGTAATGGCGCGCGCCCCACCATTCGAATAGCGCAAACAAGCGGTAATCCAGCGGCGGGGCCACCAGCCACGGGCGGTGGCGTTGGTATGCCGCCGGTACGTGGCAGCGTTTGCGCGCTGGGTCGAGGGTGACTTGCGCCACGGCAAAACCGGGCTGGGCGCCCAGCGCCGCCACCTGCGCGCCATCGCTGTCGGCAATGCAGCTCAAGCCCGGAAAGTGCGAATCCGCCGCCGGCAGCCAGCCTGGCATCGGCGATTGCCAGCGCCCGCATTTATTGGCCATCGCCACCGGCAGGCCAAATAGCGCCGCCATGGCGGCGGGGCTGTCGCGCAGGATGGTCAGGTAGGCATCCAGGCCACGCTGGCCGCCCAGCGAGGCCGGCGGCATCGGCGCGCTCAGCGGCATCAGCCACACATCCGGCTCAGCAGCCAGCAGCGGGTCCACCACTTCGCGCAGGGCGTTGTCGTAGCAGATGGCCACGCCGATGCGCCCCAGCTCGGTGTCGATTACCTGCGCGCCAGGCGAGGGGGCAAACACCGCGCGCTCCAGCGAGCAGGGATGCGCCTTGCCCACCCGGCCGACAATCTGGCCGGCCGGCGAAGCCAGGGCAAAGGTGTTGTAAAAGTGCTCGCCGCGCGCTTCCAGATAGCTGCCGCCCAGATACAGGCCGTTGGCGCGAGCGGTGTCCTGCAAAAAGCGCTTAACCAGCCCACCCTGCGGCTGCGCCCAGCGCCACACTTCGGCGGTGAACCAAAACGGGCTGGCGAACAGCTCGGGCAGCAGCGCCAGTTGCGCGCCGCAGGCGGCGGCTTGCTCGGCTTGCTTGGCCAGCCAATCCAGGCTGTCGGTCAGGGAATGGGAGATGGCTTCTGGCTGTAGCACTGCCAGGGTAAGCGTGCGTGACATGATGGCTTCACCAGTATGTATACGACGGATAAAAATATACGACGTATATTTATTGCCGGCAAGGGAAATCGTGGTGGTCATCTGGCTCTACCAGGCGACGCGGGTGCGTGGGCCGTGATATGGTTTGTTCGGTTTTCCGAACGGCGAACAGGGGGCTGTTCGGGCTGCCGGACGGCGCGGGTGAGATTGGTTGGTGAAAAATCATGTCAATCATGAGTTTGCGCGTTTTTGCGGCGGGCGGATTGCGCTGGCCCGCTTTCTGCTAATTCAGTGTGGCGAGATGGATAAGGCAGCCGCTGCCGCCCGATGCAACTTGGGCGTGCGGCATTGAGCTGCTACCTTGAATCATGGCGCCATCGCCTCTGGGCGATGGCCGCCGGAATTTGACGCATGGCGTGGGCCATGTGCATGCACAGGAGATTTAGATGCGCACTTCGATCCGTTTGATGGCTCTGGCTGTTTCTTCCGCGCTGTTGGCCGCCCCGGCCATGGCCGACACCCTGCAAAAGATCAAGGACACCGGCACGATCACCATCGGCCATCGTGAATCGTCGATTCCGTTCTCCTACCTGGACGGTAATCAAAAGCCGGTGGGCTACTCGATGGAGCTGTGCAACAAGATCGTCGATGCGGTGAAAAAAGAGCTGAAAATGCCGGCGCTGGTGACCAAGCTCACCCCGGTGACCTCGCAAACCCGCATCCCGC
>ERZ650302.33-NODE-33-length-53773-cov-14.130645_pt1 | contig 53773 bp, 46 predicted proteins | sample MGYA00376238_ERZ650302 | MGnify/ENA primary metagenome ERZ650302 (study PRJEB26733, sample SAMN07839298) | wastewater metagenome | biome: urban; feature: wastewater treatment plant; material: waste water | place: USA: North Carolina | collected 2016-04-28 ... | reverse complement strand
AAGCAAAGGATGCCGCTGCGATCAGGGCTAGATAGGACTTTTTGTTTTTCAGAAGATGTTTTTACATTTTAGTTTAACAAGGATAAATTTAAAATATCACTAAATTTAATGATTAGGTATTTACCTAAATTGTAGTAATTTTAATTATCTTTAAAATAAAAGAAAATGGTAAAAACACTTATTACAACATTCATATTGTTTTTGGCAGCAAATGCTTTTGCTCAATCAACAGATTACCATTCAAGTGAAAAACTAGGAAAAAAAGCAATAATAGGTCAATGGTATATTTCAGGTGTTAAACAAGACGCCCTGATTATGAAGCCTAACACCGTCGCTTATGCAAAAGTATATCGCGAGTTGAAAAAGGCTTTACAGTTTTATGATTTCAAATTTACTGAGCCAAAAACGGATGAATCAGTTATATCATCACTATGTAAATCAATTGAAGATTTCGAAATGATGGATTTAACAATAAAGACAAACAGTAGTGAAATCAAAATGGTTTGGGAAAATGATTTTGCTATAATAGCGTGGATTTGTACTGTTGATTATTATGGGCTTCAAATAAAAGAATTATAAAGTTAAAAGAAAAGGCGAATCAAAAAGAACTCCTTTTTTGCTTTTGAGATAAAAATAAAAAAAGCCTTAAAAACATAAGTTTCTAAGGCTTTTTTGTGGAGAAGATGGGGCTCGAACCCACGACCTCTTGACTGCCAGTCAAGCACTCTAGCCAACTGAGCTACATCCCCATGACTATGTCGCAAATATAGTATTTTAATTAATGAATACGCAAATTTATGCTTCACAAAAATGCTTTCGCTGCAAAAAAAGAAGTGGGTTATGGAAATAATTTTAACTTTACGCTAAAATAAAAAGCATGTCACAAATGATTGCCTCAGGCACACTTACCACAACGATTTCCAATGGTATTGCAACACTTACCTTTGGTCACCCCGCCAGCAATTCTTTTCCTAAAGCCCTTTTGCAGCAACTCACAGCAGCGATTCAGGAAGTAAGTACTAATGATGCGGTTCAGGTGGTGGTGCTACAGAGCGAAGGTACAGGGGTTTTCTGTGCAGGTGCTTCTTTTGATGAGCTTTTAGCGGTAAGTACAGAAGCAGAAGGAGCGATTTTCTTTTCAGGATTTGCGCATGTAATCAATGCGATGCGAGCTTGTCCCAAAGTGATTATTGGTCGCATTCAAGGCAAAGCCATTGGAGGTGGAGTTGGTATTGCTGCTGCTTGTGATTATACCTTGGCTACTCGTCAGGCTAGTATCAAATTATCAGAACTCGCCATCGGAATTGGCCCTTTTGTGATTGAGCCAGCAGTGAGTCGTAAAATAGGCAAAATGGCGATGTCCCAAATGACTTTGGAGGCTCAACAATGGAAATCGGCCGAGTGGGCACAACAACAAGGTTTGTATGCCGCTACTTTTGAAACGCTTCCGGAATTAGACGAAGCCGTGCATCAAATGGCCACACAACTAGCTGGATACAATCCGCAAGCCTTACTCGAAATCAAGAAAGTATTTTGGGAAGGCACTGATCATTGGGCAACTTTGTTGCTAGAACGTGCCGCAATTTCAGGACAATTGGTGCTTTCTGATTTTACAAAAAACGCTTTACTTCAATTTAAAAAATAGCAATTATGACACCATTTTCTTTACTTCAAAAAGTAGATGTAGCCAAAAAAATAGCCCAAGCTCCTGATAAGAGTTATGAAATAGGAGTGGTAATTGGCTCGTATTTGCCTTTCGTGGTTTTGGTTGGATTTGCTTATTGGATGTATTACCGAGCAAAAAAAAGAGACGAAAACCGCTAAAATTTCTTAAATTTGCTGCCAAATTCAATACAGATGAGTAATATCAGAATCACCAAAAAATTTAGTTTCGAAACCGGTCATGCTTTGTATGGTTATGATGGGAAATGCAAAAATGTACATGGACACAGCTACAAGTTATCAGTAACCGTAATTGGTTCTCCAATAACCGATCTGTCGAACGTAAAATTAGGAATGGTGATTGATTTTACCGATTTGAAAAAAATCGTCAAAGAAGAAGTAGTGGATCAATTTGACCACGCTACCGTTTTTAACCAAACGACTCCTCATATTGAATTGGCTAAAGAATTAAAAGACCGTGGACATCATGTGATTTTGGTCGATTATCAGCCTACCAGCGAGAACATGATTGTTGATTTTGCGGCAAGAATCAAAAGCCGATTACCAGAGGGAATTAACTTATTCTCTTTAAAATTACAAGAAACCGAATCTTCTTTCGCAGAATGGTTTGCCAGCGATAATGTATAGTAGATAACTACATTATAAGTTTCATCCCAAAGTTTCTGGACCAAATTCCAAATTAAATTGCATGACTTCAATCTCCAAAAAAATATATTTCGCTTCCGATCAACATTTTGGTGCGCCTACGCCTGAGTTGAGTTTTCCTAGAGAACAAAAATTTGTAGCTTGGCTAGACGAAGTGAAGAAAGATGCAGAAGCCATTTTTTTATTGGGTGATTTATTCGATTTTTGGTTCGAATACAAAACCGTGGTTCCCAAAGGATTTGTTCGCGTTTTAGGTAAATTGGCCGAGATTCGCGATAGCGGTATTCCGATTTATTTTTTCGTCGGGAATCATGATTTATGGATGAACGATTACTTTGAAAAAGAACTGAATATTCCCGTTTTTCATGAAAATCAAGAATATACTTTTCATGGAAAAACTTTTTTAGTAGGACACGGAGACGGAAAAGGACCTGGAGATTTGGGCTACAAACGCATGAAAAAAGTGTTTACCAATCCGTTCTCTAAATGGCTGTTTCGTTGGTTGCATCCTGACCTAGGTGTTGGACTGGCGCAATATCTTTCAGTAAAAAATAAGTTAATTTCTGGAGCTGAAGATGTTACTTTTTTAGGCGAAGACAACGAATGGTTGATTCAATATGCCAAACGAAAATTAGAAACCAAGCATTACAATTATTTAGTTTTCGGACACCGCCATTTACCAATGAAATACACCGTTGGAGAAAACGCCGAATACGTCAATCTAGGCGATTGGATTACTTATTTTACATACGGCGTTTTTGATGGAACTACTTTTGAAATCAAAAAGTGGGAGGGAACCAATTAAGAAATTACCACTTGTTGATTGTTTTGGTAATCCCCAGAATTTTATTTTTTGATAGCTTCTTAACTTCTATTTTTCGTGAGCTTCTAAATCTTTTTGTAAATCCAGCTTTCTAAAAGTAGGAGAGACAAATCCAGTTACCAATACCGTAAGCAAGGTCATACTTCCTCCAAAAACTACTGCTGTTACCGTTCCCATTAATTTTGCAGTAACACCACTTTCAAAAGCGCCTAATTCATTAGAAGAACCCACAAAAATGGAGTTCACCGCTGATACGCGTCCGCGCATATCATCGGGAGTTTTGAGTTGCAAAATTGTTTGGCGAATCACCACAGAGATACCATCAAAAATACCACTAAAGAACAACGCAACTACCGAAAGCCAATACAAAGTAGAAAGTCCAAAGACGATAATACACACTCCAAACCCAAAAATAGCAATCAAGAGTTTCATCCCTGCGTTTTTATTCATAGGCACATAAGCTGATACAAACATCGTTATAAAAGCTCCTACGGCTGGCGCCGCTCTCAAAACGCCAAATCCTTCAGGACCAACTTTTAAAATATCTTGGGCAAAAATAGGCAACAAGGCTACCGCTCCGCCAAACAAAACCGCAAACATATCGAGTGACAATGAAGATAAGATAGCGGGATTGTTGAATACAAATCGTACACCCGCCTTTAAACTTTCTTTAACGGGTTCCCCAATTTTTTTATTCAAAATAGGTTTGGATTCAATTTGAGTTAAAGCGATTATTGAAAAAATTGAAAAAGCAATTACAATGCATAACGACCAATGTACACCAATCCAATGAATAGAAAAACCCGCTACAGCCGGACCTACTACCGAACCAACTTGCCAAACAGAAGAACTCCAAGTGGCAGCGTTAGAATAGGCTTTTTTCGGAACAATTAGTGACAAAAGTGAAAAAATGGTAGGCCCTAAAAAGGAGCGTACAATTCCTCCAAGAAAAACCATAAAGTAAATCGCATACAAAACAGTATCCATTTTCCAACCTGAAACGACAGGAGGCCAAGTCAACAAAAATAAACCGATACTAATGATTGAAAAGCCAACAATGCATTTAAAGAGCAAACTTTTTTTCTCTTTTTGGTCAACAATATGACCCGCAAATAATGCCATAGCTACTGCAGGAATAATTTCCATAAGACCAATAATCCCTAACGATAAAGGATTTTTGGTTAGGCTATACACTTGCCATTCAATAATGATAAATTGCATGGACCAGGCAAAAACCATAGCAAAGCGTAACAATAAAAAAGTATTGAATTCTCTATAACGCAAGGCAGCGTAAGGGTCGTTTTTTGTTTTCATTTTTAGTTTCTAATGTCTTTCAATCGCAATTGTAGTTCTATTTTATCGTTCCATTCGTTTTCGTCTATACAATAAGCTGCCTCGAAAAGTTGTTTGTTTTTTACAATTTCATATTTTTTTCCTAATCCAAAACCAATGGCAGGAATTCCCTCTGAATTATTTTGGCGTACAAATAGTTTCAAATGTTCTTCTTCTTTTCCCATAGGTTTTCCATAACCAGTATCAACAACATTTTTAGATACAAAAACGGGCGTCATATTTTGAGGCCCACAAGGCTCAAATTGTTTTAAAATGCGTGTAAATTTAGGGGTAATTTCATCAAAATCGACTATGGCATCTATAGAAATTTCAGGTTCTAGCCATTCAGGGGCAATGGTTTCTTGAACTACTCTTTCAAAGGCCTCCTTAAAAGCGGTATAATTTTCTGGTTTTAAGGTCATTCCTGCAGCATACATGTGGCCTCCAAATTGTTCCAAATGTTCTGCACAAGCTTCGAGCGCATTGTATACATCAAATCCTTTTACGGAACGGGCTGATGCGGCATATTTATCGCCACTTTTGGTAAACACCAAGGTAGGACGATAATAGGTTTCTATCAATCGTGACGCTACAATACCAATTACGCCTTTGTGCCAAGTTTCTTGAAAAACTACCGAAGTAAATCGGTTTTGTTCGCCGTTTTCTTCAATTTGGTTCAGCGCTTCTTTTGTAATTTGTTGGTCCAAATCTTTGCGTTCGGCGTTGTACGCTTCAATTTCTGAAGCAAATTGCTGGGCTTGTTCAAAATCAAATTCGGTCAACAATTCTACGGCATGATTCCCGTGTTTGATGCGACCCGCAGCGTTGATTCTCGGCGCAATTATAAAAACCACATCCGTAATATCTAGTGTTTTTTTCTTGAGTTGATGTGTCATCGCCTTAATTCCAGGACGAGGGTCGCTATTAATTACTTGCAATCCAAAATATGCCAAAACCCTATTCTCTCCAGTCATCGGCACTATATCAGCAGCAATGGCTGTAGCCACCAAGTCAAGATACGGAATCAAATCATCAATGGTTTGGTCGCGGTTAGCTGCCAATGCTTGAATGAGTTTAAAACCAATGCCACAACCACACAATTCGTCGTACGGATAGTCACAATCGGCCCTTTTTGGGTCCAAAATCGCTACGGCATCAGGCAATTGCTCCCCAGGACGGTGGTGGTCGCCAATGATAAAATCGATATTCTTTTCTTTGGCATACGCCACGTGGTCAATAGATTTTATCCCACAATCTAGCGCTATAATTAGCGAAAAACCGTTGTCATCGGCAAAATCAATTCCTTTAAACGACACTCCGTAACCCTCATCATAACGGTCTGGAATATACGTGGCAACATTAGGGTAAAAACTTTTCAAATAGCCCGAAACCAAAGAAACAGCCGTTGTTCCATCCACATCATAATCCCCAAAAACCAAAATATTTTCCTCGTTTGTAATGGCTTGTTCAAGTCTTGCCACCGCTTTATCCATATCTTTCATCAAATACGGGTCATGCAAATCGTTTAATGAGGGGCGAAAAAATTGTCTTGCTTCTTCAAATGAAGAGATACCTCTTTGTAGTAATAAAGTAGCAATTGTTTTTGAAACTTGTAAGGCAGTTGCTAATTCATTTATTTTTTCTTCTTCTGGTTTGGGTTTGAGTGTCCAACGCATGCTGTTTTAGGTTTTGTATAGTGTTAATTAGGCGTATAATTTATTTTTTTAGGAACCAAAGCAAAAGGCTTTTCAGGAAACACGGGTCCCGCTATCCGCTATATCTTTGTTTTTTAAAGAAAAAAAACAAAGGATGCCGCTGCTATCGGGGTTAAAGAGCCACAAATTGCCTTTTTGTTGGCATTTTAAAATGGTCTTTGGACTATATTTAGAACTAGTTTTGTTATCTGTAAGTAACAATTATTGTTGTTTTAATGTCAAAGGTTCTCCATAAAAAGCAATACCATCCCAACCCGTTTTCATAAAATTACGGATATTTTGATGGTCTGTGCCATCTGGATTTTTCAAGACATCTTCGGTATAATAAGCTCCAAAACAAGCCAGTGTTGTTTCTGCGGTTAAGTTGTGGAGTTGCGCAAAGGCAAATACTTTGCATGAGCCATTATTTTCGTTAGCCATATTGTGTTGCAATCCGTTCTCAAAGGCTGTTGGTTCAAAATCATAATGGGCTTCTATAACAGCGATAGTTTCTTGAAAGGTAATCGCGTTTGGGGTGTTTTTTAATTTTTCTAAAAAGGCAGTTAGGCTCATATTTTCGATTTTATTGTTCTTCTGAAAATTTACTTTTTTTGGTTTCTTTCGTTATGGGTTTTCCTCCAACCACCACTACGATTTCGCCTCTAGGTGCGGTTTTTTCAAAGTGAGTTAGTACTTCTTTTACCGTTCCGCGTACGTTTTCTTCATGCATTTTAGACAATTCTCTCGATACACAAACGGGGCGGTCTTCGCCAAAATAAGTAACAAATTCACTTAAAGTCTTTACTAATTTATGAGGAGAAACATAAAGAATCATCGTTCTGGTTTCCTCGGCCAAAGCCAAATAACGGGTTTGTCTTCCTTTTTTGTCAGGCAAAAAACCTTCAAATACAAATTTGTCATTCGGTAAACCACTATTGACTAAAGCAGGGACAAATGCAGTTGCGCCTGGCAGACATTCTACCGCAATACCGTTTTCTATGCAAGCTCGAGTAATCAAAAAACCAGGGTCCGAGATGGCGGGTGTTCCAGCATCCGAAATCAAAGCGATGGTTTCGCCTCCTTGCAATCTACTAATTATGTTTTCGATGGTTTTATGCTCGTTATGCATGTGATGGCTGTGCATGTGCGTGCTAATCTCAAAATGTTTGAGCAATTTGCCACTGGTTCGGGTGTCTTCGGCCAAAATCAAATCGGCTTCTTTGAGAATGCGAATCGCTCGAAACGTCATGTCTTCGAGGTTGCCAATTGGAGTGGGTACGATATATAGTTTAGACATTTTTTAAAAAGTTAAAACACGAAATCCGCTATAAAACGAAGTTCGTGTTTGATAAATGAGTATTGATTTATATAGTGAGTAGAATCAGTTACAAGAATTTCTTCTCTACAATTTCCATGAATCGATTGGCATAATCGTCTTTTCCTTCCCAGTTGTTATAATCTGGTTTTACCATTTCGTCAATAAACGTTTTGGTTTCGTAGAAATTATTAAAACTATTCAACTGACTCAACACACGATTATAGTCTTCATTGCTATTGCCAAAAAGATGTTTTACAAAACCTATGCGGTCATTCAAGTCAATTGAAATTCCTTTGGCTAGTTTGTCATTCAATGATTTTGCTTTATTTTCTTTTTCTTCAGTGAGCGTTTCAACTTTGTCAAAGGCCAAATCAAAAGCTGTGGTTGTATTCGTTTTAGTAGTTTCAGTACTGTCGACTTTTACGAATTGCGCTTCGGAATAGTTCCCTCCCAATAACTCTTCAAAAGAGATTTGAACCACTTCTTTTTTGGCTGTAACTTCTTCAACTTTGGTAGTGGTGTTTTCTGTAGGAGTTGTAGTTTCTTCAAAATTTGGAACAAAGGATGCTGGATTCTTTTGTTCTTCTTCTAAAGATTCAGTTTCACTTGTTAGCGCTTCTATTATACTTTCTTCAGGTGCAATGCTATCTAAAATTTTATCTACAGTAGCTGTAGTTTCACTATTGATATCTTCAGTATTTTCATCAGTTTTGAATACTTCTTCTGTTGCTGTTACTTCGGTTTTAATCTCAGGTAAATCAAAGGCTTTCTCTATTTCTTCTTCTATTGCTGCCTGACCTATGGTTGGTTTGACATCCCCTAGATTTTCTTCGACAAACTTTAAAATCGCCAGTTTTTCGTATAGTTTTTGGGTTTCTAAGAACAGCACATTCACATCCGATTTGTTTTTAAGTTGTAGAATTCTGTGCGCAATGCTAACTAAATCAGCCTCCAATCTTTTTTTCATAACTTTTGGTATTATAGTGAGTAGGGTGTGTCTTTTTTAATAAATTTGTTCCCATTACAAAGTAATAAAAACTATTCATTTTTAAAGGTAGAAAAATACAAAATGTTTCTCGAAAATACAGTAAATCATAAAGAACAATTTGGTTGGATAGAAGTCATATGTGGCTCCATGTTTTCGGGTAAAACAGAAGAACTCATTCGCAGGCTAAAACGAGCTCAGTTTGCCAAACAACGAATTGAAATTTTCAAGCCTTCTATCGATACGCGCTATCACGAGGAAATGGTGGTGTCGCACGATGAGAATGAAATCCGTTCTACACCCGTTCCTGCAGCAGCTAATATTGCACTTTTGGCGCAAGGATGTGACGTTATTGGCATTGACGAAGCTCAATTTTTTGATGATGAAATTGTTACTGTGTGTAATGATTTAGCCAATCAAGGGATTCGCGTAATTGTGGCTGGGTTAGATATGGATTTTAAAGGCAATCCTTTTGGTCCGATGCCTGCTTTAATGGCTACGGCGGAGTATGTAACCAAAGTACACGCAGTGTGCACTCGAACAGGAAATTTAGCGAATTACAGTTTCCGAAAAACAGATAATGACAAACTCGTTATGCTTGGGGAAACAGAGGAATATGAACCCTTAAGTCGAGCTGCTTTTTATCACGCGATGCACGACGATAAAGAAAAGAAATAATCTAAAAATATAAAACCCTTTCTAGTACATACTTGGAAGGGTTATTTTTTTAATTGAATATTTCGGCTAATTGAAAATCTAAGTCGGGAAACAATTTACTTTGAATCGAATCTTCTTCAATTAATGGATGCATTCCTATGAATTGATTTTCTTTCAGAACATAAATAAAAAGGGTTTTATCTGCTGGGTTTACAATCCAATATTCTTGAACGCCGGCTTCTTCATACAAGTCAAATTTATACTTCATTTCTTTGTTGGGATTTCCAGGGGATAAAATTTCAATCACCAAATCTGGAGCTCCAATAGCACCTCTTTCATCAATTTTTGCCTCGTCACAAATCACACACAAATCGGGTTGTACTACAGTAAAAATTTCTTGGTCTAGAGACGACTTTTTTTTGTCTATTAGCCTTACATCAAAAGGAGCGGCAAATAAATTGCATTGATGAGGTTTGAAAAAATTATACAAAATTCCAGCAAGTTCCATTGAGATTCTTTGATGGTTAGTGCTAGGAGCTGGACTCATTTTGAAAATTTTTCCTTTAATCAACTCTAATTTATCTTGAAATTGCCAAGTCAAATAATCAGCATATGAGTAGGTCTTATTAAGGTCTAATTCGTTAATATCCGTTATCATAATTCTTTGTTTTTGGTAAAGTTACAAAAAAAGAGTTGCTTTGTTTATTAATAGTGAATGAAGCCTCACAATGGTTGAAGCATAACAAACTACTACATTTTCTTTCTCATTCTTGCCACCGGAATATCGAGTTGTTCACGGTATTTGGCTATGGTTCTTCTGGCAATTGGATAGCCTTTTTCTTTTAAAATCTCGGCCAATTGGTCATCGGGAAGTGGTTTGTGTTTGTCTTCTTCTTCGATAGTGTTTTTTAGAATTTTTTTGATTTCTAAAGTTGAAACTTCTTCGCCTTGGTCGTTCATCATCGCTTCGGAGAAAAATTCTTTAATCAATTTGGTGCCGTAGGGTGTTTCTACATATTTGCTATTGGCAACCCTAGAAATCGTCGAAATATCAAGGCCAACCAAATCTGCGATGTCTTTTAAAATCATTGGTTTTAACTTCGTTTCATCGCCATCTAAGAAAAATTCTTCTTGGTAATGCATAATGGCGTTCATCGTCACAAAAAGTGTTTCTTGACGTTGACGAATGGCATCAATAAACCATTTCGCCGAATCCAATTTTTGTTTGATAAACTGAACAGCTTCTTTTTGTTGGGTCGATTTGTCTTTAGAATCTTTATACGTTTGCATCATTTCTTGGTAGTCTTTAGACACGTGCAATGATGGAGCATTTCGCCCATTCAATGTTAACTCCAATTCACCATCCACAATTCTGATGGCAAAATCAGGAACAATATTTTCGGTAACTTTACTGTTACCTGCAAAAGAGCCTCCTGGTTTTGGGTTCAATCGCTCAATTTCGTATATCGCTTTTTTTAGTTGTTCGTTAGAGACACTGTATTTTTGCATCAATTTATCGTAATGCTTTTTGGTAAAAGCGTCAAACTGATTTTCGATAATATCAATGGCTAATTCAATATATTCTGTAGGTGTTTTATGTTTGAGTTGTAGGAGCAAACATTCTTGCAAATCTCTAGCGCCAACTCCTGTAGGTTCCAATTCGTGAATAACGTGAAGAAGTCTATCTACATTTTTTTCATCGGTATAGATTCCTTGTGTAAAAGCTAAATCATCTACGATATCAGGAATACTTCTTCGAATGTAACCCATATCATCAATACTTCCCACTAAGAATTCTGCGATTTCTCGGTCTTCTTCGTTGAGAATAAAAGTATTGAGTTGGTTGATTAAATCTTGGTGAAAACTAATGGGTGCCGCAAAAGGAGTTTCGCGGTCTTCATCGTCATCACTATAATTATTGACTTGCGTTTTGTAATCTGGGATGTCGTCACTACCTAAATAGTCATCAATATTGAGGTCATCAGCTTCTATTCGATCTGATTCTGCATCATCATAATCGTCGTAGTCTTCAGACTCAAACTCGTCTTTCTCGTAGTCGTCTTCTTTGCCTGCTTCTAGAGCTGGATTTTCGTTCATTTCCTCTAACAAACGTTGTTCAAAGGCTTGCGTAGGCAATTGAATTAACTTCATCAACTGAATTTGTTGAGGAGATAATTTCTGAGATAATTTTAAATTTAAAAATTGCTTTAGCATTTTTTTTAATAGTTTAAAGGTTTAAGGTTTAAAGGTTTAAAGTTGTTGTGTTGTAGGCAACAACTTTAAACCATTTTAAACTACAGTAAACTTTTTTAAAATTCCGCATTCATTGGTGTTCTTGGGAAAGGAATTACATCACGAATATTGGTCATTCCAGTTACAAACAATACCAATCTTTCGAATCCAAGACCAAAACCAGAGTGTACTGCCGAACCAAAACGTCTAGTATCTAAGTACCACCACAATTCTTCTTCATCTATACCTAAGGTTTTCATTTTTTCTACCAAAACATCGTAGCGTTCTTCTCTTTGTGAACCTCCTACAATTTCTCCAATTCCTGGGAAAAGAATATCCATTGCACGAACCGTTTCTTTTCCAGGTTCTGTGTTATCATTCAAGCGCATATAAAATGCTTTGATGTTGGCTGGATAATCAAACAAAATCACTGGACATTTAAAGTGTTTTTCCACCAAGTAACGTTCGTGTTCTGATTGTAAATCAGCGCCCCATTCGTTAATGATATATTGGAATTTTTTCTTCTTGTTTGGAGTTGAGTTTCTCAAAATATCAATTGCTTCGGTATAAGAAACGCGTTTGAAATTGTTTTCCAACACAAAGTTCAATTTCTCCAACAAAGCCATTTCACTTCTTTCAGCTTGTGGTTTTGATTTTTCTTCTTCTAACAAACGCCCTTCAAGGAATTTCAAATCCTCTGGACATTTATCCATTACATATTTAATCACAAATTGAATGAAATCCTCAGCCAAATCCATATTGTCATCCAAATCATTGAAAGCCACCTCTGGCTCAATCATCCAAAATTCAGCCAAGTGACGAGAAGTATTCGAGTTTTCAGCTCTAAACGTAGGGCCAAAAGTATAAATCTGACCCAACGCCATTGCGAATGTTTCGCCTTCTAATTGTCCAGAAACCGTCAAGTTGGTCTCTTTACCAAAGAAGTCTTTTTTGTAATCTACTTTACCTTCCTCAGTTCTTGGCGTGTTGTCAAAAGGCAAAGCGGTAACTTTAAACATTTCACCCGCACCTTCTGCATCTGAACCAGTAATGATTGGCGTATTCACATACACAAAACCTTTCTCCTGAAAATACGTGTGCACCGCGTGAGCCAAAACCGAACGCACGCGCATAATCGCACCAAAAGCATTCGTTCTTACTCTCAAATGCGCATTCTCACGCAAGAATTCCAAAGAGTGTTTCTTAGGTTGCATTGGGAATTTCTCTGCATCTGAGTCGCCCAAAATTTCCAATTGTCTTACTTGAATTTCATATTTTTGACCTGCACCCTGGCTTTCTACTAACGAGCCAATAACCGAAATAGCAGCCCCAGTCGTAATGCGTTTTAGTGTCTCATCTGGTGTATTTTCAAAATCAACCACACACTGAATATTATTAATAGTAGAACCGTCATTCAGCGCAATAAACTGATTATTTCTAAACGTTCTCACCCATCCTTTTGCATTCACTTCCTGAAGCGTCGTTGTACTGTTTAATAAGTCTTTAACTTTTGTGTGTTTCATCTTAATTTTAGATTTTTAGATTTAAATACGCGCTCAAAACAAAAATCGGTGCTTTAAGCGTTATGCAAATATAATTGTTTTGTGTTTATTTTTTAGGAGCTATTTCAGGACATTCGCTTTTAAAATTTCCGCCACAAATTACACCAATAAACACTAATTTTTAACCGTTTTGTATTCCACGAATTCTTAAGATTGATATAATTAGTGTAATTCAATGTTTAAAATTTATAAAATTAGTGCCGTTTTGTGCTATTAGTGGCTAACTTTTTTACAAATGCCTAGGAGCTATTTCCCGCTTTTCGTTACAATCTTGTTCAATAAATACTATTTTTCTAAGCCAAAAAAGGAGCTTCCGTTGGTCGCTCTTTTTTGTCAAGAAAAATTAGTCTTTATTTTCACAAGGATTTCCACTACAATCGGGGCTAGGGCAGTAGGAGTAACCAGTCGTTTCTAGTTTTACAACTCTTGCAACAATTGATGACTTAGCTCATTGCCGCTAATCGTAATGATGTATAAATTTCCAAAAACTGTATCATCAATTGGCGCATACACCTTTTGATTGATGATTTTGTTGACCAAATCAGGCGTTGTATTACTATGACCTACAATCAAAATAGCTTGACCTTTGTGCTCTTTTTTGAGTTGTTCAAGGTCGAGAGTTTTTGGGTCATATTTTATAATCTCCAAATTTTTGCTTGTAGCAGTTGGTGTAGCGGTTTGTACCGTTCTCAAAAAATCAGTGCTGTACACGGCCTTTAGTGGAACTTGGGATAAAATCGTTTTCCAATGTTCGGCGCGTTCCAAACCTACTTTTGACAAATCAGGATTTTTAGAATTGTCTACTTTTTCGGCGTGGCGAATCAAGTAAATTGTCGTCGTTTGGCCAAAAGCACCAAGAGTTAAGAGCATAAAAACGAAAACGTATAAAATCTTTTTCATAGCAGCTATTTATTTTTTATCGTTAGTTAGCGAATCAATCTCTTCATCAGAACGTTCGATGATATCAATCTTGGGTTCAATAAATTCTTGTTCATTGGCCAAGGTTTTGTTCAAAGTCAATACCAAAGCTGGAAGCAACATCAAATTCGACAACATACCAAATAATAAAGTCAACGAAATTAGTCCGCCTAAAGCAATCGTACCGCCAAAGCTAGACAGCATAAACACCGAAAATCCAAAAAACAACACAATCGACGTATAAAACATACTCAATCCCGATTCGTTAAACGTAGCATACACTGATTTTTTGATTTTCCAATTGTTCTTCTTCAATTCCTCGCGGTATTGCGACAAGAATCGTAGGGTGTCATCTACCGATAGTCCAAAGGCAATTCCAAACACCAAAATAGTTGAAGGTTTTAAAGGAATATCCAAAAAGCCCATCAAACCAGCCGTTAAGAATAAAGGCAATAAATTAGGGATGATAGAAACCAATATCATTTTGAACGAACGGAACATAAATCCAATCAAAAGCGCCGTTAAGAAAAAGGCAAAAATCAGCGACGAAAGCAAGTTGTCAAGCAAGTAGCCCGTGCCTTTTTGAAACACTAATGCCTTTCCAGTTATGATAACATTGTAGCGTTCTTTAGGAAACAATTTATCGGCTTTCTTTCTAATTTCTTCCTCGATTTTAGCAATTTGGTCTCCGCTTTCATCGCGCATAAATGTGGTGATTCGGGCATATTGTCCAGTACTATCCACATAGCTTTTCATTAAATTTTCTTTGCTGTTGGCCGTGGCATTTTTGGCGTACGAAAGGATAAAAGCTTGTTCTTGCGACGTTGGCAATTCATAATAATCAGGATTGCCATTGTAGTAAGCTTGTTTAGAGTATTTCACCAAATTCACAATCGAAATAGGTTTCGATAATTCGGGAATTTCCTCAATCGCAGTTTCTAGTTCTTCCATACGTTTTAGAGTAGATAGTTTCATCACTCCTTTTTTACGTTTGGTGTCAATCATTATTTCTAGAGGCATCACACCATCAAATTCTTTTTCGAAGAAAACTATATCTTGAAAGAATGCTTCTTTTTTAGGCATATCTTCAATCAAACTTCCCGAAATGCGCATCTCATAAATACCAATAATACTAAACACAAGTAAGGCGACAGAAGCGGCATAAATCGAGAAACGATTGGTTTTGATAGTTTTAAGAATCCAATCCATAAATTTTTTCACGGAACCTCTATCCAAATGTTTGAGGTGTCTTTCTTTGGGAGGATTCAAGTAACTGTGAAAAATTGGAATCAATACCAAACTCAAGAAAAACAAAGCCATAATATTGATGGAAGTTACCACACCAAATTCCAACAGTAAATTATTGTTCGAAGCTACAAAAGTTGCAAAACCAATGGCTGTGGTCAAGTTGGTCATCAAAGTAGCCATTCCAATTTTGGTGGTAACTCTTTGCAGGGCTTTGGCTTTGTTGCGGTGTACTTTAAATTCCTGATGATACTTATTGGTCAGGAAAATACAATTCGGAATCCCAATCACAATAATCAATGAAGGTACTAATGCCGTCAAAATGGTAATTTCATAGTTGAATAAGCCTAGAAAACCAAACGACCACATTACACCGATAATTACAATTACAATAGAAATTAAAGTCGCTTTGAAACTTCTGAAAAAGAAGAAAAACAATAACGAGGTAATCAATAACGAAGCGCCAATAAAAATACTAATCTCGTCGGTAATGGTTTTGGCATTCAGCGTTCGAATGTAAGGCATCCCCGAAACGCGAAGGTCAATTTTGGTTTCTTTTTCAAAAGTGGTTATCGCAGGGATTAATTTTTCTAAGACAAAGGTTTTACGAGCCTTCGTATTCACGATTTTTTTATCCATATAAATCGCCGAACGAACACTTCCAGACCGTTTGTTGAACAATAATCCTTCATAAAAAGGAAGGTCATTGAACAACTCTTTTTTGATGGTTTGCAAATATTTTGGATTGAGAGCTTTCGATTCGTCCACAAAAGGAACCAATTCGAATGTTTCTAAAGCTTCGTTTTTTTGCAGTTTTTTCAAATCATTTAGCGAAACCACCAAATCTACCTCCTGATTTTGTTTGATGGTATTCATCAATTTACTCCAAGCGGCATAGGCTTTTGGAGTAAAAAAAGTGGAATCTTTAACACCAATGATAATCAAATTGCCTTCTTCTCCAAATTTGTCCAAAAAGGCATTGTATTCTACATTCGCAATGTTGTCATCGGGCAACATATTCGCTTCGGTAAACGTAAAATGAATATTTTTCCATTGCAGTGCCAAGAAGACGGTAATGGCTGCAATGATAGAGAGCATTAAAATTCTATTTCTAAGGACAATACGGGCAATGAGTTCCCAAAATCCCAAACTAAACCATTTAATCATTTTCTGAATTTAAAAGGCTGCAAAGGTAACGAAACCGCTATTAAAAAAGGAGGAAATACAGGGTTAGATGGCAGTTTTTTTAAAAGCTTTGTGAAATTCTTTAAATTTTGGTTAATATTCTCACTCTTGATATAATTGTTATATTTGATTTTCTCATCTTTGTTAAATGAGCATTTCATTACTTTCTAAAATATATAAATGAAGAATTACAAAAATACCTTGTTTTATCTAGCGGTTACTGGAGGTTTCTCCGCCTTAATGTATTGGATTATACAAAACGGGAAATTACTTGAAGGAACTGATGTCAAAAAAACAACCATTGGACCAAAAGACGCTTGGTTGGATTTTATTGCATCAATGCAGCATAGTTTTCAAGAGCCTTTGGCCATACTTTTGGCACAAATCATCACCATAATTATCGTAGCCAGAGTCTTTGGTTGGATTTTTAAAAAAATAGGACAACCGTCTGTAATTGGTGAAATCATTGCAGGTATAGCTTTAGGGCCATCTTTATTAGGAACTTATTTTCCAGAGTTTTCGGGAGTTTTGTTTCCAGTAGAATCTCTCGGTAATCTAAAATTCTTAAGCCAAATCGGATTGATACTTTTTATGTATGTGATTGGTATGGAGTTAGACTTGAAGGTGCTAAAAAACAAAGCCAACGATGCCGTAGTAATCAGTCACGCAAGCATCGTGATTCCGTTTACACTCGGAATTGGATTAGCGTATTTTGTATATGACCAATTTGCACCTAGCGGGGTTAAATTTCTCTCTTTTAGTTTGTTTATGGGAATTGCAATGAGTATTACAGCATTTCCTGTTTTGGCACGAATCGTACAAGAACGTGGCATTCACAAAACGAAATTGGGAGCCATCGTAATCACTTGTGCCGCCGCCGATGACATTACAGCTTGGTGTTTGTTGGCTGCCGTAATTGCCATTGTAAAAGCGGGCTCTTTTGTGAGTTCTTTATATGTGATTTCTTTGGCTGTCGGGTTTGTGTTGATTATGCTTTTGATTGTCAAACCGTTCCTAAAACGAATTGGTGATTTGTATGCATCCAAAGAAGCAATTAGTAAACCTGTTGTGGCTATCTTTTTTGTCACCCTTATTATTGCGTCTTATGCAACAGAAGTAATCGGAATACACGCGCTTTTTGGAGCTTTTATGACAGGTGTGATTATGCCAGATGTAGCTAAATTCAGAATCGTTTTTATTGAAAAAGTAGAGGATGTATCTGTGATTTTACTTTTGCCTTTGTTCTTTGTATTTACAGGTTTACGAACCGAAATTGGTCTAATCAACGACCCTTATTTATGGCAAGTAACGGGTTTCATTATCTTGGTAGCTGTAGTAGGTAAGTTTTTTGGTAGCGCTTTTGCAGCCAAATTTGTGGGGCAAAATTGGAGAGATAGCTTAACCATCGGCGCATTGATGAACACGCGCGGCTTGATGGAATTAATCGTACTAAACATTGGTTTAGAGTTGGGAGCGTTGACACCAGCGGTATTTACTATGATGGTAATTATGGCATTGGTCACTACTTTTATGACGGGACCAGCTCTTAATTTAATCAATTTCATTTTCAAGACTAAAGACGATGTTGAGGTAGAAGAATTGGAGCAATCCAAAGTATATCGCGTTTTGATTTCTTTTGGCAATAACGAAAAAGGAAGGTCACTGCTGCGTTTGGCCAATAGTTTAGTCCGTAAACAAAAAGACGCTTCGGTAACGGCTATGCATTTATCCGTAAGTAACGAAATGCATCCTTTTGCTTTAGAAGACAAAGAAACTGCGGCATTTTTACCCATTCAAGAGGAATCAAGAATTTTAAAACAAGAAGTAACTACCATCTTCAAAGCAACGGTCGACATCGAAACAGAAATCACCGATATCGCTAATCAAGGCGAATATGACCTATTATTAGTAGGATTGGGGAAATCTATTTTTGAGGGAACTTTACTCGGAAAAGTAATTGGTTTTACCACCAGAATCATCAATCCAGAGCGATTAATGGATAAATTCACAGGAAAAGAAGGCTTGTTTGCGAATTCTCCTTTTGACGAAAGAACACGCCAAATTTTGCTGAAAGCCAAAATGCCAGTGGGAATCTTAATCGACAAAGATTTACAAAAAGTAAACACCATTTTTATCCCAATCTTCAGCTCCGAAGACGCCTTCTTGATTGATTACGCTCAAAAACTCATCCATAATAATAAGTCCAAAGTAGTAGTCTTGGATGTCAACGGACACATCAAATCAAATTTTGTAATCGGTAGCGCCATAAGTTCATTGGAGCATAAATTCCCAAACAACATCACATTGTATGGCGAAAAAATCATCAAAAAAGAGTTCCTAGCCGAGCAAGATTTGATGATGATTAGCCTTGAAAGCTGGAAAGCATTGGTCGATTCCAGAAGCGTTTGGTTGAGCGGAGTCCCTTCGGTATTAATTATAAAACCATAGTATGAACTGGATTTTGTTACTAATTGCTGGCCTTTTCGAAGTAGGATTTACCACTTGTTTGGGCAAAGCCAAAGAAACTCAAGGCACCGAAGCCACCTACTGGTTTCTCGGTTTTTTGGCCTGTCTCACCATCAGTATGTCCTTAGTTTACAAAGTCACACAAACCCTCCCCATCGGAACCGCTTATGCCGTTTGGACAGGAATAGGCGCCGCAGGAACCGTTCTTGTCGGACTCTTAGTCTTCAAAGAACCTGCTACTTTTTGGCGTATTTTCTTCCTGCTTACCCTCATCGCTTCCATTATCGGACTAAAAATGGTTTCCGAACATTGAGTTAAACCCAGAATCCGCATTAGACTTTGTAGCGAAACTAAATTATTCAATAAAAGCAAGAGCTCACGGACTATTTTTGAAGAAGGAAACAGCGTTCAGTGAATACCTATATAAATATAAACCTATGAGCTAATACTATCGTATTTTGAATTTAAAAATGGGAGTAAGTTCTTGGTTTTGAAGAAGAAATTCATTCACTGAACTCAGCTAAAAAATATAAAAATGGTGAAGTAATTTAGTTGTAGTAAATTTATAATGCGGAATCTGGGTTAAATTAGGGCGTGCCACCATAAAACAAAGAGAGCCATTCAACTAACTATTGAGTGGCTCTCTTTGTTTTATGCTGTCGGGCTCTACGCTATATCTCTTGGGGCGAACCCCGCCCCAAGAGGATGCCGCTTCTATCCCTCACGCAAAACGTTGCGAACCTTGCGATTTTTCCCTTTGCGAACCTTGCGGTTAAAACTAATAGCTATATATAAGTCAGTTGTAAGTTGTCAAAGCACCACTTTCTTATAATCGGAGTTAGAATCCCAAATTCAAAATAAAGCTAATTTTCACCGCAATATTATCTTGGAATTTAGCCAATTGGTTCGGTCCATATCGGTAAAAACCACTTAGTCCAATACCGTTATAAATTTGGTTCAACTCGATTCCCGATTCAAAATAGCCATCGCGTAGGGTTTTGTAGTTAATGCCAACGTGCTGTTCTGGTTTTTCCATATCGCCCAATCCCATTCTGCTCACCACTACCAAGTTGGGTTTCACTTTTTTCAACAAATGAATGCGATTAAAACTGTGCTTGAACTGAAAATAAGCAAACTTACTCGAGAAAAACTCATTAAAAAACATCGTTTCAAAACTGTTTTTACCTGCAAAAGTCACACGCTGAATAATCGTTTCTTTATTCAAATTATTCGGAGACGTATTGTACAAATGCGTCAAGGGCAAGTCGCCAATAGTATAGCCTGCTTCAAATAGCAAACTCGTTTTTTGTCCGTTCAAGTAATTCTTTTGATATTCGGTTCTAAAATCGATTTTGCTAAACTCAAAATCATTGTTGCCCACATTGGGCAATGATTTGGTAAACTGAAACGTAAATTTCGGATACCTTTTTTCGGTTTCAATTCTTCCCGTAGGCGTTTGCATATAATCACTAAACGGATTCCAACGCAACGAAACCATAGCCGTAGTCAAATTGTATTTCGTAAAAAGTTTGCCGTCTAGATTGTAGGCATAATTAAACTTTGGCTCCACAAAAGTGTTCGAGAGTTCCCAAATACTTTCCGTTTTTGGAATAAACTTGGTTTCTACGCCCGTTTTCCAAGTTTGATAATGGTAAAAAGTACTAATGTTGATAGGTCTTGGGTCGTAAATTTTGAACGCTCTTCGGTCAACAGTCCAAGTGGTACTCGCTATTTCTCGTACATCATCCGTAAATGAAACGCCCCACCAAGTATTCGAAAACTTATTGATTCGGGTACCAATGCCTAAACTGTATTTAAAAGTCCCGTCTTTTGTACCGTAAGCACTATAGCCTTCTATTTTCCATTTTTTAGAAAAGCGGTCATTGGTAATACCGCCAACACCCAAACGAAAACCTTCGTAATTGTTGAAACTTACAAACTTCCTTAAGTCAAAATCAATCACACTAATGGGCACATAGCCATTGATGATTTTTCTGCCAAACAGCAGTTTGCTTTCAATGCCATTTTTTATCGAAATGCTATCTACGGCTGCATAGGTTTTTTGACTGCGCAAATCCAATTTTTCTTTTCTATACGCTTCCCAAAAATCATCCGTTTGATTGACAGCGTCTTCTTGAATGTCAATCGCTATCATTGGCTGTTTGATTTTGACAGCTTTGTTGTATTCTATATCAAAATTGTAGCTTTTGGAAATCAAATAACTAATATCGGTAGCTTCCTTTTTTCGCGGTTTGAATCCTTCTTCAATATCGCCATCAAACTGTATGGTTCCGCCAAGAATCTTAATGTCATCATCGCTTTTTCCTTTTACAATTTGGAACGTCTTGGCCGATGGGAACCAAATTTTTTCCTTAGGTAAATACATAAATTCGTGAGTCCCGCTGATGTCCAACACACCTTTTATGCGCATAATGGCTTTTGCAATCGCATAAGAATTCGTGTCTATATATAAAACGCCTTCTAGTCCTGCGGCATTTTTCTTTTTCTTGTTTTTGAAATAAATCATATAGGTAGTCTTGCCGTCAATGGCTACAGAATCCAGTAGTTTGTAGTTGTAATACTCTGGCGCGTCATCGGCTATAGGGCTATTGTATTTGGTTTCGAACAACTCATATTTGGGTTCATAAATCGAAAAAGATTGCAAATTGAACGCGATGATTTCATAAATCGGTTGCTTGAAGCCAGCCATTTTTGTTCCTAAAATGACTTCTTTTAAGTGGGTATTTTGGTACTGAAAAAGCGATACTTTCTCCGTTTGAAACAAATGCTGCTTGCTAATGATTTCTTTAAACTTGTAGTTAGACGAATCTACTTTTACGAGTTCTCTACCATACGTTTTGTCTACAAAAACCGAATCAATTTTGCCGTTAATCGAGTCAGGATTGGCGGTAACTAGGAGTTTGTTATAGGATTTAAACGAAAAGCTATTGTTTTTTTGCTGCGGATTGTTGACTCTTTTAGCCGCTATAGCTTTTCGAATAATTTGTAAAGCCACATTTTCTTTGGGAATCAACACTTCATTCAAATCATTGGACTTTTCTTGTAACGCCACTACATAAAACGTTTTGTTGGGCGTGATAACTTGTTGGAAAGGCGTGTAACCCAAATAAGAAACCGTAAAATCCAAAATAGGATTGGGACTCAAAAGCTGAAATTTTCCATCTACATCCGAGATGGTTTGTACACCCGTGTTGCTCGTAATGCTCGCAAAAGGCAAGGGTTGATTGGTCTTAGCGTCTTTCACCAAACCATTCCATTGGAATTGCGCCTGCCCTGTGAACGTAAAAAGTAGCAACAACCAACTCAATTGCTTCATAAGCGTGTATTTTGAACCCAAGCGATTTTGTATTAGATTGACAAAAATAGCATAAAAAAACCGTCTCCAAGATACTTTTGGAGACGGTTTAGTATATGTTTGTTGCGAAAGTTATACTTTCATAATTTCGGCTTCCTTAACGGCTAGCAATTCATCGATTTTTTTGATGAAAGTGTTGGTTAAGTTTTGTACTTGCTCTTCGGCGCTTTTGCAAATGTCTTCGGAGGTGCCGTCTTTTTCTAATTTTTTGATATCGGTATTGGCGTCTTTACGAGCGTTACGAATTCCAATTTTGGCGTCTTCGGCCTCGGCTTTGGCTTGTTTGGCCAATTCTCTACGACGGTCTTCTGTCAAAGGAGGAACGCTAATGATGATCATGTCTCCATTGTTCATTGGGTTAAACCCTAAATTAGCCACCATAATTGCTTTTTCTATAGGGTGCAACATGCTTTTTTCAAACGGTTGCAAAGTAATGGTTCTCGCATCTGGTACACTAATTTTCGACACTTGCGAAAGCGGTGATGCAGACCCGTAATAATCTACAAAAACACTTCCAAGCATTGCTGGAGAAGCTTTCCCCGCGCGGATATTCAAAAATGATTTTTCTAAATGCGCAATAGAACCATTCATAGATTCTTCTGTACTATCTAATATAAATTCAATTTCTTCAGTCATAATCTTATGTTGTTGTTTGTTGTTGGTGGTTCGCAGTCAACTATGAATTACAAACCTTTAACCATAAACTTATATATTAACTACTGTTCCTATGTTTTCGCCTTCACAGATTTTCAATAAATTGCCTTCTTTGTTCATATCAAAAACTACAATTGGCAATTTGTTTTCTTGACTCAAAGTAAATGCTGTGGTGTCCATAACATTCAATCCTTTGCTTAATACATCTTCAAATGTAATGTAGTCAAATTTTACAGCAGAAGCATTTTTTTCTGGATCAGAATCATACACGCCATCTACGCGTGTTCCTTTTAAAATGACATCTGCGCTTACTTCGATACCTCTCAAAACGGCTGCAGTATCTGTTGTAAAATAGGGATTTCCTGTTCCAGCTCCAAAAATCACAATACGTCCTTTTTCTAAGTGACGATCGGCTCTTCTTTTGATATAAGGTTCTGCAATAGACTCCATTTTTAAAGCAGTCATCAAACGGGTTTTCATTCCGTTATCTTCTAATGCTCCTTGTAACGCCATTCCGTTTATTACAGTGGCTAGCATTCCCATATAATCACCTTGAACGCGATCCATTCCAGAACTTGCACCAGCAACACCTCTAAAAATGTTTCCTCCACCAATTACAATGGCTATTTCTACTCCTTTAGCATGCACTTTCTTAATTTCATGGGCATACTCAGCTAATCTTTTAGGATCAATTCCGTAGTTTAAATCGCCCATTAGCGCTTCACCACTTAATTTTAGAAGGATTCTTTTGTATTTCATTTGTCTGTTGAATTGTTTGTGCAAATATAGCGATATTCTGTTTTTTCTGAAATAATGTGCCTTAAATATCTAAGATTATGTTTTTATAGCTTTTTTTGGCGGCTTCATAGCCAATTTTGAATATGGCATCCATTTTGGTTTTACTCGTTTCAAAGGTACTATAAGCACATAATTCTTCTGGTTCTATCAGCCAATGACACGTATTGAATTTATTTAAACTTGAGTTAGCGGTAAGCAAATCAAAGGCTCTACTGGTAACTGACTTTATCGATGTTAAATCTTTGGCTTGAATTTTTTGCATTGGACTTACATATACACCTATCAAAAAGGTACATTTATCTTGAATTAATTCGGTTGGAAAATGATTCAAGATGCCGCCATCACTGTATAATTCCCCATTGATTTCATAGGGAGAAATGACTCCTGGAAAAGCACTTGAAGCTAAAATGGCGTCTATTGTTTTAGTTTTGGCATCAAAAACAGTCAAATTTCCTTTTACCATATTGGTTGCAGTTATGTGAATGGGGATTTTCAAATCACCCAAAACGCTATCTTCGAAAATTTCTATAAAATATTCTTTGAAGGATTCAGGGTCAATTAGCCCTGCTTTCGAAAAAGTAAAATGCTTCCAGTGAAAAAAGTAAATGGATTTAAAAAAATCCAGAATTTCTTTGGGTGTTTTTCCGCATCCATATAAAGCGGCTACTATGGATCCAGCACTTGATCCAGAAATTTGTGTCGGATAAATGTTTTGTTCATTTAGAAACTGTAAAACTCCTGCATGGGCAATGCCTTTAGAACCGCCTCCTGATAATACCAAACCTATAGGTTTTGATTGTTGCATTACGAATGTGTATTTTGTTCTGATTTAGGTGATTTTTATCACAATAGTTTTGAACGGATATGTTTAATTTTGTCTAAAAATAATAATAAAATGAAAACTTCAATAGCAAAAGCATTATTTCATAGTCATCCTTATACGAATTACAGAAAAATAGTTTCTGATTTACTAAAAGAAGGAAAATCATCTGGAAACGAACAAAGTGAAGATTTAACGCATTATAGTGCTCTAAACGAAACAAGAATGAATCGTTTAGATAAAACAATAAAAATTGATCCAGCCATTGCTGAACAACTAAAGGGATTGCAAAATGAATATATTTGGTTGGTTTTAGCTGAAGGGTGGTGCGGTGATGCAGCTCAATTATTGCCAATTATGAATAAAATGGCGTTAGAAACCGATAAAATTGATTTGAAAGTTGTTTTTAGAGATGAAAATGATGACTTAATGCAGCATTTTTTAACAAATGGAGGAAAAGCTATCCCTAAGTTGATTATTATTGATAAAGCTACTTCTGAGGTGGTTGGAGATTGGGGACCAAGACCAAAAGGAGCCAAAGATTTAATTTTGAATTACAAAAAAGAGCACGGTGTGGTTGATGAAACAGCCAAATCAGAGCTGCAATTATGGTATTTACATGATAAAGGAATAAGTACTCAAGAGGAAATTTTGGGTTTAATTACTGAATCTGTAGAGGTTTAATTGCTGTTGTAAATTGCTTTATGTCAAATAATTAACAAATATTTTTTATTTGTCAATTGCTTTATTGTGGAATTTAATTAGTAAATTAGCATTGAATAACCCGATCTATCAAATTTAGTTTACTTTTTTTGGTGTTTGAAATAGTGCTTATCATCTAAAAACACACACCTATGAAAAAGCTATTTGAAAAGTTTTATGACTTCTTTTCTTCAATGTTGTTTGGAGGAAAGACAACAATTCATTACTAACTTCGGTTTAGCCCCAGCTGTTAAAAGCTAAAAGTATGATTTAAAAGTACTTTGAATTTTAAGGAAAACACATCGCAAGTTCTAGAATAAGAAATTGTCATGTGTTTTTTTATGGTTTATCCTAAATGTTCTTCAAAAGTAGCTGGTGTTACAGCGTTTTGAACATCATAATCTCCAATCTTGGTTCTTCTCAGAGCTGTTAAATGTGCTCCAGATGCTAATGCTTTTCCAAAATCAAAGGCTAGAGATCGGATGTAAGTACCTTTGCTACAAACTACTCTAAAATCAACTTCTGGTAGTGCAATTCTGGTGATTTCAAATTCGTGAATGGTGGTTTTTCTGCTTGCAATTTCAATAGTTTCACCTGCTCTCGCGTGTTCGTACAAGCGTACGCCGTCTTTTTTTATAGCGGAAAAAATAGGTGGTTTTTGGTCAATCTCTCCCAAAAATTGTTGTACTGTTTCGTGTATCAACGCCTCAGTGATGTGTGTAGTAGGGAAGTGTTGGTCTACTTCGGTTTCTAAATCGTAGGATGGAGTAGTAGCTCCAATATGAAAAGTACCGGTATATTCTTTGGCTTGCCCTTGTAATTCTGTTATGCGTTTAGTGAATTTACCTGTGCAGATTAATAATAAACCAGAAGCCAATGGGTCTAAGGTTCCTGCATGACCAATCTTGAATTTTTTAGGCAATCCCACTTTGTTAATCAATAAATACTTCAACTTATTTACCGCTTGAAAAGAAGTAAAATGCAAGGGTTTATCGATTAAAAGAACTTGTCCTTCTAAATAGTCTTCGGGTGTCATTAAATGATGGTCAGGGGATGAATGAAAAAATGAATAATAAGCAAGACAATCCCTGCCAATATACGATAGTAACCAAATACTTTGAAGCCGTTTTTAGTCAAAAAACCAATGAAGGTTTTAATTGCCAACAAGGCTACTATAAAAGCCACGATATTACCAATAATCAAATAGTTTATTTGGTCGTCGCTCAAAACAAATCCGTCTTTATAATAGTCGTAACATTTTTTGACTGTAGCGCCCAACATCGTAGGAACAGCTAAGAAAAAAGAAAATTCAGCAGCAGAAGTACGAGATAATTTTTGAGACATTCCGCCCACAATACTCGCTCCGCTTCGAGAGACTCCAGGAATCATAGCCAAACATTGAAACAAACCAATCTTAAAGGCTTGTTGATAGGTGATTTCTTTTTCGTTTTCTGTAGTAGTGTGATTGAACCACTCGTCCACTTTTAATAAAATAAAACCACCAATTAGCAATGACACTGCTACGGTAACTGGATTTTCAAGCAATCCGTCTATAAAATCGCTTAATAGCAATCCCAAAACGACTGCAGGTATAAAAGCCACCAATAACTTGAAATAGAAATCTAAGGATTGAAAAAACCGTTTGAAGTACAATATCACTACCGATAAAATAGCGCCCAATTGAATTACGATAGTGAATAATTTGGTGAAATCGTCATGCGCAATTCCAAAAAAAGACGAAGCAATAATCATATGCCCAGTCGAAGAAACAGGCAAAAATTCAGTAATTCCCTCAATGATTGCAAGGATGATTGCTTGTAGTGTATTCATTTTAAATAAAATTTTTTAGAAACTGATTTTAGATAACGCAATTCTTAAAGTGAAAGATTATTTTTTATCGGTCAAATCAGAAGTTCCCCCTTTGGGGGTTAGGGGGCTTGAATTTTTAAGAATAGCATAAATAGTGATTCCAAAACCAATCAAAACCGTTGTTGGAGCCAAGCGAATTCTTCTAAAATCAAAAATAGCTTCACTAAAAACAGCAGGGTCATCACTACCACCGCCAGACATTAGTAGAAACCCAAGGGCAATTACTGCAATACCTATTAATAGGATGATGTAGTTGGTTTTTTCAAAAAGGAATTCTTTTTTTATTTCGTTGTTTTTCATTTTATGGCAACTTAATGAATTATCGAATAGTTGTAGCTGAATATTGAAAGACTAATATAAATCGTCTGTTCTTAGGTTCAAGAAACGTTGTGTAGCAAAGTACGTGCTCAACCAAGTGATTAAAACGCCAAGACCAAATACGCCCAAGAGAATCACAGCAATGATTAATTTGTCTTCTAAAATTCCTAAATCAGGGAAGTTGGTTTCGATATAAACTAATAAAGAAATCAAAGCCACGATAGCCAAACCAGCTCCAATCATTCCAAGTTTAATACTCTTAATGACAAACGGTTTACGAATAAAAGATTTGGTAGCTCCCACCATTTGCATCGTTTTGATGATAAAACGATTGGAATGAATAGACAAACGCAAGGAACTATTAATCAATAATACAGCGATTACCGTTAGAAAACCACTGATGATTAAAATCCACATACTGACTTTTTTGATGTTATCGTTAACCAAATTCACCAATTGTTTGTCATAAACAATATCAGAAATCATAGGGTTTTTACGAAAATGACTTTCAATTCTAGTAATACTATCACGAACAACATAATCCGCTTTTAGGTTGATGTCGTAGGAATTTTGAAGTGGATTTTCTCCCAAGAAAGTAAGGAAATCTTCTCCAATGATATCTGTGTGTTCTTTGGCTGCTTTTTCTTTGGAAACGTATACAAATTGTTTCGGAAATTTAGCCGCTTTTAATTCTTTTTCAAAGGCCTGAAAAGTACTGTCGGTAGCTTCTTTTTTGAAGAAAACAGTCATCGCAATTTTTTCTCTAAAATCATCGGCTAATTTTTTAGAATTCACGATGAAAAGTCCTAATGTTCCCAATAGGAATAACACCAAAAAAACACTCAATACTACCGAAAAATAAGAGGAAATTAACCTGCGTTTTTGAAATTTGTCGAAGTTAGAACTCATAGCATACTTTAATTATGGCGTAAAAATAACAAACAAATTCTTTATTTGAAGTTAATAACGAACTTTTATGCTATAAATTTACAAATCCATATTGAATTAAAAAAAAGCAAACCTTTTAGGTAGCATAGATTTTTCAACTATTGTAAGTTATAAATTTACTCAAATTACGACAAAGTACATTTTGCAGTTAAAATTTACTCGTCTCCCACACTAATGACAAATAATACAAGCCGCCAATAGTGGGACCACCAAGGATAGAAGTGTATGTTTTATTCAAAATATTGGTTCCGCCTAATTTTGCAGAAATGCCTTTTTTAAAATTGTAATTAACCTGCGTATCCATAGTCCAGTAGGCTGGAACATTCCCACTAACGAGAAAGGAAACGTAATCAAAATTGTTTTGGTAGCGTGCGTTTACACTTGCACCTAGATTTTCCCAGATGTTTTGAGCAATAAGACCTCCGTTTACATTAAATTCTGGAGTGTTAAAACCATCTTCTAATCCATCTTTATCATCGGTGCGGTCGAGTTTGGTGTAAGTTACATTTGTTAATGCTGTAAATGTTTGGTTCAATTTGTATTTAAAACCTAAACTTCCTCCGTAATTGTAAATTTTACTTTTCGAATTGGTCCATAAACGATAACGATTTTGAGTGCTTTTTGAATATAAAGCGGTCGGAATCAAATTTGGATCGTTTGTATTTGGAATACTGGCTTCTACCTGAGCAATGAAATTCTTATAGGAGTTGTAATAGAAATCGGCATCAATAAAAAGGTTTTTGTTTAAAGCCATTCCTCTGAAACCAACTTCAAGCGATTTTACAAATTCTGGTTCCAGATACGTGTACGGGTTTTTCTGAATCGTGTTTTTATTCTTTTCGATTGCAGCCACTTGTGTTATACCAAGTGTGTTGACATCATTATTAACTTGTGCCTGAAATTTGTCTATTGAAGCTTTGGTATATGAATTTTCGAAAATGCCATCAGACATAATTCGTAATCCACCAACTCGTTTCACACCTCCCGAATTTACATTCGAAAATCCTTCGAAAATACTCGGAAAACGATACCCATTTTGGTACGAAGTTCTAAAATTAAGCGTTTCTTTTGGAGAATAGACTACTGTAAACTGAGGCGTAAATTTGGCTTCAAAATAATCGGCTTTGTCTATTCTTAAAGCTGCACCCAAACTCAGTTTTTTGACAAATAAATCTTTGGTTATTTGTGCAAATCCTCCCGTTTTTTGATATGTTAAATTATTCGAATTACTTTTGGGATTGATAAAATAGTTCCCATCTGGTACAATGATATAAGTTCTGTAATCGAAACCGCTTAATAATTTGGTATTAATTTTTTCGAAAAATTTCACAAAAGCCTTGTCCCAATTAAATAAACCTTCTGCATGTACCAACGATGATTTGACACGTAATGCAGCACCAATATCCCAGTTATTGATCTTTGTTAACTCATTTTTCTTTTTTTCATAAGCTTCGGTTCCGGGTTCAAAACGCCCTTGGTCAGATGTGGTTCTGGCTATTTTATGAGCCTCGGCTATTGTTGATCCCTTTGTAATCGCATTTTTATACGCTGTGGTGTAATCTGCAAACCACTGGTTGTCTGATTTGTATGCGCGATCCATATTTTCGGCTAACGAACGCATGTTATAGGAATTCCCTGTGTTTTCGGTGGTTAAATATCCTTTAACCTGAAAAACAGGGGTGTGGTAGTCAATTGCAAATTGATGTAAAGTATAATCGTCAAGTCTGAAACGATTCGAACGCTGGTAAATAGTATTGATTAATGCCGTTTTGTAAGTTATTGCCAATTCGTTTCCTTTTTTGGGACGGAAATAAAAACCAATATCGGCTTTGTAATTTTTAATATCATAATTTGAGATGTCAGTTTCTCTATAACCGGTTCTCGCAACAACGTAATTTTTACCATTTAAAGTTATTGTTTTTCGGTTGGCCGATTCATTTCCGTACCCGTTCACTTCGTCGTAAGCAGGATTATCTGCGTCAAATAAATTAGTTGAAGCGTTTGCATTTGGTGCCAAATCAGTTCGGTCATCGGCAACCCAATCTGTTCCTCCTGTTGTCGAAGCATTTATTTTGAAAGCCAATTTTGGGTTGAACGCTTTTGCAAACCTGATATTAAACTGCGAATACGCTTTAGGCGAAAAACGATCGATGTTTCCAACATGATTAACACCAGTTAATTGTTGGATACTTATGCCCTGATATTCATAAGGATTTTTAGTCTGAATATTTGCCAAACCGTTAATGGCGTTCATTCCGTACAAAGCAGCCGCTGTTCCTGGGATAATTTCGATTTTATCAATATCCAAATCGTTTGCGCCTAAAGCATTGGCAATTGGCGCTCCCAAATGTGGTGCCTGATTGTCCATTCCGTCCACCAATTGAGCAAATCGAACGTTGGTTGTGTTGGCAAATCCTCGGGTATTAATGACTTTAAAACCTAAACTTGGCGTGATAATCTGAACGCCTTTTATGTTTTCAAGTGCTTCATAAATGCTGGGTGCTCCCATGTTTTTGGCTTCTGCCGATTTTAACTGCTCTATACTTATGGGCGAACGCATTAAGTTTTCAGAACGTCGGGATGCTGTAATTACAATTTCGTTGAGTACTTCTTTTTGAATACTGTCTTGTTCCGTTTTTGAATTTTGAATTTGAGAAAAACTTTTCAGGCTTATAAATAGGAGACTTAAGCATATTTTTATTTTCATAATTATAAATTAAATTTCAGTATGTTTCAAAATGAATACTGATTATTAAATAATATGGTTTCTGATTAATTTGTTATTTAATAATGAGGTGATTAAAATTTTAGATTCCGAGTTTCTTTTTGGGCAAATTCTTTAATTCGATTTTCGATTTCATAAAAAACAGCTATTGCTTTTTCTCCAGCTTCAGTTAATCGGGCTCCACCCCCACCTTTTCCGCCAAGAAGTTTTTCGACCAAAGGGGATTCTGCACGCCGGTTCATTTCTTCGACCAGTTGCCAAGCTTGGCGATACGCCATTTTCATTTTTTTAGCAGCATTGGTAATTGATCCCGTTTTCTTAATGTTTTCAAGTAGCCAAATTTTTCCAATTCCTAAAAAAGGTCCTTCCGTTTCTTGTACCCAAAGCCGTACTTGAATAGTGTATGTCTTGTTATCTGTCATTTATTTCGGATTAAATAAATACTATAGCATCTAAATATACGTATTTTTACTTAATTTCAAAAAAGTAAATTGTTATTTTATCTCTTTGTCTTTGAAATAGCTTTGGTACAAACTCTAATTAAATGTAAATTTGCGACCTTAAATAGTAGTGAAAAGATTAGAATCTTTGTCATTTAGAACTTTAGTTACTTAGAGATGAAATACAATCCGAACGAAATCGAAGCCAAGTGGCAACAATATTGGGCTGAGAACAAGACTTTTGCGGCGCAAAACAACAATGATAAACCAAAATATTATGTTTTAGACATGTTTCCTTATCCTTCTGGAGCGGGATTACACGTTGGACATCCTCTAGGTTACATTGCATCAGATGTGTATTCGCGTTTCAAAAGACATCAAGGTTTTAATGTTTTGCATCCAATGGGCTATGATAGTTTTGGATTACCTGCTGAACAATATGCGATACAAACAGGACAACGTCCAGAAGATACGACACGTGTAAATATAGACGGAGGAGTTGATAAAGAAGGAAATGCAATTGCAGGTTACCGAAAACAGTTAGACAAAATTGGATTTTCATTTGATTGGGACAGAGAAGTGAGAACTTCCAATCCTGATTATTATAAGCATACACAATGGATTTTTATCCAATTGTTTAATTCTTGGTACAATAAAGACACCGACAAAGCCGAAGATATTTCGACTTTGACAGCTATTTTCGAAAAAGAAGGAAATGCTACCGTAAATGCTGTTTGCGATGACAATATCATTAGTTTTTCAGCAAGCGAATGGAACGCATTTTCATCCGATGAGCAACAAAAAATTTTATTGCAGTACCGATTAACCTATTTAGCAGAAACTGAAGTAAACTGGTGCCCTGGATTGGGAACGGTTTTGGCGAATGACGAAATTGTGAATGGCGTTTCGGAGCGTGGTGGTTATCCTGTGATTCGCAAGAAAATGACACAATGGAGTATGCGAATTTCTGCCTACGCCGAACGTTTGTTGCAAGGTTTAAACGAAATTGATTGGAGCGAAAGTATCAAGGAAAGCCAACGCAACTGGATTGGAAAATCGGTTGGAGCGATGGTAACTTTCCCCATCCTATCCTTCCCCGAAGGGGAAGAGAACTCGGAGTCTAAAAAAACTTTGGGTTATATGACGGGTGGAAATAATTCACATTTATTGCTTGAAAGAGCTAAAGAAATGAGGAATAATCCAACAGAGGCTGAAAAAATATTATGGTTAAATTTAAAGTCTAAAGCTTTAGATTTTAAATTTAGGCAACAACATTTAATCGCTGATTTTATTGTAGATTTTGTTTGTCTTTCAAAAAAATTAGTAATTGAAGTTGATGGAGAAATTCATGATTCTCAACAAGAAGCTGATGCAGAAAGAACAAAAGTTCTGAATGAAAGAGGGTTTAAAGTAATTCGTTTCAATAATAAAGAGGTTTTAAATAATGTTGATAGTGTTTTAAATATCATCAAGCATGAATTACTCAACGCTGATGTTCCCCCTTCGGGGGCTAGGGGGATTACGGTCTTCACAACTCGTCCTGATACTATTTTTGGAGTAACGTTTATGACCTTGGCTCCAGAGCACGAATTGGTGGCTCAAATCACTACTCCTGAACAAAAAGAAGCCGTAGATGCTTATATTGAAAAAACAGCAAAACGTTCCGAAAGAGAGCGTATGGCCGATGTGAAAACCATTTCGGGAGTATTCACGGGTGCTTATGCAGAACATCCGTTTACCAAAGAACCCATTCCGGTTTGGATTGGCGATTATGTGTTGGCGGGTTACGGAACTGGAGCCGTAATGGCGGTACCTTGTGGAGACGAAAGAGATTATGCTTTTGCGAATTTCTTCAAAGGCCAAAATGGAATGCCAACCATCAAAAATATCTTTGACCAAGACATTTCAGAAGCGGCTTATGGTGCCAAAGAAGGGTTTCAATTAATCGATTCTGATTTCTTAAACGGCTTAGGTTACAAAGAAGCAACTCAGAAAGTTATTGCAGAACTTGAAGCAATAGGTCAAGGTAAAGGGAAAATCAATTACCGTTTGCGTGATGCGGTTTTCTCGCGTCAACGCTATTGGGGAGAGCCTTTCCCTGTATATTATGTGAACGGATTGCCACAAATGATTGATGCCAAACATTTGCCAATCGTTTTACCAGAAGTAGAGAAATATTTACCAACCGAAGACGGATTGCCTCCGTTAGGAAATGCAACGACTTGGGCTTGGGATACTGTAAATAACAAAGTAGTTTCTAATGAGCTTATCTCCCCTCTTTCGGAGGGGTCGGGGGAGGCTACCATTTTTCCTTTAGAATTGAATACGATGCCAGGATGGGCAGGAAGTTCTTGGTATTGGATGCGTTATATGGATGCGCAAAACGAAACCGAATTTGCTTCTGCCGAAGCTTTGAAATATTGGGAAAGCGTAGATTTATACATCGGTGGAAGCGAACACGCGACAGGTCACTTGTTGTATTCTCGTTTTTGGAACAAATTTTTAAAAGACAAAGGGTTTGCGCCAACCGAAGAACCTTTCAAGAAATTGATTAATCAGGGAATGATTTTGGGGACGAGTGCGTATTATCCATATTTTGATTTTACAGTAAATATCTCTGTCGATTCTTATAAACATCCAAATAATGATTTGCAAATAGTTTCAAACATTTTTAAAGATCAAGAAAACACAAAAAATGAGGATTTAATTTTTGATTCATCTTTTTTAATAGATGAAGAATTATTTAAAGAAAAATTTCTTGATTTATTTAAGAAGAAGTTTGATTACGAAGAAATTTCAGATGAAGATATAAAATTTGAAATAGTAAATCGTTCGACAAATGTCACTCCTAAAAGGATACCATATAAAAGTATTGATCCGATTTCATTTGAAATAAATATTGAGAAACTAAGAGAGGATACAATGTTTCCGTTTGCGATTAAAATGTCAAATGAAAAATTATTTGCAACAACTGAAATAGGTAAAATGTCTAAAAGTTGGTTAAATGTAGTTAGTCCAGACGATGTTTGTGCAGAATACGGAGCGGATACCTTGCGTTTGTATGAAATGTTCTTAGGCCCATTAGAGCAAGCCAAACCTTGGAATACAGCAGGGATTTCGGGAGTTTTTGGTTTCTTGAAAAAATTATGGCGTTTGTATTTTGATGAAAACGGTTTGATTGTAAACAACGATGAACCTTCCAAAGACAACTTGAAATCATTGCACAAAACCATCAAAAAAGTGGCAGAAGACATTGAAGGATTCTCTTTCAATACTTCGGTGTCACAATTTATGATTTGTGTCAACGAATTGTCATCACAAAACTGTCATTCTCGTGCCATTTTAGAACCGTTGGCGGTTGTGATTTCGCCTTATGCACCTCATATCGCTGAGGAATTATGGTCGTTGTTAGGTCATCAAGGGTCTATTGCAACAGTTCCGTTTCCAGTTTTTGACCCGCAACATTTGGTAGAAAGTGAAAAAGAATATCCAGTTTCTTTCAACGGTAAAATGCGTTTCACCATCAAATTGCCTTTGGATTTAACCAAAGAACAAATTGAGGAAATCGTAATGCAAGACGAAAGAACCCAAAAACAATTAGACGGCAGAACGCCAAATAAAGTGATTATTGTGCCAGGAAAAATCATCAACTTGGTAGGGTAAATTATTAAATTCTAACTTTAAAAAATCCAAATTTCAATTTCGCGATTGGAGTTTGGATTTTTTTTGTGTTCAAAACGCTTGCAAACACTGGGATTTGAAATTTTTTTATTGCTTTTTTTTAAAAATTTGTAACATTTTAATAGTTCACGTATCCAAAGGGCGGATCCGATTAAATGAACAACTTAAAACTATTTAAAATGAAAAAGTATATTGTAATTATCGCCCTTTTATTTTCTGCCTTATGTGTAAATGTTTTTGCTCAGACAAAATCATATCCTTTCGAAGTAATTAAAACCGGAAAAGGAAAACAAGCTATTCTATTTATTCCCGGATTTGCTTCTTCTGGAGAAGTATGGAATGAAACCAAAACAGCTTTCGAAAAAGATTTCACTTGTTACACGCTTACAATGGCTGGTTTTGCTGGCGCAAAACCATATCCAAGTCCTTCTTTTGAAAATTGGAAAGCAGGAATCGCGACTTACATTAAAACAAATAAAATTGAAAAACCAATTGTAATTGGTCACAGTATGGGTGGAGGATTGGCTCTGGCTTTAGCAGCAGATTATCCAGATTTAATTGGGAAAATTGTGGTCGTAGATGCACTTCCGTGTTTGGCAGCTTTGAGCAATGTTTCTTTTATATCAAAAGAAAATAATGATTGTTCGCCAATGGTTGCACAAATGACAGCAATGAACGAAACGCAGTTTTATGAAATGCAGAAACAAGCGATGCCGAGACTCTTGCAAGATGCTTCAAAATTAGAAATGGTTGTAGATTGGAGTGTAAAATCAGATAGAAAAACCTTTGCTCAAATGTATTGCGATTTCTTTAATACCGATTTGAGAGAAAGAATTTCGACTGTAAAATGTCCATCGCTAATTTTATTAGAATCTAATTTTATAAATTTAAAACCTGCAATCGAAGAACAATATAAAAACTTGAAAACGGCCAATTTTCAATATGCCAATAAAGGATTGCATTTTATTATGTACGACGATAAAGACTGGTATTTGGTGCAATTAAACAATTTTATAAAATCGTAATAATGGAGTTTGAAGAAGTCTATAAGACGTATTGGGACAGAATATTCAGGCTTTGTATGGGTTTTGTCAATGATTATGATATCGCACAAGATTTAGCCCAAGAAACTTTTATAATTGTTTGGCAAAAGCTAGAAACATTTAGAAATGAATCGAGCATCGGGACATGGATTTTTAGAATTGCTTCTAATAATTGTTTAAGGCAGCTTGAAAAAGAAAAACGTTTTCAAAAATCAGATTTGCCAATTCATTTGACAGATGAAAAACAACAGTCCCTAGAGCCACAAATTCAGTTTTTGTACAAATGTATTGCCGAGTTGCCAGAAACAGAACGTATTATTATTTCATTAGAATTAGAAGAGGTAAAGCAAGCAGAGATTGCCAAAATCGTTGGGCTTTCTGAAGCGAATATTAGAGTGAAAATTCACAGAATAAAAGAAAAATTGACTCAAAAATTTAAAGAAAATGGACAGCAATAATATAGATTTTAAAGATTTATGGAAAAAACAAGCCGTAAGTCAGCCTAATATGGAAGATTTAATGTTGAGGTTGAAGAAGTTTAAAAGAACAAATTTGAGAAATTTATGGATAACGAACATTCTCCTTTTTGCGACAATCGCTTTTATTCTGTTTGTGTGGTACTATTATCAACCACAATTCGTTTCAAGTAAAATTGGGATCGTTTTGGCAATTGCCGCTATGGCTATGTATGTGTTAGTTTATAATCGCTCGCTAAACGATTTTAAAAATAGTGATACCACTCATACGAATCACGACTATTTGCAGCAGCTCATTGTAATTAAAAAGAAACAGCAATTTATGCAGTCTACAATGTTAACTTGTTATTTTGTTTTGCTGTTTGTCGGTATATGTTTATATATGTATGAATACGTTTCAAGAATGACTGTTTTTTATGCTGTGGTTACTTATGGTGTTACATTGCTTTGGATAGGATTTAACTGGTTTTATATTCGTCCGAAACAAATTAAAAAACAAGAAGATAAGATAAATAGTCTAATTGAAAAGTTTGAAGAAGTAGACAAACAACTGTTGTAAATTTTAGATTCGCTGACATTCCAAGTCCCAATTTTTTGGGATTTGGATTTTTTTATAATTTGCAGTTTGTGTTTTTATGAATTGAATTTTAACAAAATAGCTTTTTTTAAGATCTTTAAACGGTCATGAATTTTTAATTACTTCTGAATAATTAAAAATGAATTGATAACTAGTTGCAAATAGTAAAGCCCTAAAGTTAATTTTAGGGCTTTACTTGGTTTACAATTTTATTGTTTTGTAAATTGAAGAAAATACATTTTGGATGGAATTCTAAAAAGCTATACAAAAAGACTCATATTTGATTCTTCAGCGCTTTCTAAGAAAGCAGCCACACCACCAATTTGCACGTTGTCGAAAAGTTCTTCTTTTTTAACTCCCATTACATCCATTGACATTTGACAAGCAATCATTTCTACACCATTATCGATAGCGGTTTGAATCATTTTTTCTAAAGAATCTACCCCTAGTTTTTCCATTCTTTTTCGCATCATCCAAGTTCCCATTCCCAACATATTCATTTTGGAAAGTTTCAGTTTTTTTGAATCTGAAGGCATCATCATGCTGAACATTTTACCCATAAAATCTTTTTTCACAGCAGGCTTGTTGGTTTTCTTGATGACATTCAAACCCCAAAATGTAAAGAACATGGTTACTTTTTTACCAGTACTTGCAGCGCCATTTGCAATTACAAAAGAGGCCAAGGCACGATCTAAATCATCACTAAAGACAACAAATGTTTTTTCATCTGATACACTTACGTTTCCGGTTTTTTGAATAGGTTTTGCTTTTTGAGCTAAAGCAATTACTTTTCCATGTTCATATTTTACACTTTGTAATTTGTTGCCCGTTATCTTACACCATGAATCTACATCTTTTGCAAATGCAGGGTCTGTAGCGGTAATTTCGAAAACTTGACCACTTTGGGCGGTTTCAAATACTTTTTTTAGTTTTAAAATAGGCCCTGGACATTGTAATCCACAAGCATCTACTTTGATAGCAGTGATATCTTGATGCAAAGCATTGGTGGCATGTTGATAAATTTGATCGTCTTTTTTTACAATCAAATTGTCATAAATGTCTTCATTGCTTTGTTTTTTTGCAGCGTATTCCCAAGTTTTGTAACCTCCAGAGAGATTGAAAACATTGTCATAACCGAGTAGTTTTAAGGAGCGTGCAGCAACATATCCTCTAAGACCAACGGCGCAAAAAACTACAATTTCTTTATCTTTTGGAATTTCGTTTACACGTTCTCTAATGTCATCTAATGGAATATTAACTGCTCCAGGAATTGATCCTAATTCAAATTCGTTGCTGGTACGCGTATCAATTAAGTACCAATTTTTTGAGGATTTAGAATTGATATCTCTCCAGTATTTTACTTTTAAGTTTCCGTTTAGCATGTTTTCAGCAACATAGCCGGCCATGTTTACAGGGTCTTTGGCTGAAGAATACGGTGGCGCATACGCATGTTCGATATCAATTAGATCATGAATGGTTCCGTTGTTTTTTAAAACCGTAGCGATCATGTCAATTCTTTTGTCGACTCCGTCATAGCCAACAATTTGAGCACCTAATAATTTTCCAGTTACAGGAGTAAAAATGATTTTGATTGTCATAGGAATTGCACCTGGATAGTATCCTGCATGAGAAGAAGAGTGCGTTATAGAATCGATATGTTCGATACCGGCTCTAGTTAAGTTTTTTCCAGCAATTCCTGTAGAAGCAACAGTAATGTCGAAAACTTTGGCAATGGCGGTACTTATGGATCCTTTGTATTTTGTAGTGTTTCCATTAATGATATTGTCAGCACATATTCTCCCTTGACGATTGGCTGGTCCAGCTAAATAGGCTAAAAATGGTTTTTTAGTTATAGGGCTTTCAAATTCAATCGCATCTCCAACGGCGTAAATATCTTCATCTGAAGTTTGTAAAAATTCATTTACTTTAATACCACCCATTTCACCAATTACCAAATCTGCATTTTTAGCTAATTGATTATCTGGTCTAACTCCAATGGAAAGTATCACCATATCTTCTACTAACTTACGACCACTTTTTAAAGTAACTTCTAATCGGTTATTCTCCAATTGACTGAAAGAGGCCACACCATCGTTTAAGTAGAATTCTACATCTTTTGTTTTTAAATGTTGATGCACAATGGCTGCCATAGAATAATCTATTGGATTCATCATTTGATCAGACATTTCAACTATTGATACTTGGATTCCTAATTGGTGAAGGTTTTCAGCCATTTCTAAACCAATAAATCCAGCACCTACTACTATTGCTTTTTTAGGTTTTTGAGTAGTAATGAAATCTTTGATCTTATCAGTGTCCATCACATTTCGAATAGTGAAAATTGACGGGAGATCAATACCAGGTAATGGTGGTACTATTGGAGAGGCACCTGGAGATAAAATTAATTTATCATAGGTTTCTTCATAGATGTCTCCAGTAACCCAATTTTTCACTTTGACTTTTTTGGCAGTTTTGTCAATGCTTAACACTTCTGTGCTCACGCGTACATCCAAATTGTATCGTCTTCCAAATTCTTCTGGAGTTTGTACAAATAGATTGTCTCTTTCTTCGATGGTTCCCCCGATATAATAAGGTAATCCGCAATTAGCGTAGGAAATATAAGGACCTTTTTCAAAAACTACTATATGGTTCTCTTCATTTAATCTTCTAAGGCGTGCTGCAGAGGTAGCGCCACCAGCAACTCCTCCTATTATTATAACTTTCATTGTATGTGTTTTTTGTTCAAATTTAACGGAACCTATAATGGAGGAAAGTGATAAATGTTACATAAAAAAATGCCAGACAAACTACATCGATTTCAATTTTAAAAAAAGTGAAAAACTTCAAAAAAAGAATCGATAGTATTCCTTTTCGAACAAAGATCTCATGGTGAGTTATGGTTTTAGTACAGAGATAAAAGAATTTATTTGGGTTGTATTATTTTGTTTTAAATGAAAATGGAGCAAACAATTAGAATTCGATTTTATGGAATATTTAACTCGTGCCAAAATGGCATTTTTGTAATTTGGTTCATAATTTGAAGTACTATATTTACTTAAAAACTAAATAATAAATTTATGGGAAGTGGTTATTTGATTTTGGCTGGAGCCATTATGCTTTTCAGCTGGTTAGTAAGTTCAAGATTGAAGAGTAAATTTGAACACTATTCTAAATTACAATTGCAAAACGGTATGTCCGGTGCAGAGATTGCTCAAAAAATGCTTGCAGATAATGGGATTTATGATGTTCGTGTCATTTCGACTCCAGGACAATTAACAGACCATTACAATCCAGTAGATAAAACGGTCAATTTGAGCGAGGCAGTATACAATCAGCGTAATGCGGCTGCGGCTGCTGTAGCGGCGCACGAATGTGGTCATGCCGTACAACACGCTGTGGGATACGAATGGTTGCAAATGCGATCTAAGTTGGTGCCTATTGTAAGTGTAGCTTCTGGATTTGTACAATGGATTTTGTTAGCAGGAATTTTGTTAATCAAAACTTTTCCAAGCTTGTTGTTGATTGGGATTGTGATTTTTGCAGCAACAACTTTATTTTCTATTGTTACTTTACCCGTAGAATATGATGCTAGCAATCGCGCCTTGGCTTGGTTGAAAAATAAGAACATGCTCAATCGTGCCGAGTATGATGGAGCCGAAGATTCTTTAAAATGGGCAGCTAGAACTTATGTAGTAGCAGCTTTAGGTTCTATTGCGACTTTGTTGTACTATGTTTCTATCTATTTGGGAGGTAGAAGGGAGTAAAAGAAAAATTCTAAAACAGAACATTAAAATTCCAATCTCGAAGTCTTGAGGTTGGAATTTTTATTTTACTTGAATTTGGGATTTGGGATTTGAAATTTGGAATTTTCTAAAGCTGTATTTGTCGTTCTATTTGTTGCTCTAGAGAAATAAACGTTTCGGTTCTAGAAACGCCTTCTATCGTCTGGATTTTTGAATTCAAAAGTTGCATTAAGTGTTCGTTATCTCGGCAAATGATTTTAATCAAAATAGACCAGTTACCTGTGGTGTAATGGCATTCGAGTACTTCTGGAATTTTTTTTAAATCTTTTACCGCTTCTGAATTTCGGGCGGCTTTATCGAGATAAACGCCTACAAAAGCCATCGTATTGTAGCCTAATACTTTGTGGCTGACAGTGAACTTAGAGCCAGAAATCACTCCAGATTGTTCAAGTTTACGCAAGCGTTGATGGATAGCAGCTCCCGAAATTCCAATTTTGTTGGCGATTTGCAAAATGGGTTTTCTGGCATCTTCCATTAGGTAGCGCAAAATTTCTTTGTCGATTCCGTCAATTTCAACTATAAGGGAATTGATTTTCATGTTATAATTTTTAACTAAAATAATGATTTTAGTTTAGATTTGAAATTAAAATCAAATTTGAGGATATAAAAAAATCCAAATTCCGTTTAGTAATTGGAATTTGGATTTTATATTTTGAAAGTTGAATGTATTATTTTCCTTTGTTAACTTCGGCGATGTATTTTTCTAAAGCCATAGTCATTGAAGGTGTTCCTGGAGTTGGTGCCATAATGTCAACTCGTAAACCACAATCTAAAGCTTCTTTTTGAGTAGTGCTTCCGAAAACAGCAATTCTTGTATTGTTTTGCTCAAAATCTGGGAAGTTTTTGTACAATGATTTGATTCCAGTTGGACTGAAAAAAGCCAAAACATCATAATAAACATCGGCCAAATCAGATAAGTCACTCATTACAGTTTTGTAAAAAGTAGCTGGAGTCCAATCTACTTTCAGTGCGTTCAATGTTACAAGAATATCTGCATTCAATTGATCTGATGCGGGTAATAAGAATTTTTCGTCTTTGTATTTTTTGATTAGCGGAGATAAATCGGCGAAATCTTTTGGTCCAACGTAGATTTTACGTTTTCTATACACTACATATTTTTGAAGGTAAAAAGCAATAGCTTCTGATTGACAAAAATATTTTAAATCTTCGGGAACTTTGTATCGCATTTCTTCGGCCACTCTAAAAAAGTGATCTACCGCATTACGGCTGGTTAAAATAATGGCGCTGTAATTGTGTAGGTCGATTTTTTGCAATCGAATTTCTTTTGCGCTGACTCCTTCTACATGAATAAAAGGCCTGAAATCAATTTTTACTTTATGCTTTTGTTGCAACTCAAAGTAAGGAGAGTTCTCTACTTTAGGTTCTGGTTGTGACACCAAAATTGTTTTCACTTTCATAGTTGATATTGTCTAAGTATTCCCTTTTGTAAACCAATAATACATAAAATAATAGGGTGCTATTTCAAGTGCGCAAAGATATAAAATAAAATAAAACAATTTACCCATAATTAAACTTTGGTAGTTTTTTATTGTGAGCAAATAAGTGAAGATGTTTATTATCAATGCGATAGTGAAGATTGGTAAAAAAATGTTTTTTGAAAAGGTGTCAAAATAATATAGAATTAAATCGATAGGTAAGATAATTAGCCCAATGTAAGTACGATAGGTAACTTTTTTAAGATTGAACTGCTCCATAAATTCTTCGATTTTGAATGCAGTAGCAATAATCTTCTCAATCAAGAATTTAGCCAAAATAAAATAGGTGATAAAAGTAAATAATTGGATGAACAGCATCCAATCCGATTTTGAAGCACGACCATAATAGCTCAAAAATAGTTGCAGAAAAAAAGAGAATGAAATGATTTGGACCACAAAAAGCGCTATGGTGAAGCCACTCATTAAATGGCTACTATCGCGATACATTTTGATGTACTTGTCCGAATAAATTAATTTGGTAAAATCATTAAATCGATTTTCAAAGACCGATTTGGTCAAAGCAATTAATATTAAGGAAAGGACAAAAAGTGCTGTTGCCCAGTCTTTGTTCTCTATTATTCTCGGGTGAAGTACAGGATCCATCATAGCCAACAAAATTACTAATTTTTTGTTTGAATCTTTTTATTATAGATTTATTATGAATCAAATGCTATAAAAAGTTTACTTTTGCCGTGAAATTGCTACAAATATGAACGATAGTATTGTTATAATTCCAACCTATAACGAAATTGAGAATGTCGAAAAAATCATTCGAGCTACACTTTCTCAACACAAATCTTTTCATATTCTAATTATAGATGATAATTCACCCGATCACACTGCTGACAAGGTGGCTTTGCTTCAAGAAGAATATCCAGGAAGATTATTTTTAGAAAAAAGAAAAGAAAAATCTGGTCTTGGAACGGCATATGTTCACGGATTCAAGTGGGCGTTACAACACAAGTATCAGTTCATTTTTGAAATGGATGCTGATTTCTCTCATAATCCAAATGATTTAGAAAAACTATACGATGCTTGTCATTTTGGCGGAGCAGATTTAGCCATTGGTTCTCGATATGTAACGGGAGTAAATGTAGTCAACTGGCCTTTGAGTCGTGTTTTGATGTCGTATTTTGCTTCTGTTTACGTTAGAATGATCACTGGAATGAAAATTCACGATGCTACAGCGGGTTTTGTTTGTTACAAAAGAGAAGTTTTAGAATGCATTGATATTGATAGAATAAAGTTTGTAGGCTATGCTTTTCAAATTGAAATGAAATATAGAACGTACTGCAATAAATTTGAAATCACCGAAGTTCCAATTATTTTTACGGATCGAACCAAAGGGGTTTCCAAAATGAGTAACTCCATTATTATAGAAGCTGTTTTTGGAGTAATTTCACTCCGACTCCGTCAATTAATCAAAAGACTTTAAAAACATAAAAGATGAATAAGATTTTAATAAAGAATGCTAAGATTGTAAATGAGGGGACCATTTTTGAAGGCGATTTATTAATTGAAAATGATTTGATTGTAGAAATTGCTGAAACAATTAGTCCAAAGTCATCCGATTGTAAAATTATTGATGCCGAAGGAAACTATTTGATTCCTGGTGCTATCGATGATCAGGTGCACTTTAGAGAGCCAGGTCTAACCCATAAAGGGGATATTGAATCTGAATCTAGAGCGGCTGTAGCGGGAGGGATAACCTCGTTTATTGAGCAACCCAACACCGTTCCAAATGCTGTAACACAAGAATTATTAGAACAAAAATACCAAATTGCAGCGGACTCTTCTTTTGCCAACTATTCATTTATGATGGGTGGAACCAACGATAATTTGGAGGAAATTTTAAAGACAAATCCGCGAAATGTTGCGGGACTTAAGCTTTTTTTGGGTTCTTCAACAGGAGATATGTTAGTAGACAGTACGGATTCTTTGGAGAAAATATTTTCAAGTACCAAATTGTTAATTGCTGTGCACTGTGAAGATGAAAGTACAGTGAAATCGAATTTAGCCAAGTATAAAGAACAATACGGTGATGATATTCCAGTGGAGTGTCATCCTTTGATTCGTACTGAAGAAGCTTGTTATTTATCCTCATCTCGAACTGTAGAATTGGCCAAAAAAACAGGAGCAAGATTACACGTTTTTCATATCTCTACTGCTAAAGAGTTGGATTTGTTTACCAATAAAATTCCATTAGCTGAGAAAATGATTACTGCTGAAGTATGTATTCACCACTTATGGTTCTCAGACGAAGATTATAAGACCAAAGGAAACTTTATCAAATGGAATCCAGCAGTTAAAACAGCCAATGACCGCGAAGCTTTATGGAAAGCAGTAAATGATGGAAGAATTGATGTAATTGCTACAGATCACGCTCCTCATACCTTGGAAGAGAAAAGTCAAGTGTATACCAAAGCTCCTTCTGGCGGACCATTGGTACAACACGCGGTAGTGGCGATGTTTGAAGCTTATCATCAAGGAAAAATAACCATCGAAAAAATTGTGGAAAAAATGTGCCACAATCCAGCATCGCTTTTCAAAATCGAGAAACGTGGTTTTATTAAAGTAGGATATTATGCCGATTTAGCCATTGTGAATGCCGGCTTGCCTTGGAGTGTGAAAAAAGAAAATATTTTAGCCAAATGTGGTTGGTCGCCTTTTGAAGGTTATACTTTCAAATCTAGAATTACGCATACTTTTGTTAACGGACAATTGGTGTACCAAGGATTCAAAGTAAGTCCAAAAAAAGCTGGTAAACGATTATTATTTGATAGATAAAAATGAAAAAAGGAATCCTATTTTTTGCACTCTTAGTTTCATTCGTTGGATGTCGAAAAGAAGAAACAGTCAAAGCTCCAAAAAAGTTGATTGACAAAGCGGTTATGGTCAATGTTTTTTATGATTTGGCCTTGCTAGAAGCTTCAAAATACCAAATGATGTCTAAAACGGAGTACCAAAAAATTTCGCCTAAAGAATTCATTTTTAAAAAATACAAAATCGATAGTGCTCAGTTTTCGCAAAGTAATATTTATTATGCGTCTTCTATTGAGGAGTATAAAGCTATGTTTGAGCAAGTGCAGAAGCGACTGCAAACCAATAGTGATAAAATGGATACCATCATCAAGCAGAAACAGAAAAAGTTAAAAAAAGTAACTCCAGTATCTCCAGAAAGTAGAGCAGAAAAATTAGCACAATAACTTAAAACGTAGGTGCAATCTCTTGAATGTAAGCTTTTATGTTCGTAAAAGTAGGTTCTAATTGGGAAACGATTTTCTGGTTGCTGTAAGGTATTGCAGAATGCGAAGCTTTGGCAGTTACACGACTAAAAGTACGTTTTTTAAGGTTTAAAAATGCTAAAAAGGCATCTATTTTCCAAGCAATAGTAGTAAGTAAAGGACTGGCATATCGTGTCGGTCTTTTTACTTTTAAGGCATCAGCGATAGTAAAAAAAACATCTTTGAAGACTAAATTTTCGGCAATCAAAGTGAATCTTTCGTTACAACAATCGCTTTTCATTAAGCGGTACATAGTAGTTATGACATCTGGAATAGCGATGAAAGCCGTAGTTCCTAAAGTATGGTAAGACAATCCTTTTTTTATAGTAGTAAACAAAGTCCCACTTCCTTGCGATGGAAAACCTGGACCTAAAATCACACCCGGATTTACAATAATGACCTTCAGTCCTTCTTGCTGACCACGCCAAACTTCCATTTCGGCACCGTATTTTGAAATAGCATAATCGCTATGCGGTTTTTCTGGATTCCATTCGGTGGTTTCGGTGATTTCTGATTCGTGAGGGGCTAAGTCGCCCAATGCGGCAATCGAACTCACAAAACATAGTTTTTCAGTTTTTTTTGCCAAACAAAAATTGACAATATTGGCGGTTCCTTCGATATTCGTTTTTCGGATGGCGTCTTCGTCTTTGGGGTCAAACGAAATCAAGGCAGCACAATGATAGACTTGTTTAATGTCTTGGAATGCCATTTCAAGTGAGGGAATGTCCAAAATATCTCCCGGTATCCATTCAATTGCACCAAACAAATGCTCTTTTTGGTAATGGCTAAATAGCGCTTTGGTTTTAACACAATTTGCTTCTGTTCGATAGATTGCTCGAACTTGTTCTCCATTTTCTATCAAATGAAGTAATAAATGTGCGCCAACTAAGCCAGTTCCTCCTGTTACTAATATCATATGGGCAAATATACTATTTTGACTCATAACTCAAATTGCCATTGCCATCGAAATTGTTATCTTTGTCAAAATTGAAAAAAAAATGAAGAATTTTATTGAAGAAGTGACTTGGAGAGGAATGCTCCACGATGTTATGCCAGGCACCGAAGAACATTTGTTGGAGCAAATGCGTGTGGCATATGTGGGTATTGACCCAACTGCCGATTCATTGCATATTGGTCATTTGGTAGGCGTGATGCTATTGAAACATTTTCAGTTAGCTGGACATAAACCATTGGCTTTGGTTGGTGGTGCCACTGGAATGATTGGAGACCCATCTGGGAAATCAAATGAGAGAAATTTATTAGACGAAGCTACTTTACGTCATAATCAAGAAGCGATAAAAGGTCAATTGGCTCGTTTCTTAGATTTCACTTCGAATGCTGACAATGCTGCCGAATTGGTGAACAACTATGACTGGATGAAAGAATTTTCGTTTCTGGATTTCATTCGCGATATCGGAAAGCACATTACAGTGAATTATATGATGGCGAAAGATTCGGTAAAGAAACGTTTGTCTTCGGAAGCAGCCGAGGGAATGTCTTTTACGGAGTTTACCTATCAGTTGGTGCAAGGCTATGATTTCTTGCATTTATACAAAGCCAAAGGTTGTACGCTGCAAATGGGAGGAAGCGACCAATGGGGAAATATTACCACTGGAACTGAGTTGGTTCGAAGAAAAGAAGGGGGAAAAGCCTATGCTTTAACTTGTCCTTTGATTACCAAAGCCGATGGAACTAAGTTTGGAAAATCCGAAGGAGGGAATATTTGGTTGGATGCGGCTAGAACTTCTCCATATAAATTTTACCAATATTGGTTGAATACTTCTGATGTTGACGCTGAGAAATATATCAAAATTTTTACGTTCTTGACCAAAGAAGCCATCGAGGAGTTGACGTTGCAACACCGAGAAGCACCACATTTGCGTTTGTTACAAAAGAAATTAGCCGAAGAAATCACAATTATGGTGCATTCTAAGGAAGATTTAGAAAATGCGATTAAAGCATCTGGAATTTTGTTTGGAAATGCTACTGCCGATGATTTGAAACAATTAGATGAAGCCACATTTTTAGAAGTTTTTGATGGTGTTCCTCAAGCTGAGATTACAAAAAGTGAAGTAGAAACTGGCTTGGATATCATTACAGTTTTAAATGAAAAAACAGGTTTCTTTAAATCGAATGGTGAAGCGAGAAGAGCTTTGACGGCCAATTCTATTTCGGTAAATAGAGAAAAAGTAAAAGAAGATTTTGTTTTGACAGCCAACGACTTAATCAACGATAGATTTGTCTTGTTGCAAAGTGGTAAGAAAAATTATTTTGTGATTAGAGTGGTGTAACACCCGAAATTTATACACTAAAAAGTCTGCAATTTTTATTGCGGACTTTTTTGTTTAAACCACCATCAAATTACACCCACGAATATCCGAATTGTCAAAACGACCTAACACTTCAAAAGTACCGTTAGCGTATTTTTTACCCAAATCTTGAGTTGCGATAAAAGCACAAGAATTGCGATTGGCTAAGTCAATCACATTGATTCCGCCGGTTTTTCCGTTGGTTATATAACTTAAAGCATCTTCGGTATCCCGAATGAGGATTTGCATCCAAGAAGGGCATTCAAATATACCTTCTCCAAGCGAATACGCCTGTGAGAGTAATTCGGTCATCCCGTATTCTGAATGAATGCTAGCAACACCAAAACCAGCGCATAATTGTTGGTGTAATTCTTCGCGTATCATTTCTTTGCGCTTGCCTTTCATACCGCCCGTTTCCATAATGATGGTGTTTTGGAGCTGGAATTTTCTTTTTTCAATCAAGTCCAATAAGGCATAGGTAACACCAATCAAAATCACATTTTGTCCCTGACTATCCAGTTCGATTAACTTTTCTATTAATTCGTCGTGATTGTTGAGGTAAAAACCACTTTCGGGTTGATTGGATAACTGAATCAAATCTTCGACCATATAAATCAAAGAGGAGCCTTCGCGTTCTAAATAAGAAGGTAAAAGCGCTAAAACGACATAATTTTCAATGTTGCCATAAAATTGAGAAAATCCTCTACGATAACTTTCTTCATAAAGGGAAACATCAGTAACAAGGTGTTGGCTGGTGGTCATACCTGTAGTTCCACTGCTTGTAAAAATAGCTTGAGGAGCTTCGTTATTGCTCACAACTGTATGACTTTTGAAAAACTGAATGGGTAAAAACGGAATTTGTTGCAATGTTTTTACCTTTTGCACATTAGTATGTAGTAAATCACAAAATTCTTGATAAACCAAGTTGTTTTCGTATTGGTAACGAAACGTTTTTAAAGCGATTTTTTCAAATTGCTTTTGGTTGGAAATCGAAAAAAGATCAGAATTTGAGACCAATGCAGTATTTTTTTAGCAAAGGTATACTTTTTTGCTCTTTTTTGAGTTTATAATCAAAGTGGAGTAGACAAAAAAAAGCTCCAATTTTGTTGGAGCTTTTTTTGGGTGGTTAATTATAGTTATCTGATGATTAGTTTGCGTGTTGCTGTGGCTTGATTTTCATTGATTTTTATGATGTATACACCAGGAGAAAGCGAGGAAACATTAAGTTCTCTTGAACTCAATTGCGTTTGAAGTACTTTTTTTCCTAAAACATCAAAAATGGTGATTTCTTTTTCTAAATCCTCCTTGGTAGAAATGTATACTTTACCATTAACCACAGGATTGGGATACAAGCTCAACCCTTCAATCGAAGTGTTTTCTTGTGTCTTTGGTTGTTGTTTGGCTTCTTGAGCCGAAACACTCACAGAAAAAAACAAAACCAATAAGAGTATAATATAAGAGTAGTTTTTTACCATTAGCTTAGATTTAATAGTAAAGATATAAAATTCATTTTAAATAAATAAAAAAATGCCTTTCAAATTTGAAAGGCATTTTATAATGTACAAAAAAGAAACCTGAAATTATTTGATCAAGCTAACTCCATCAACAATTGCCCACGCGCCAGCTGTTAATGTAGCTCCTGTAGCTGTACTGCTTGTAGTGTAGTTTCCTGTTGGGAAAGCTACTGTAAAAGTTGTTCCTACACCAGCAAACTGAGAAGTACCGTCATTGATTTTTACATTCAACATTTTGATTTTACCACCAGTTACTTGGTTGTCATTTGTTGATTTATCTTGAATTCTAACAGCAGTAGCTGTAAGTGTTGTATTAGAAGTTGTATAACCAGAGATTACTACGTTTGTATATTCTCCATTTCCTTCTTTTTTGAATTGGATAGCATCAAATTCATTAGCAGAAGAACCTCCTTCAGTTACTGTTCCAGCAGCTCTTGTTAAAGTAATGTTGCTTACTTTTGGTCCGAAAGCATTGTTAATAGATTTTGCTTCAATTTCCATCCCGTAATTACCTGTTACAACTTGGTACGCATACCAGTTAGTATTAGCATCACCTCTCCAACCATCTTGCCAGTCGAAAGAATCATCAAAGTTACCGTAAGAGATTAAGTTTTTAGCACTAACAGTACCACCATAAAATTCAAAACCATCATCAGCTCCTTTGTAAGCTACTAAGTTTTCTAAAACCGTTCCTGATCCTACAGAATAGAATGAGAATCCGTTCATTTCACTAGTGTTGTCCGTTAATTTTTTTCCAGCATATTCTACTCTTACATATTTTAAAGTACCACCATTGTGTGTAGCATTTGTTCCACCATAAGGTAAGTTATTTCCATCTTCAGTTGTTGCAGTGGCTACACTTTTAGCTCCAACAATTGGTGCATCTCCAACCATAATAATTCCTCCCCAAGATCCAGGAGTTTTAGAAGCTTCAGTAAATACGATTGGTAAAGCTGCTGTTCCATTTAAGAATAATTTACCTCCGTTTTCTACCAATAAAGCATCAGATCCATCTGTTAAAACGGCTGTAATAACTGATCCAGCTTCAATTGTCAAAGACCCACCGTTTTTTACTTTTACAGTTCCTTGTATAGTATAATTTCCTTTTGGGTAAGATTTAGCAGTTGTTATCTCTCCCGAAATTGTTCCTGTAGGGATAGGATCTGTTGTGATCTCTTCATTATCAGATGAACAACTACCTAAAAATAAAGCTACGATTGATAAGCTTAAAACTAATTTTTTCATTTTTTTACTATTTGTTTGTTGTGATTATTTGATACAAATGTAGCTACGACTTCTAAGAAGAAAGTTAACGTAACATTATAATACCATTGCTAAAATTTGAACTTTAGGTAAATTTTATGTAAAGTCTTTTTGTCTTTTGGTTCTTCGTTTTTCAAAAAAAAAGCTACCCGTTTAGGTAGCTTTGGTTTTTAGAAGGTATAAGAAAGATTCAATGAAAATCCTCTTCCTTTTTTGAAACTCTCTAGTAGCAATGAGTTCTCGTTTATGGTAAATCGATTTTCATTACCTAGTTCCATTTTGTATAATGGATTTAAAAGGTTATCGATGGCAAGTTTAGCATCTATGTTTTTGGTTAATTTACTAGACCAAATTAAATCTAATTTGTGAAATGGTTTCTCGTAAATGTGATCCATTCCTGCTGAACCCACTGCGAAAATTCTAGGACCAAAAACACCATATACTAATGAAATAGAGTTTTTCATTACTTCATTAAACTCAAAATCATATTTTAAATCTGAATTGATGATCCATTCTGAAGCTCCTTGTAATTTTCTGTTTGGTTTATTTTCTATAGAACTAGATCCAAATTCAACATTTACTTTTGTTTTCATTAATGATGTGTTTAGACCAAATGAAAAGTTAGATAAAGTTGGAGAAATTCTTTCAAGTTGTAATAACAATTCGATTTCAGCTCCATATAAAAAAGCGTCTTTTGAATTTTTGTAAGTAATTTGCTGGCCACTTCCACCAGCACTTGCTATAAAAATTCTTTCAATTGGATTTTGAATTTGTTTAGCAAATAAACCTAATGCAATTAATTCGTTGTTTTTTGGAAACAATTCGTATTTAAAGTCTACATTATAATTGTCTGTGTCTTTTAAAGAAGCATTTCCGTTTGTAGATTTTCCATCTGGACTAATGTAAGTTATTGGTAATACTTCCATCGTTACCGGTCTTGTGATTGTTTTTGAGGCATTAAAACGTAGATTGCTAGTGTCATTTAATGCATATTTTGAATTTAAGACAGGAAGAAAATCAAGTTTTTCAAATGTTAATACCTTATATGGGCTTGTAAAAGAAGTAGCTCCTTGATTTCTATATTTTGAAGTTCTTATTGAACTTTCAATACGGATACCTGCATTAATTTCTATTTTTTCATTAAAATTATGCAAGTAGTTTATGTAACCACTATTGACAATTTGATTTAATTTGTTTTTATAGTCTGTATTTGATTCTTCTCTTTCAAAGATTATCCCGTTGTTAATATCATCAACTATTAGTGAATTGATTGAATTTATAGGGGCGATATAGCTTTTATTCAAGCCGCGTGATGCAAATGTTCTATAAGTTGATTTTAAATCGTTTTCAAAAACATTGTATCCTACAGTTAAACGGTTGGACTTGCCATTTTCTTTTTCATCAAATTTATAATTGTATTCCAGCAATCCTGAAAAGTAGTAGTTGCCATTGATGTCTAAATACTGTTTGTTCAAATGGTTACCACCATAGCGAGTTTCTATCTCTGTTGGTGAAACTTTTTCTCCAATAATAAATTTACGATCAGGTTGTTCGTAACCTGTTTTCACAAAAGATCCTCCAAATTTTAAGGTATGTTTTTCGTCTGATGTAAGTTTTATATTTCCTATCAATTGGGTGTTTAAGTAATCTGACTGATCAAACTGGTTGGTACGAATCAAGATGTTTGGATTACTTGATTGGTTGTTGGTATATCCCAATTGGTCAATAATTTTGCTGTCAGTTGAGCGCAAGTAAAATGAATTTAGTGCAACATCAAAACGTTTGGCTTTATAGTTAACAGCTGCCAATGCAGAGGCGTTTGTTTGGTAACTGTAGCTTTCTTTTTGAAAATTGTTGTCATAGTCACCGCCTCCTAAAATGAAAGTACGGTCAACCCCTTTTCTGATAATAAATTTGTTATCGCCATTGATAGAAAAAGTATAGTTGATTTTGTCACCATTGTCTAGGTTGAATTTTTCTGAGTGAATTAAACCGATACTTGTATTTAATGGGCTAGAGGTTTTGTCAACATTCCAAGTATTGTTTTTGTAAGTTGTATTGTACTCATCAGGGGTTAGTACTTTACTTGCAGGAACATTACCATATAATGGACTTAATTGACGGTCTCTACCGTTTAATCCAAAAAATCCTTGCGTATTGTTGGCATCACTGTGAATTAAAAAGTCAGAACCATTATTCTCAGTAGTAAAGCCAGCGCCAATAGAAAGTTTAGTGATACTTTTGGCTTGAACCGTTTCGATATTTACTGTTGCTCCAGCAAAATCTCCCGATATGTTCGGATTGAATGTTTTGTATACATTCAAAACTCCTACGATATCTGTAGGGAATAAATCCAAAGGAATGATTTTAGTAAATGGACTATTAGAGGGAGCTTGTAGTTCGTTTATTAGCAAGTTGCTGTAGCGCTCTTCTAAACCTCTTACGAATAAACCTCTAGATTCTACTTTGGTAATACCAGTAATTTTGGTCAAGCCTTCTTCTACATCACTTACTCCTTTTCTTGCCATTTCTTGTGCCCCAATACTTTGTTTAAAAACCACTGCATTTTTTTGATCTAATAAAATAGCAGTTTCTTTTTCTCTATTCGGTGCAGTTGCTTTTACTACTACATCTTCTAGTTTGTAACTTCCTGAACCAATAGATTTGTTTATGGTTACTGTTTCATTTGCTTTAACAGTAACTGGAACTTCTACAGTTTCGTAACCAACGAAGCTGAATTGTATAACATAATTTCCTGGAGTAGCACTAATGGAGTATTTTCCATCGATGTCTGTGTTTACTCCAATTTTAGTTCCTTTTAAAGTCACATTTGCAAAAGGTAGGGATTGATTGTTAGCATCTTTGTCAGTAATGATACCAGTAATTGTTCCTTTGTTTTGAGAAAATCCAAGTACACTTATAAATAAGGTTA